>Ga0315281_10005131_pt1 | contig 18796 bp, 13 predicted proteins | sample YL17G07_0_MG_FD_204540 | JGI IMG/M metagenome (GOLD analysis project Ga0315281, IMG submission 204540) | Sediment microbial communities from Yellowstone Lake, YNP, Wyoming, USA - YL17G07_0 | ecosystem: Environmental > Aquatic > Freshwater > Lake > Sediment | place: USA: Wyoming | collected... | reverse complement strand
ATCAAAGACGCTCGCTTTGAATTCACATTCCCGAATCTGTATCCAACACAACTCGAGATCTGTTTGATTGCCATCAGATTGTCAAACGATCGTTGTACAGGCTTCCGCAGGCGACAAAACTGGCGAAGACCGGCTGAAATCGAAGGTCCGTGGAGATGCAAGCGAACCTTCATTATACATTATCTTGTACGTCGAAATCGATGGCGTTGTGCGCGTGTGGGTCTTGTTCTTTCTTTCCGAAATCCCCGCCCGACCGCCAGCGGGCAGGCGGGCGGGATAACGCTCGTGGAGGTGCCTCCTTCCCGCGTGCCGAAATTTCGGTAGCGTGCGCTGTGTAGTGACGTACGGGGTACATGGTCCCGAGCCTCCGAAATCGTCGGCGTGAAATGCACTTTATCCCGTGCCCACTCAGTGTGAAAAGTGATAAACTCGCAATACGGGGAGGCCCATATCCTCCTCAACGAGGGGGCGAGGGGGAGGGAGTTTCTAACCTGGATGTCGACGTTACTTTGTGATCACACAGCGTGAAGGGCTTTGAGTTCGACGATGGCAACCCATATCCCCCTGAACAAGGGGGACCCAGGGGGAGGAGAATTCAAACTTGGATAAAGCGACCACACATGGCCATTATCTTTACAATAAAAACCTTCGTCCACTCGCGGGCGCACTACGGAAGAACATGACGAAAGCAGAAGCTTGCCTGTGGAAATACGTCTTACCGGCAGGTATGATGAAAGGCTATACGTTCAACAGGCAGCGAGCCGTCATGAACTACATCGCGGACTTTTCCTGCAAGAAACTGTGCTTGGTCATCGAGGTGGATGGCATTACACATCAGCAAGAGGAGGTTTATCTGAAGGACAAAAAGAAAGAGATCTGGAAAAGGCCGGCTTCAAGGTCGTGCGATTTACGGATGAGGAAGTACTGAGCGATATTGAAGGAGTGAGAAGAACACTTGAGTTCTGCATTGAGGAACGAGAGAAAGACCTGCGATTTACCTCCCCCAACCCCCTCAGAGAGGGGGACATTGCTCAATGGTGAGGAACAACAATCGATACACGCTTCATTCTCAAAGAGGCTGCGTTGAGCAGTGAGTGTCTGCAGTGTCACTCGTAGAGAGCCACTTAACATGAATTGTTGACATCTAATCTATGACAAAAGCAAGGCAACGGGTCTCAAAACGCTTAAGGTCTGCCAAAGAAAGAAAGGAGCTCATTCCCAAGCGCTCGAAGACGCAGGAGAAGACCGAGGTTCCCAAGCCCGTCGAAATCGATGGCGTTGTGCGCGTGTGGGTCTTGTTCTTTCTTTCCGAAATCCCCGCCCGACCGCCAGCGGGCAGGCGGGCGGGATAACGCTCGTGGAGGTGCCTCCTTCCCGGGTGCCGAAATTTCGGTAGCGTGCGCTGTGTAGTGACGTACGGGGTACATGGTCCCGAGCCTCCGAAATCGTGGCGGTGCGGGTGGGCAGTATCATCAAGTGCGTTCCGATTTCGGGGTCTATAAGTGAGATGCTGAAACAAGTTCAGCATGACAAGGAAGTGTGGCAGGATTGGCCGAAGCTGTATCCGCCCGCCGGACTCCTCTTCCACGGCGACAACAAAGAAGTGCTCGCTCACCTTCTCGCCAACGGCTTCCGCGGCAAGCTGAAGCTGATCTACATTGACCCGCCATTCGATAGCGGGGCGGACTATGTGCGCAAAGTGCAGTTGCGCGGAGTGAAGGGGACGGCGAAGATTGATGGCGAAGGATACACGCTCGGTGAGCAGATTCAGTACACGGATATCTGGGCGAATGACACATACCTGCAGTTTATGTTCGAGCGATTGCTTCTCCTCAAGGAGCTGCTGTCGAATGAGGGAACAATTTATCTCCATTGCGATCAGCGACGTGTACATCACCTGCGGTATCTGCTCGATGAAGTGTTCGGGTCTGACAACTTCATTAACGAGCTCATTTGGCAACATCAGATAATGGGAGGAGCGCATGAGAAGCGGTTCTCTAAAGCACATGAGACGCTGCTTTGGTATTCAAAGGCCAATGACTACAGAATAAGGACGGAAGATCCCAGCGTTCGCGTGCCGTACGGAGATTACGTGCGAACCACCATGAAGCAGGACGAGCGTGGGCGATGGTATTACGAGCGAAGGCGTATGAGTCGTAAAACCACAGCTGAGGAAGCGTTATCGAAGGCACATACTCGCACCTACGTCGACAATCCTGATGCTGGAACAGTAGTGACAGATGTATGGAGCGACATGCTCTCATATCAAGAGACTCCAGATCAGCGTCAAGGGCTTGACCTCTATCCTACCCAGAAGACGTCGCATCTGCTAAGTCGAGTTCTCTCAGCCGCGACTGATCAAGGAGACCTTGTCCTCGATAGCTTTCTCGGCTCTGGTACTACGGCTGTTGTTGCTCAACGGCTGGGCCGCCGCTGGATCGGCTGCGACATCAACAAAGGCGCTATCCAGACAACGAGCAAGAGGCTGCAGGGGATTATCCGAGAACAAATGGAGGAGATGAGGAGAAAAGGAGATCAAGCGGAGCTTGGATTTACCGACGCAGACACTTCGACTCCGTCCCGTCAGAAAGCGGACGGGACTTCGCTCAGTGTGACACCTCCCGCGCAGCTCTCGTTTGAAGTCTATCGGGTGAACGACTATGATCTGCAGATCCAGCACAGCGAGGCGGTCAATCTCGCTTGTGAACACATCGGTGTTACTCGCACCCGCGGCGATGCGTTCTTTGACGGCACGCTTGGAAAGCGTCTTGTGAAAATCATTCCGTTTAACCATCCACTCTCACCGCTGGATCTCGAGGAAGTCAAGAAAGAACTCTCCGCCCGACCCGGCGAAGACAGGGACATCGTAGTTGTCTGCCTAGGCAAAGAGCTTGCCGCCGACGCGTGGGTGGAGGAATGGAACCGTCTAACGGAAGAAAGGGGATGTGCCGAACAAGATTGAAATCATTGAGCTTCGCACGGACCCGAAGTACGGCAAGTTCATCAAACACGAGCCTGCCCGTGCCCGCGTGAAGATTTCCAGAAAAAATGATACCATCCACGTCGTAATCGAGGACTTCATCTCGCCAACCATCATTGAGCGGCTCAGTCAGCAATCCGGCATCGTGCATCCCAAGATCGACGACTGGCGCAGCATGGTAGACTGTGTCATGATCGATACCGCATACGATGGGAAGGTCTTCAACGCGGTCCTCTCCGATGTCCCGGAGAAAAAGACCGATCTTGTCAAGGGAACCTACGAGCTCCCCGCGCCGAAAGGCAAAACAAAAGTCACCGTGAAGATCGTTGATATGCTGGGCGAGGAGGTGATGGAGACGAGGGAGGGGTGACGTTGTGTTTGATGGGACACCCGAGCAGCTTCAGCAAGGAGATACCTTGAAAAGGATATTCTTGGTGTAGCGGACAGACAGACTGACATTAGGTTTTGAACGAGTCCAGCGGTTCCGAAGTAGTTCTGACCTCCGACGCCTCACTCCCAACCGAATCCCCCGTTTGCCTTTCACATACAAAAGTATATGCTTGTATACAAAAGGCGATGAAGCGCCGATTTGATTCCGCAACAAATGCCGTCTCATCTCCTCCGGCGCCCAAGCGCTCAGGCGGTACGGCTGATCGCCTTCCACTCAAAGGTGAAACGTAACTTGACAAGCCGCAGCGGCAAATCGATTTCGGGATTTCTCTCTCTGCATCTTCTCCAAGAGTATGCGGGCGAACCTTCCTATTCTCGAGGGGTTCAGTATGCACAGGAGGGGAGAGTCATCGACGTTCGCCTCGAAGACGATTGCATCCGTGCGACCGTGCGTGGCACACATACTTACCACGTCGAACTCTGGGTGGAAGGTGAAGAGCTTAGCCATTCGTGTACATGTCCTTACTACGAGGACAAGATGGTTTTCTGCAAGCATTGCGTCGCTGCAGGTCTTGCGTTCCTGGGCGCGGAAGGAGGACGGAAAGGGGCGAGAGGACGGGCTAAATCCAGAGCGGATGGCGAGATAAGCATGAAGGACGTGAAAACGCTCTTAGAGAAGCAAGACAAGGCTTCTCTTGTATCTTTGCTTCTCCGGCAGGCAGAGGAGGATGAGACACTCAAATCTCGACTTCTGGTACAAACCATAAAGGGATCAAAAATTGTCCATCTGCCCGCGTTCCGGAAGATGATCGACCGTGCAGCAGATTGGGGGGACTTCGTCGATTACAGATCGATGCGGGAGTACGCCCGGGAAATTGACGAGGTGATCGCTTCATTGCGTGAACTTCTCGAAAAGAGCCATGCAGCAGAGGTCATTGATCTCTCTGAATACTTCCTTCAACGCCTTGAGGCTCAGATGGAGATGATGGATGACTCAGATGGATACATGAGCGATAGCCTTCCTGCCATCCAGGAACTGCATCACGATGCCTGCGTGAAGGCGAAGCCCGATCCTGAGCAGCTCGCGCGAAAGCTGTTCGAATGGGAACTGCGAAGCGAGTGGGAAATATTCTATGGCGCCGTCCAGCAGTACGCTGATGTGCTGGGGAAAAAGGGTCTGGAGACTTATCGCGCGTTATCAGAAAGAAAATGGGCAAAGATGCGACCGATTGGACCTGGGGAGGAGGACCTTGGATACTCAAGGGAACGCTTCAGGGTCACAAGCATCATGGAGCAACTTGCAGAGCAAACTGGTGATGTAGAAAAGCTTGTGGCTGTCAAGACGAAGGACCTGTCAACAGCCTACGCATACCTCGAGATCGCCGAGATCTATCAAAAGGCAGGGAAGAATGAGAAAGCGCTGGAGTGGGCAGAAAAAGGGGCGCGAGCGTTCCCAAAGGAAACTGACTCTCGTCTGCGGGAATTTCTCGCCAACGAATACCACAAGCGGAACCGGCATGACGACGCGATGAAACTGATCTGGGCTGAGTTCGCTGAGCAGTCCGGCTTTGAAGAATACAAGCTTCTCAAATCTCACGCGGAGCGGGCCGGGGGCTCCACGGTGTGGAAAACTTGGAGAGACAAAGCCCTGGGCCTCATCAGGAAAAGCACGCTCGCAGCCGTCCGCGAAGCAGAAAAGAAGCACTGGAAATGGAACGCTGTTGATCGCTCGTTGTTAGTGCAGATCTTTCTGTGGGAGAAGGACGTTGACCAAGCTTGGCAGGAAGCTCAGGAAGGGGGGTGCCATGAATCGCTGTGGCTTGAACTGGCGAGAAAGCGAGAGCACGATCATCCGGAAGATGCCCTGGCTGTGTATCAGAGCCTTGTCGAGCCGACGATCATGCGAATGAACAATGATGCCTATCGGGCCGCGGTTGGATTGGTGAAGAAAGCTGGCAGGCTTCTCAAGCAACTGGGCCGTGCCGACGAGTGGAGCGAGTACCTTAATAATCTACGAGCAAACCACCGGCGAAAGCGGAATTTCATTGCCTTGCTGCATAATTCACTTCTCTGCAGTATGTTTGACAAAGAGACAGAGGACGTGCTGATTTCAATCTGAGGAGATCGATGCTCACAAAGACAAAAAGCCACATTCGTATCCCCCGCCGCCAACGGGAGAAGCTGAAAAAGGATCCAAATTTTACAGAGATGATTGAACTGTTGGAGGATCAGGGTGATTTGGAGGCGGCGAGACAAGTCCGAGGTCGAGACCTATCTCTGGATGAATATCTAAGGACACATATCAGTAAGCCAGCGCCAGTTCGCCAGAGCAACAAAAGGAGACGCCATATGCAAAGAGTTCCGATATTCTTGTTTACTACCGTTGTCCTCGTTTCGCTCAACTGCACCCGGCAGCCCAAGCCCTTTACCGGCAAGATCATCGATCTGTCGTATGCGTTCGACTCCACTACCGTCTACTGGCCTACGGAGAAAGGTTTTATCTTTGAGAAAGGGACGGAAGGATACACGCCAGGCGGTTGGTACTACTCGGCGAACCGGTTCTGGACGCCGGAGCATGGCGGCACGCACATCGACGCGCCAATACACTTCTTCAAGGATCGGGAGCACGTTGACGAGATACCGCTCGAGAGGCTCATCGCTCCGGGCGTGGTGATCGACGTGACGGAGAAGTGTGCTGCGGACAGGGATTATCAGATCCAGATTGACGACTTCACTGCGTGGGAGAAGAAGCACGGTCAGGAGCTGAACGATGTCATCGTGTTCTTAAGGACAGGCTTCGGGAAGTTCTACCCGGATCGGATCAAGTATATGGGAACCGATGAACGGGGCGACGCTGCCATCCCGAAGCTGCATTTTCCCGGTCTGCATCCGGACGCTGCCAAGTGGCTCGTGAAGGAGCGCAAGATCAAAGCGATCGGCCTCGACACGCCGAGCATCGACTACGGTCAGTCGAAGAATTTTCAGACGCACGTGACGCTGTACGAGCAGAGCACTCCTGCCATGGAATACGTTGCGAACCTCGATCAGTTGCCGGAGAAGGGGTTCACCATCATCGCGCTGCCGATGAAGATCCGCGGAGGGAGCGGGGGACCTGTCAGGATTGTGGCAGTGATGGATTAGATTTTAGCCGGCCGGCGAGACCTTGCGAAACCCTCCCCGATGAGGAGAGGGTTTTCTTTTTCTTGTTCCAAGAAAAATCACAGGGAAGAGCAAAGTATCCGTAGTATGCATCTGAAGGCAGTTGAAGCCTCGGTTGATTTTCTGTCGTTTTTCAAGTACTGTGCTGAGGGGTTTTGTCCTGCCTTCCCACCACGAATCCTCATCTGACGTGCGTCGGTTACAATCCATAGTCTCCGGCCTGATCCTTCGTCTTCGGAAGGGATCCGCGGCGTTCTTCGATCTCTTCCGCGGGAAAGGCAGGCGCGCGAAAGTGTCGTCCGCCTTCGTCCGACGGGCGGTCCAGGCTGCGCGCACGACGGTCTCGGCAGCCGGCGTGGCGTGGAACCACATCGTGGAGTTCTTCCTCCGGCTGAAGATCCATTTCAAGTTCAGCATCATCGTCGGCATCTCCATCATCGCTGTGACGTGTGTTATCAGCTCGATCGCCGTAAACCTGCAGGAGCGCGAGCTGCGGCTGCAGACGGAGGTGCTGGGGTACCAGATTGTCCAAAGCCTCACGGCCGTCGCGGAAGACAATCTCCTGTTGAATTCCGTCCCGGTGCTCCAGGACTATGTCAAGAATTTCAGTAGACGCAATATTCCCGGTCTGGAGCAACTCTTTGTGATGGACCGGAGAGGCGTCATCGTTGCCCATCTTGTACCCGACAGTGTCAACAGAACGGTGACGGCCGCGGATTTCGATCTTCTTGCGAGCGCCGACTCCGCCCGCCTCGTGGAAACCGCGACACACTTTCGTTTTATCCAATCGATCTACGTGACGAGACGCGAGGCAGGCGGGTCGCGACGCTTTCTCCTGGGTGCCTCCGCGGCGAGTTTTTCAAAAGCCGTTCTGCTCGCCCCGATACTGGAGATGCGCAACAAGATCGTTCTCGCCAGCCTTGCCGTCTCCATCGTTGCCATCGGCCTCGTCCTCTTCATTTCGAAGCGGATCGTCCACATCATCATTGTCCTTTCAGAGGCCGCGCGACAGGTTGGGTTCGGCGACCTCAAGGTGAGCGTGTTCACGCGCATGAAGGATGAGCTCGGCACGCTGGCCAGGGAATTCAACCTGATGGTCGTGCAGATCCGCGAGAAGGTCGAGATGCAGAAGTTCGTTTCGCGTTCCACAATGGAAATGATCGCCACCTCCGGCGAGGCGAAGTTAGGGGGAACACGGAAAACGATTATTGCGATGTTCACCGATATCCGGAATTTCACCACGTACTCGGAGAAACGGTGGCCGGAGGAGGTGCTGGAGACTCTCAACTATTACCTTGATCTGCAGACACGCATTATCGACGACCACTCCGGCGTCGTCGACAAATTTCTCGGTGATGGCATCATGAGCGTTTTCACCGGGGAACGGATGGCGCTGAACGCCGTCGAAGCCGCCGTGGACATCCAGCGCACGGTCGCCCGGCTCAACGCACAACGCAAGGAAGCGGACCAGACTGTCCTTCACGTCGGCGTTGGTATCGCCAGGGGTGTGGCCGTTCTTGGCAGCATCGGGTCCCGCGACCGAATGGACTATACGGCGATCGGCGACACGGTGAATCTTGCGTCACGGCTGTGCAGCATCGCGGGCCCGGAGGAAATACTGGTGACTGAAGACATCGTCAAACGGATCAAGAGAGACTACAAGATTCTTTCCGAGGGCCAGCTCCCTATCAAAGGGAAGCGGAACCAGGTGCCGGTCTTCAAAGTCCCCTACTCTGTATCATGAACATGGCCCGCCTTCTCTTCATCCTCCTGGTCCTGGCGACACTGCCCCTCCGCTCCCAGTCTTTGATCAGCGGAGCGTGGGATTATGCTCTGGGGAATTCCTCCCTTCCGTGGTTTCCATCTCCGTCCTCCCTGTTCGTCAATCCTTCAGAGCTCGGCAGGATTCATGAGAACGAGGTGCTTGTCAGCACGGCGCGGTTCCGGTCGCTCGCGTCGATGTCGGGAGCGCTCTTCGTGCCGTACACCGGGACCTTCGGATTCGGTTCCTCGGTCGACGGCACGGAGACGGAGTTCCGAGCCGGCTTCGGCAGGATCATCGGACGCTATCACACCGTCGGAGGCAGCGCGTCGGTTGTCGATGGGATCCGCGGCGGTTTCCGGTTCGGCATCGGGAGCGCTTTTCATTTTCCCTCAGCGACCGAGAATTCGGGTCTGCACGTCGGCATCGCCATGAGTCGTTTACCGAAGCTCCCCATCTTCGCCGGGGGCGTTGCGTATTGGGCGATTCCCGACAGGTTCAGGCTTCAAGCGGCGGGCCGCTCCCGCACGACACGTGCCATCGAGCTTGGCGCTGATTTTTCCTTGACATCCACGATCGCACTTCAGATGGGGACGCAGGCGTTCAGAAATATCTCAGGCGGTGCCGTTGTCACCACCCCGCTGCTGAGAGTCGAACTCGGCGGAGGGAGATCCGGCGTTGCACTCTCGCTCACTTTTCTGGTCGGTGACGCCTCCACGGCTTCCCACTCGGAGAACTACGACGCGGGAGCGGAGGCGTTCACGGAAGGGCAGTATTCCGAAGCGCGCAGCTATTTTCTGACGGCCGCTGAGTACGATGAGTACGACGAAGAAAGCAGAACCCTGGCAGAAGAATCCAAGCGTTTGCTGGATTCCTCCGTGGTCGCGCTGCTTGCGCAGGCGAAGGCTCATGAAGACCGTAAGAACTTCCTGGCCGCCATGCGGACCTACGCGCAGATCTTCAGAATCGCGCCCGGGCGGGCGGAGACCGCTGCGGAGCTCAAGGATGTGGAGGCGAGACTGGGCCTGTACATTCAGAACCTGATTGACACGGGCGACAGCCTGCGCCAGCGAAAGGAAAATGCGAGAGCGCGTCGGTCGTATGAACTTGCGTTCGAGCTCGACCCGTCGAACGACACCGCTTCAGCGCGTCTCGACGAGATGGAGAACCTCTCCCGCGAGAACGTGAACGCCATCCTCAACCGGGCCCGCTCGCTTCTCTCCCACAACCAGCTTGATGAAGCCCAGTCAGAGTATGAGCGTGCCCTCGCCATCGAGCCCAACAACTCCCGGGCACGCGCAGGCCTGAACTCGATCCAGAGCCGCCGGACGAGTGCGGCGTTCGAGCAGGCCAAGGCGCTCTATAATGATGGGAAGTATTCGGAAGCTCTCCCGATCCTTGCTGACATCGTTCAGAAGGACGACCGGAACAGCGAAGCGAGAAGGTATCTCGAGCAGGTGCGCAAAATCCTCGAGCCTGAGGTTGAAAAGATCTTCAAGGCTGGCCTTCAGCTGTACGTCAAGGAGGAGTACCACAAGGCGATAGAGATGTGGGATAGGGGGCTCCTCATCCAGCCGCATCATACCGACACGCTGGAATACCGCAAGCGGGCGGAAGAGAAGCTCAAGGCTCTTGAAAAACTCAAGTAGCCCCTGCCGACCGTTGTCAGACTTTCGGCCTAGTGATCGCGAACCTCAGGCGATCGACAGACAATGGGTCTACAATCACCGTGGCGCGACGAAGACTTGGGGAGAAAGAGACTTGTCAGGATTGGGGCGGTGCTGCAGTGATGGAGGCTGGTTCCAGGGCAGAGCTAGAAGTCGAAATGCGAAATCCTAGATGCTAAACAAACGCAAAGCACCAATCTCAAAATTCAAAACAGGCAAAGCCTTCGCTTCTCGCGGCTTTGGGAATTGGAATTTTCCTTTTGTTTAGTATTTCGATATTCGAGCTTGCCCCCCGAAGCACGTTGGAAGCTCGGGGGGAAACTCGCAAGTCACATCTCACGTCCCACATCTTTCATCTCACATCTTCCGTCTCCCGCCTCACTCTATTTCACCAACACCATCGCCTTCCGTGCGACCTGCCGATTGCCCTGCTTGTCTGTAGCGATGATCTGATAAACGTACATCCCGCTCGAGAACCGGGTGGCATCGAATGTCTTCTGGTAGTACCCCGGGGCCTCAGTCTCATCAACGACAGTAGCCACCTCTCGACCGAGGAGATCGAACACTTTGAGATGGACGCGGCTGTCCGTTGGGAGCTGATAGCTGATCGTGGTCGTCGGATTGAAAGGGTTGGGATAGTTGTGGAACAACTCGAAACGCTCCGGTGGAGAGACCGACACACGGATCTCCTTCGTCCAATTCTCTCCGGTTGACGAGACAATCCTGAACGTGATCGACGCTTCTTTTCCGACCGGAGCCGTTTTGTCCACGGAGAAGGTGAAGAGAACCGGCAGTTCTTGATTCGCCTTGAGCAGTAGGAGAGTCTGTCTCGCCTCCCTAAAATGAATCCAGCCGGGGATCCCCGTCGCCTCTACGGTGACCTTCGAGAGAGGCAGGGATGCTGTGTTCGCGATGCTCAGCTCGATGCTGTTGCCTACCGAGGCAAAGGGTAACTGGTAGGCTGTTTGGGCGCTCACCGTCTGCGCTGCTACGACAAGCAACATAGTCATGAATGCTGCTGCGATGGGTTTTTTCATAAGCTTTTCTCCTTTCACGCTTATGAGTGCGTGCTGAAGTTGGTTCATCATTTCTTCTTCGGTAACCGGTCGATGATCCTCTGTGCACCTTCCGTCAGCGACCGGTATCCCTCTTCGGTCACGAACCGCTTGTCCCGCGGCTTGTGCTTCTTCTGATCCTCAACCGTCTTGTCATATTCCTTCTTCACCTTTTCCTGAAACTTCTCTAGCTCCTTTGCACAGTTGACGGAATCCCCGCGGGCCAAGTGTTTCTTGGCGTTGTCCAGTTCCTTCACGAAATTCCCATCGCCGATCCAGCCTTTGGCTTCCGCCTGATGTTTAAGGGCGATGAGATCGTCAATCGAGAACTCTTGTGGGGCCGGCAGTTGATCCAGCAGATACTCCGTGTTGTATCGCAGAAGGGCATACGCTTCGCTCGTCAGCATTGATGAGCTGTCGACATCCACATCTCGCAGGACCGACTGCAGCGTTGTGCGGGCCGCGGCGGTGTTGTTCTGCTGAAGCTGGGTCTTGGCTGTGGAGAGGTAATTCAGATATTTGTCAGCTACAGTTTGGGTTGTGATCCAACCGAGGGAGCGGGATTGGGCGGTGTAGATCGTTAGGGTATCCAGAAGATCAGTCGGGATAAAGGGAAATGGCGGATCAACTGCACCCACAGTAGTAGTGACATAGGAATTCCCGACAACATCTGCATACCAGCTCTCTTCGTTATATGGCGGTGTTTCCTGAAGCGTTTCGTTTCGACCACGCACGTAGCACGAAACAGGCGCAGGCAGCCCAGTTGCTTCATAGGGAAACCTTGAATCAGTTCCCCCGGGAAGTATGAATTGCTTCTGAAACGGCGGAAGGACCCAGCCGACTTTCGGCCTCGGATGTACAAAAAAGTTCCACCTTTCCGGCCCGACTCCGTTCCGAATAGAATCCGTGCGGGCAGCCACGAGGACTTCGTTGATTTCCTGTTGACTGGTGGGGTTGTTCACGACGACATATTGATACCGGTACGCACCTGGCATCTTTACAGCCTTTGCCTTCACAGTTGCAGTGAGCCTGTTCCGGGGGAGATATCCACTCGGTGGAAACTGCGGTCCGCCGCCCCAGTTCCCATACTTCTGGCCGTTCCAGCTATAGATGACGCGGGCTGTTTCCTCTGATTCATCACTGAGATACCATTCGCCGATAATCTCTTTGACACGATCTCCATTGAGATCGTGGAATTCAAACAGATCGCGCAACGAAGCGATTTTCGATACATACCCGTAGGCTTCATCTCCTTCTGAGTCGTTGATGATTACGCCAGACCGACCATCCCAGCTAACAATCCAGAGATACTCAAGCTCGTGGCGACTCCCGCCGGAGGTACCGACTATGATGTCGACCTTACCATCATTGTTCAAGTCTGTTGCCGCAACCATACCGTTAAAACTTATGGCATAGCCTTCGATCAGTGTATCCGAGAGCCACAAGAACTGCCCTTCCTTGTAGACGCCAATGAATCCTGGTGGCATGTCACCGTCCTGGAACACCCCAGCGCCTGTGAAGATGATACAGTATGCAAGCGTGCCGTATGGATCCTCGATCCTGTAGTTGTTGAAGATGCCTTGCGGTCGTCCAAGGCAGCTATCGACATTGAGGAACACCGTCATTCTATAGCGGTTTCCAAAGCGGACATTGAACTGCGCTTTCACCTGTTCATAGAGTGGATCCGGCTCCTGAGCAAAGACCACGTTTGCCATTGACAAAAGAAGTACCACTGCCAACGCTGCTAACTTTGTTTGTTTCATGAGAGCCTCAATCTTCACTCTTGTGGTAGATGGTTCAGTGAGTTTAATAACATGGACTGCGGATAAGTCTTCTTCGTGTTCCATCTGGGATAGATATATTCTCTGAAGGCACCTTCGAATCCGCCGGGCCAGTCATTTTGTTTTGCACCCAGTTTGCTCCTCACAGCCTTCTTAACCAACTCGTCTAGGTGTTTCATCGAAAAATCCATGCACGTTTTCGTATCGTTAATGTCTTCGGGTCTGTTCTCAGGACCAGTCGGATAGTCTCTTTCCTCTATCGCCGTCGTATAAAGCATCTGAAGAAGTCCGTAAGAACTCGCGATTCGCGTTTGTGCTGTTATGTTTTCCCATCCAACCTCATTCCACTGGTCTCGCATCGTGGATCCCATGAGCTCCCGTGCCAAGTCCGCCGCTCTCGTTTTGTCTGTGCCTCCCAATTGATCATCGTAGAGTTTGTACAGCTTGTCGTACATATTCTGCATCGTCGGGTAGACGTCATTGCCAAAATCCATTCTGCCATCTGCGGTTCTCTTCCCGTAGATAGCATGTTGTTCTGGCGTGATGTCGCCCCTCGGCGGCTCAATTGTAGCTAGCTGGGAGTAATCGTACACGAAATCCCACAAGGTTTTTGGATAAAGAACATAAGGAATGAATGAGACGTTCTTGTGCTCGGGCGGACATTGGGAGCTTGGAATGCATTTGCCTATCCCCATCTGAGTATCCCATGGCCCTCTTATGTAAAAAGGATTCCCGCCGTAGTCATCCCTTAGGTTGTAGACATCCACCTGCGTAGTATACGGTTCAAAGCGGTATGAAGGAACCAACTTTTGAAGCGCCTGGCTGAATGCACATTCATCTTGGATTTGCCCCTTGATGAATTGAGGGGGAATTCCGTAGGTGCCACCATAGAAGACACACAACGAGTCGACGTCTATGGGTTCGCCCTCGATGTCCAAGTAGGTCCTTCGAGAGCAGGCTATGAGGTTATCTCCGAGCTTTCCCGGCTTCGTCACCTCAATGACCGTGCCGACCGTCTCACCATATGAGTTTGCCGCTGAGAGGCGAACCTTGTACGCCGAATCCGCGTGCCAGTGGCGCCCTATCAACCGAATCAGGGCACCCGGTAAGTTGCCGTTTCCGTCCGGAATTGGCTTCCCTCTCTCCCAATATACGCCAAGTCTTTTTCCCGAGTTTGGTCCGCTCTCAACAACCTCCACCGGCTCACCTCCCCACTCAAACCCCGGTATCAAATCTTCAGGCGCGGATGTCGACTCGGTTTTCTTTATCCTTAGGATTCCGTTCACGGCTGTGACGTAATAGTACTGTGTCTCTCCCAGCAGGATCTCGTTCTTCGTAAGAACTACAGGGATCGTTCTGCTCTTGCCTCCTCCGGTAACCGTGATCTGCACGGTGTCCGAAGAACCGTCAAACGTCCCTCGGCTCTCATCATACACCAAGAACGGTGTATACTTCATCGACATCGTCAGTTCTTGTCCTGAATGGTAGGGACTATTCCCGCCCTCCACAAATTCTCTGTAGGCGAGAAACACGTACTCTCCCTCTGCATCGACACGCGCCGTGAAGCCGCCCTCACTTGGCGAGATACCCCAAGGTCTGTAGACGCTCGGCATAGAGAATTCGCCGGGGTCTGCAGTACCATCCATCGGCGCAAACCGAACCCAAGTTGAGTCACGTCCTGTGACGGTCATATCCTCAGCCAGGACCTCCCAATGATCGAACTGAACATCGGGCAGAAAGCTCCCCGTGACTGTCGCCGTGGCTGTGACCTCCGCCGCTGGCAACGTGTGTTGATCCAGAAGGCCGCCGAAGGTGTAGGCCGATGAATTGTCACCCATCGTGACTCCGCCTCCGTGGACGGCCCACTGGCCGTCAAAGAGATACAGAGCAATATCCGGAAAAGATCCTTTCTCGAATACCCCAGTGTAAGGGCTCTGTCTCTCATACATATTCCCGCCCGATCCCATCGGGTCACGCCCCTTCGCAGCGATCTCGTGCTCCGTGCCGAAGGGGTCGATGTAGACTACAACCGCATGCTGGTTGCCGCCGATCGGACCCGTGATGTCAACCGTGCCACGGATCGTGAGTGTGCTGGGAAGCGTCAGCCCTATCCGTTGCCAGAGTGGCTCCCTGACGAAGAGGGGAGGGTTGTAGAAACGGTCGGACGCATCGGCCGTACGTGGTGGAGGTTGCGGCTTGATCGTCTCTTTGTCCGCTGATCTGGGCTTGATCTCCACCTTCTCTTTGATGATGACTTGAGAGAAGACAAAGGCGGGAAGGACGAAGCAGAAAGAAGCAATTGCTGTGAGTGCCTTGAAACGAAGGAGTCCTGCCATACGGTGCCTACGGTGAAGGAGGGGGTGGAGGAATCTTTTATTTCCTCCCACCCATCAGGGTGTGTGCTGAAGTTGTTTCATCATTTCTTCTTCGGTAACAGGTCGATGATCCTCTGTGCGCCCTCCGTCAGTGACTGATACGCCTCGTCTGTCACGAACCTCTTCTCCCGCGGCTTGTGCTTCCTCTGGTCCTCGATAGACTTTTCATATTCCTTCTTCACCTTCTGCTGAAACTTCTCAAGTTCCTTCGCACAGTTGGCGGAGTCCCCGCGGGCCAGGTGCTTCTTGGCGTTCTCCAGACCGTTGTCGAGCTCTTTGACAAAATGCTCATCACCGATCGAGCCTTTGTCTTGTGCATCGTGCTTGATAGCGATAAGGTCATCAATTGTCAGCTCCGCTGGCAACTGGCTCAGCAGATACTCCGTGTTATACCGCAGGAGGGCATATGCCTCGCTGGTGAGCGTTGAGGAGCTATCGACATTCACATCGTGCAGGACCGACTGGAGCGTCGTGCGGGCACCGGCTGCGTTGTTCTGTTGAAGCTGGCTCTTTGCTGTGGAGAAGTACGCGAGATACTTGTCGGCCACGGTCTGGCTTGTGATCCAGCCGAGGGTGCGGGATTGGGTGGTGTAGCTTGAAAGGGTATCCAGAAGCTCAAAGGGGAACAAGGTATCCGGTGGATCAACAGGACCGACGGTCGTGCCAACGAATGAGTTGGATAGGAAATCACTCTGTGAGCGCTCCTTGTATGTTGACCAGTCATTGTCAAAATCAGGATCAGGTCTATAACCTTGAATGTAAAACCTGACGATCGCTGGCAGCCCCCAAGCATGGATCAACACACCTTCTTGGCTGTTCCCCGGTGGTAAGCTGTGCTTAAGGCTCTGTAGACCCGCAACCTCCCAACCTGCAACGGGCCAATCTCGCATCCAGCCAATGAAGTCCCAGTGGGTGAGCTCAAGAGGGAAAAAAGATTTCTTCACGCCAAAGAGAGAGAACTTGGCCATGCGTTGTTTGCTCGCGGAGCTGTTGTTCCAGTAGTATTGGAATGACAGACTATCCCCGAAACTGTTTACAGCACACTTCACTGACACCGAGAGACGATTCGCAGGCAAGAATTCATCCCCGGGAATTTGTCTTGTGCCTGGCCACAAGCCATACTGCGAGCCGTTCCAACTGTACGTAACATATGGCATTGTTGAAATCTGCTTGTCAGGGAACCACTCATGGAAGTCCTCTTCGTCGGGCCAGAGACCGCGGATCAACATCGCGGACGAAGTGTCAATCGAGATTAAATCAAACGTACTCTCGGCTGCGTGGATTGTTGTATTCCCATTCTGGGAATTGGTTTGATTAATAACGGTACCCGTCACTCCATCCCAACTGATGATCCAAAGATCACGAACCATGATCATCTGGGACCCTGGAGTCCATTCGACAAGAATGTCCACCTTTCCGTCTTCATTGATGTCTTTGATCGAAAATATACCATACCACTCACCTTTGAAAATTGGATCCGAGTGCCAGATGACTTGTCCATCTTTGTAGATTCCCATAATACCGTGCTGGTCGTCCAGATCGGCAGAAGTAGTCCTATCTGCACCAAACAGAATGTACCCCCTCAACGTGTTGTACGGATCGGTCAGCTCTCCCGCATCCGTTGTGCTTTCATTTCGTTTGATCGCCGAATCGAGCACGGAAAAAGCGACCCTATAGTCTTGTCCAAATTGATTATGAATTACTGATAGAAGCTGAGCCTTGATCGCGCCCGAAGGGTCGTCAGGATTAACCCATTGCGAGTGAAGGGGGAAGAGAGATACAATGGTTAGAGAGGCCAAAAGCCCCACTCTTGTTCCTGCTCTTGTTTTCATAACGCACCTTGTTTCTCTTGAGGAGAGAATTTTCTTGCGTGGTTGAAGACGCTTGGTCCATAACCCGGGTCAGAGTTATACCTCTTAAACGAATTCATCCACGTTTTTTCCCAGCCCTTCGACCAGTTCGCGCTCGGAACTACTGCATACTCACCGCCAAACTCCATACGCAGGTTCTTTTCTGTAAACGCCTCGTAGAACGGCATTTCCACGATCTCGTCGTTCAGTTCTTCCGGTGCCTGACTTGTGCTGATAGTCTTCCCTTTGTTGTATCCCTTCATGAGGGCCGTTGTATACAGCATCTGGATCAATCCGTAAGAAGCTGCTTTGCGAGTTTGCGCGTAGTCGGTGTACTTCTGTCGAATGTCTCGCTGGATCCGTTTTGTGGCCAACGAGTATTGTCCTTCGCCAACAAATGGGACCAGCCAGTAATCCTTGTATGTTTCAAGGTAGCGACGGAGGTCTTTTGTCAATTTTTTTTCGCCGATGATCGAATCCTCACCGAGCAAAATATACTGATCCCAATTATTGACGACACAGTCCGCGATGGAAATTGGAGTGGTCGGATAGTAAACAGGCTTGACATTCTCGTGGTCAAGCGGAATTTCTTTTCCTTGCCCCATCGGATTCGGTTGTTCACCCGTTACCCAGAAAGGCTGTTTGGCATAATCTTCTGCGTATTTGCCGTGAGCAAACCGATAATCGGCCCACGGCTCGTAGCGATAAGAAGGGTTGAACCGGTCGCCAGTCTTGTCCGACTCTTGGAACATTTGTGCCTTGATGACTTGCGGTGGAATCCCGATTCTCCCGCCGTAATCTATGCAGAGCGAATCTATGTTGAGGAGTTCGTTTCTGATGTTCCAGGTCATGTCGTATGGCTTGTTGAACACTCTTGGATCGTGAAGCTTTCCCGGCTTCTTCACCTCAATCACTGCGCTCACCGTCTCACCGTATGAATCTGATGCTGAGAGCCGAACCTTGTACAGCGAATCAGCGTGCCAATACCGTCCCACCAACCGGATGAGAGCATCCGGCAGAATCCCGCTTCCGTTCGGGATTGGCTTTCCTCGTTCCCAATATACACCAAGTCTCTTTCCCGAGTTCGATTCCCTCTCAATCACCTCCACCGGGTCATCTCCCCACTCAAAACCCGGCATCAGATCTTCAGGTACTGATGTCGAGGTGGTTTCTCTTATCTTCGGCCTCCCGTCCACGTTTGCAACATAGTAATACTTCGTCTCTCCCAATAGGATCTCGTTCTTCGTAAGAACCACAGGTACCGTTTTGCTCTTCCCCCCTCCGGTTACAGTGACATACACGGTGTCCGTGGAACCATCAAATGTCCCTCGGCTCTCATCATACACCAAGAACGGTGTATACCTCAGCGACATCGTCAACTCTTTTCCTGAATGGTAAGCACTATTCCCTCCCTCCACAAATTCCCTGTAGGCGAGGAACGCATACTCCCCCTCGGCATCAACACGCGCCGTGATCCCGGCCTCACTCACCGAGATACCCCAGGGCCTGTATAGGCTCTCCATCGCAATACCCTCTCCGTCAGAGGCCCCTGCAGTACCATCCATTGGGGCAAACCGAACCCACGTTGAGTCGTCTCCTGTGACGGTCATATCCTCAGCCAAGATCTCCCAATGATCGAACTGAACATCCGGCAGAAAGCTCCCCGTGACTGTCGCCGTGGCTGTGACCTCCGCCGCTGGCAACGTGTGTTGATCCAGAAGGCCGCCGAAGGTGTAGGCCGATGAATTGTCACCCATCGTGACTCCGCCTCCGTGGA
>Ga0315281_10005130_pt1 | contig 18796 bp, 20 predicted proteins | sample YL17G07_0_MG_FD_204540 | JGI IMG/M metagenome (GOLD analysis project Ga0315281, IMG submission 204540) | Sediment microbial communities from Yellowstone Lake, YNP, Wyoming, USA - YL17G07_0 | ecosystem: Environmental > Aquatic > Freshwater > Lake > Sediment | place: USA: Wyoming | collected... | reverse complement strand
CGGGTTGAAACCCGACCTACGATCCGTTGACTATTGCCGCGCACCGGCTGATGAACAATCCGGGCCAAAAAGAAACAGGAGAAAGGTCATGCTCATCGGCATCCCCAAGGAAATCAAGGACCACGAATTCCGCGTCGGCGCCACCCCGGCCGGCGCCAGGACGCTGGTTGCGGCCGGCCACCGGGTGCTGGTGCAGGCCGATGCCGGCGCCGCCATCGGCTACGTCAACGCGTCATACGCCGCCGCCGGGGCGGACATCGTGGCCACTGCGGCGGAAGTCTACGCCGCCGACCTCATCGTCAAGGTGAAGGAACCGCTTCCCGCCGAATGGCCGCTGCTGCACGAGGGCCAGATCGTGTTCGGCTATTTCCATCTGGCGCCCGCGCCGGAACTCACCGCCGCGCTGCTCGTCCGGCAAATCGTCGCCGTCGCCTACGAAACCATCACCGACAGCCAGGGCGCAACGCCGCTACTCACCCCCATGTCCGAAGTCGCCGGCCGCCTCAGCGTGCAGGCAGGTGCCGCCGCCCTGCAGATGGCCTGCGGCGGCAGCGGCACGCTGCTGGGCGGCGTGCCCGGCGTGCCTCCCGCCAGGGTGGTGATCCTGGGCGGCGGCGTGGTCGGCACCAACGCCGCGAAAATCGCCATTGGCATGGGTGCGGACGTGACCCTGCTGGACATCAGCCACGCCCGTTTGCGCCAACTCGACGACATCTTCGGCGCGCGCCTCAAGACCTGCTACCCGGACGCGCACGCCATCGAAGAAATCACGCGCGACGCCGACCTGGTAATCGGCGCCATCTACCTCCACGGCAAGCGCGCGCCCAGGCTGCTCACCCGCGCCACCATCGCCGCCATGCGCCCCGGCTCGGTGCTGGTGGACGTCGCCATCGACCAGGGCGGCTGCAGCGAAACCTCGCGCCCCACCACCCATTCCGACCCGCTCTACGTGGATGAGGGCGTGGTGCATTACTGCGTCAGCAACATGCCGGCGGCGGTCGCGCGCACCTCCACCCAGGCGCTCACCCAGGCCACGCTGCCCTACGCACTGCAAATCGCCAACCGGGGATGGAAGTACGCACTCAAGGACAATGCCGGCCTGCGCAACGGCCTCAACCTGTGTCTGGGGCAGGTGACACATGCGGCGGTGGCGGAGGATCTGGGTTATCCCTGGGTTGCGCCGGAACTGGTGCTGGACAAGGTGTGATAGTGCGCTTGGCGCACCCATACAAAACATGGGTTCCATTCCCCGGTCACGAGTGTATTATGATCATATAGTCTTATTCCAGGATGCGATCATGCGTTCAGTTCCCATCGTTGAAGCGAAAACTCATTTCTCCGCCCTGCTGGCTGCAGTGGAATCCGGCGAGGAAATTGCCATCACCCGGCATGGGCGAGTGGTTGCGCGCCTGGTGCCGGACACCCCGCGCATGGCTGCCGACGTGTTCCGGCCGTTCTGGACGGAAGCCGACCTGGACCTGGAAGCGCCGGCAGACATGCCTCCCGAGCCCGTAGCGTCATTGGACTAAACATGCGCTACCTGCTCGACACCAACATCATCATCGCGGCATTGAAAGGGGCTGCGGGCGTGCGGCAGAAACTGGAAACAACGCCCATCTCATCCCTGGTACTCTCCCCCGTGGTGTTGGGCGAACTGGAATTCGGGGCCGAAAAAAGTGCGCACCCGGACAAGAATCGCGCCCGACTGGCCGCACTTGTCGAAGGCATCCCCGTCTCGCCCCTGGATGCTGAAGCCAGCCGTCACTATGGACGCATCCGTGCCGAACTGGAGCGCAACGGCATGCCCATCGGCGCGAATGACTTGTGGATTGCCGCGCAGGCGCTGGCTCTGGGCGCGGTGGCGGTGACGGACAATGTGGGCGAGTTTTCCCGTGTTTCAGGGTTGGTGGTTGAGAACTGGTTGGGGTGAAAGTGGAAAAATGTTGCAATAGAAGATATGCCTCCTTTTACATGCGCTCAATGGTCTGTGTGAAAAGGGTAGTGCCTCTGGTCTTCTTTTTAGCAACAGTCGGCTGCACAACGGCACCTAGGGCACCAGACCCAGTGAAACCGATGGCACCGTGGGCTACCCTAAGCAATCCGGAATTTCAGAGTCTGTTGGTGAGCTACGCAATAAGCAATATGCCATCCAGCCGCGATGTAGCCCTAGACAAGTACCTTCGCTCCCAAACTAAAACTTTCGACAGATACATCGCAGCAAAGGAAGTTGGAGCTGATCTTGCATTGCTGGAAAGTGAAGCTCTAACCGAAATAGAGGCGAAGAAGAGCGAGGTGTTGCAGAAATCTTTTATGGTTGCGACGACAACTGAACTTGAGCCTTACGACCGGAATGCAAAAGCGTTCCCGATTTTCGGCCTGTTCAATGAAAACATTGGGTTCCGGTTTTTTAGCGGTGACGTTCGAAGCAGCCCATCCCATCTCGGCATCGACGTGGCCGCGGCCCAGTATGGATTTCAGGACGCCAAAATATGGATGTCAAAGAAGGGGTGGTTCGTTCCGGCGGATCAAGAGCAAGCTACGCGTTATTTGGAAGCTCTAAGTAGAAGTGGGGCCAGAAAGGACATGACCACCGTTATCGTCTTCCACCTAGGGCGTTGTGACCAAGATCCTGGCAATAAGGAGGCGTTAGTGTGCGATGGCGTGATTGATCGCATATATGGTTACGCGTCAAGAAGGGATGTTTTGCCCGAAAATCAACCTCTCGTGGAATTCATTAAGCATGATTGAATCGCCCAAGGAACACGCAATCATGGCTCTTTGTTAAGCAAGTAGCATGTAGCCTGGATGTAGCGCAGCGGAATCCGGGGAGCGTCGGCTTTCCCGGGTTACGCCGCGTTGCGGCTAACCCAGGCTACAGGGTGGCGATGCGTGGGGCGCACCCTACAAATACCTTCCTCCCGCCACCCCAATACATGCACGCCGCTCGTGGTTGAAACATCGCGCCCCGCTGGCTCGATTCCGACGTTGCGATTCCTCATCGCGCAAGCGATCGCCAGCAGGTTTCAGCGGTGTCCTTGCTGCAGTGGAGGTAGCTATGCTTTGGACGCCGCAAGACCGGGCATCGGATCACAACACGAAGTCCGTTCCCCGCTTGCCGCCCATCGCCGCATCCACCACCTTGCGCGACAAGTGGGGCGCAAACAACTCGATGAAGTCGTAGGCATAGCCGCGTAAGTAGGCGCCGTGTTGGACGCCGATGCGTGTCGTGCTGGATTCGAATAAATGGCTTGCGTCGAGCATGCGTAAATTCATATCCCGTTCCGGGTCGAACGCCATTTTCGCCATGATGCCTATACCCAGCCCAAGCTCGACGTAAGTCTTGATGATGTCGGCATCGAGGGCCGTCAGAACCACGTTGGGAGCCAACCCACGAGTTGCGAACGCATGGTTGATTTTGGAGCGCCCGGAAAAGGCAAAGTCATAGGTGATGATCGGGTACGTGGCAACCTGTTCCAGGGTCAAGATAGGTTCTTCGGACAAGGTATGGCCGAGGCCAGTCACGACGCAGTGGGTCCACTGATAGCACGGTAGCGTCACCAGCTCATCGGCCGCTTCAATGGCCTCGGTGGCAATGGCGATGTCCGCTTCTCCGCAGGCAACCCACTCTGCAATCTGCGTCGGGTTGCCTTGACGCAGCGACAACCTAACCTTGGGATAGCGCTGGGTGAAGCGCTGAACGACCGGCGGCAAAGCATAGCGCGCCTGCGTATGCGTGGTCGCGATGGTGAGCAACCCGCTGTCCTGATTGGTGAACTCCAGCCCTACCTGCCTTAGATTTTCCATTTCACGCAAGACGCGGCGGGCGGCATTTACAACCTCCCGTCCCGGTTGCGTCATCTCGGTCAGCCGCTTGCCGTTTCTCACGAAAACTTCCACGCCGAGCTCTTCTTCCAGAAGGCGAATCTGCTTGCTCACCCCGGGCTGGGAGGTAAACAGCGCTTCGGCCGCCGCGGAAATATTGAAACCCTGCCTGACCACTTCATTCAGATAGCGTAATTGCTGCAACTTCATGGGATTGGCGCCTTATAACATTTAGTTATAAACAATGACGATATTAGTATTTTTAAACATATATCGCAACATTTACGATGACAGCCATGTTGAAGAGAGTTTTACCCCGCAAGCACGAAAGGGTTAACGATGGAGTGGCTATATACCTTGTCCGGCCTGGGTGTCGGCTTTCTGGTGGGGCTTACCGGCGTCGGCGGCGGTGCGCTCATGACGCCGTTGCTGATAGTCCTGTTCGGGATTGCGCCGTCCACCGCCGTCGGCACGGACCTGCTGTTCGCGTCGATTACCAAGACGGTGGGGATTTGGGTGCACGGGCGGCGCGGCACGGTGGCGTGGAACATCGCCGGCTTGCTGGCCGCCGGCAGCCTACCGGCGGCGTTTTCAACCGTCATGGCGCTGGAACACTTTGGCCCTGCAGGCCCTCAGTTTGAGACGCTGACCAAGGTCGCCATGGGCCTGGCACTCATGTTGACCGCGCTGACACTGCTGTTCAAGGAACGCTTGCAGCGCCTCGGCACGCAACACGGAGCGGCGATCCCAGAGCGCCGGCTGGCGCTGGCAACCGTGGCGACAGGAATGGTGCTGGGAGTGATGGTGACGCTGACCTCCATTGGCGCCGGGGCATTGGGCGCCGCGGCCCTGTTTTTCTTGTATCCCCGCCTGGCGACCGCACGCATCGTCGGAACGGACCTGGCCCATGCAGTGCCGCTGGCGGCAGTCGCCGGACTGGGCCATCTGCATTTGGGGACCGTGAACTTGCAGCTGCTGGCGAGTTTGCTGATGGGGTCGCTGCCGGGCATCTATCTGGGCAGCCATCTCGGCGCGCACATTCCGGAGCGGATATTGCGCAGGGTTCTGGCTTTGATGCTGGCAGTGGTGGGCGGAAAACTGGTTTGGTAAACAAAAAGGAGCAAGACAAATGGAAATTCTGGAAAATTTGGCGAAACAAGACGAAATAGACCGCTACGAACTAGCGCTGCAAGCCCATCTTTCCGGCGACATGGATGCGGATCGTTTCCAAGGTGCGCGCTTGCAACTCGGTGTTTACGGCCAGCGTCAGAACGGCTTGCACATGGTGCGCATCAAGCTTCCGGGCGGCAGGCTGAATCCGCCCAGGCTCAATGCCATCGCCGACGCGCTGGACGATTATTCCGAGGGCGGCGAGGCGCACATCACCACGCGCCAGGATATCCAGTTGCACCATGTACCGCTGGCGCATACGCCCAAGGTGCTGCGCCGCCTGGCGCAAGACGGGCTGACCACGCGCGAGGCATGCGGTAACACGGTACGCAATGTCACCGCCTGCCCATTGGCCGGGGTATGCCCGAGCGAGCATGTGGATGCGGGCATTTTTGCCCAAGGGGTGGCGGAGCATTTCTTGCGCCACCCGCTGACCCAGGCCATGCCACGCAAATTCAAGATCGCCGTTTCGGGCTGCGAGTCCGATTGCGCCCAGGGTTTGATACACGACGTGGGCGTGGTTGCCGTGCGGCAAGACGACGGGCGCTTTGGCTTCAAGGTCATGGCGGGGGGCGGGCTCGGCCACAAACCCCATGAGGCCATAGTGATCGAGCCGATTATCGAGGAAAAGGATTTGATCAACGTGGTAGAGGCCGTGGTTTCTTTGCACAACCGCTATTCCGATGGGACCAAGCGCGCCAAGTCGCGGCTTAAGTTCCTGGTGGATCGTTTCGGGGCCGAAGGGTTTCTCGAAAAATACCGCGAAGAACGTGCCCGCATCCCGACTGCCCTGGCCGGCCACTCCCACCCGCAAGGAAACTGGGCGGGCGGGCTGAAAACGGCCGCCCCGGGGCCGGGCGCGCCGCGGCGATTGTTCAAACAGAAGCAGCCGGGGCTGTACGTATTTCCGGTGAGCGTGCCGTTGGGCCAGATCACCGCCACCAGGCTGCGTGGTTTGGCCCGCTTGATTGAAAAACTCGGTTTGACCGAGGTGCGCACCACACAGGACCAAAATCTAATGCTGCTGAACGAGCCCGAATCCAGGCTGGCCAGGCTGGAGCTGGAGCTTGCTGGAATCGGTCTGACCACCACCCGGCGTGGCGACAGCGTGGTGACATGCCCCGGCGCCTCCACCTGCCGCTTGGGCATCACCACTTCCATGGTGCTGGGCCCCAAGCTGAGCGGCGGCTACGACGATCTGCGCCTGCGCGTTTCCGGTTGCCACAACGGTTGCGCCCAGCCGGAAACCGGCGATATCGGAATCTATGGCGAAGGCAAGCGCATGCACGGCAAATTGATTCCGCATTACCAGATGTATTTCGGCGGGAACGGCAGCGGACTGGGCTTGAAAGGGCCATCCATCCCAGCCGCGCGCATCGAAAACGCGATCCAGCGGGTACGCGAGCATTACGCGGGAATACGGGCGCAGGACGAGACCTTCTTCCACTGGAGCAAGCGGCAGGAGCCGGGCTATTTCCGCAATCTGCTGGCCGATCTGGCCGAGGTTCAATTGTCGGACATCGCCAGCGTGGCCCGCGACCACGGCGACCTGGTGGATTTCAAGGTAGCCCAGCTTGGCGGCGGGGAATGCGGCGCGGCAGTCGGCGCTACGGTAGCGCCGGCCTATTTCGAGGCGGCCAACGAGCGCAGGTACCGCGATGCCTACCTGATGCAGCGTAAATATCCGGAAGCACTCGGCTGCGCCGAAGCGATTGCGCAATTGCTGGGGCAGTCGCTGCTGTTCCCCGCACCCGCCGCTAGCCGCGACCTGGCCGACCTGCCCGCCGAACTGCGGGAAAAGTTGCCGGGAAACCAGCCATTGGTCGAGACGTTCGCCGCGCTGGCGGAGAGCATCGTGCAGGCCAGGGTTGTGTTCGACGAAACGCTATTGCCGATGCTGTTCGCACAGCTGGATGCCTGGACCACGGCGGCCGGAGAAGCCTGCATGGAGGCCGATCGTCAGCTCGACCTGTCGGGCATGCTTCCCGGTCCGTTAAGCGCCGAACGCCGGCTCATGCAGGAGGGCCGGCGTCTTGCAGAGCAACACAAGCCTGAACAACGCCAACTGGCAGGAGGACTCACGCTATGAATCTGGACCAGAAAATTGAACATACCAAAGAACTGCTACTGCAAATCGAGAGCGCGTATGCCCCGGCGGCGCTGGCCAACAGCCTTGGCGCCGAGGATATGGTGCTAACGGATTTGATTGCAAAACATGCGCCCGCCATCGAGATATTCAGCCTCGATACCGGGCGCCTGCCTGAAGAAACCTACCATCTGCTCCAGGAAGTTCGGGACTGCTACGCCGTCCCGATCACCGTCTATTTTCCGGAAGCTCGGGCAGTGGAGCAATATGCGCTCGCGCAAGGCCCCAACGCATTCTACTCAAGCGTCGAGCTGCGCAAGCTGTGCTGCCATATCCGCAAGGTAGAGCCTCTGCGGCGCGCATTGGCTGGCAAGCACGCCTGGATCACCGGCCTGCGCCGCGAGCAGGCGCCGACCCGAAAAAACCTGGAGGAAGCGGAGTGGGATGCCGACAACGGATTGCATAAATTCAATCCATTGATCGAATGGTCGCAGGACGACGTCTGGTCGTACATTTACGAATTCGGTGTTCCCTACAACGTGTTGCACGATAAGAGCTACCCCAGCATCGGTTGCGCCCCATGCACGCGCGCCGTCACGGCCGAGGAAGATGTCCGGGCCGGACGCTGGTGGTGGGAAGACCCGTTGGGCAAAGAGTGCGGCCTGCACCAAGGAAAGGAGAAGGTGGCTTGAACACTTGGTATGAAGATATTAGCGGGGCTGCGGCGCAAGCGGAAAACTTGCGCCACGGCTTTACCCATCTCGACGCGCTGGAAAGCGAATCCATCCACATCCTGCGGGAAGTGGCTGCGGAGTGCAGAAATCCCGCGCTGCTGTTTTCCGGCGGCAAGGACTCTCTCGTCTTGTTGCGGCTGGCGGAAAAAGCGTTTCGGCCGTGCCGCTTCCCATTCCCGCTGCTGCACATCGACACCGGGCACAACTTTCCCGAGGTCATTGCGTTCCGCGACCATCGCGCCCGCCAGCTTGGAGAGCGGCTGATCGTGCGTTCGCTGGAAGATTCCATCCAGCGCGGACGGATCGTGCTGAAAAACGCCAGCCAGTGCCGCAACGTGTTTCAGTCGGTGACCCTGCTTGAAGCCATCGCGGAATTCGGTTTCGACGCCTGCATCGGCGGCGCGCGTCGCGATGAAGAAAAGGCGCGGGCAAAGGAGCGGATTTTTTCCTTCCGCGACGAATTCGGCCAGTGGGATCCGAAAAATCAGCGCCCGGAGCTGTGGAATTTGTACAACACCCGCGTGCATTCCGGCGAAAACATGCGTGTCTTCCCTATCAGCAACTGGACCGAGCTCGACGTTTGGCAATACATCGCCAGGGAGAAGCTGGAGCTGCCGAGCATTTATTACGCGCACCGGCGCCAAGTGGTCCGCCGCGGCGAGAGCCTGCTGCCGGTTTCCGACCTGCTGCAGCCGGACGCGGGCGAAACCACCGAAACGTTATGGGTGCGATTTCGCACGGTCGGAGACATGACGTGCACCTGCCCGGTGGAATCCGAAGCCGACAGCGCGGCGGAAATCGTTGCCGAAACCGCGTTGACCCGCATCACCGAGCGCGGCGCCACGCGCATGGACGACCAGACCTCGGAAGCCGCTATGGAATTACGAAAAAAGGAGGGCTATTTCTGATGAACACTGCCAGCGAAACCGTTTTAAAAAACGCCGAATTGTTGCGCTTCATCACCGCCGGCAGCGTGGACGACGGCAAGAGCACCTTGATCGGGCGCCTGCTGCATGACTCGAAATCCATTTTCGAGGACCAGTTGTCCGCCATTACACGCATCAGCCAGCGGCGCGGTTCGGCGGCGGTGGACCTGTCCCTGCTCACCGACGGCCTCCTGGCGGAGCGCGAACAGGGAATCACCATCGATGTCGCTTATCGCTATTTTGCCACGCCGAAACGCAAGTTCATCATCGGCGACACGCCGGGGCACGAGCAATACACGCGCAATATGGTCACCGCCGCCAGCACCGCCAATCTGGCGATCATCCTGATCGACGCGCGCAAGGGCGTGTTGACCCAGTCGCGGCGCCATGCCTACATCGCCAGCCTGGTGGGGATCAAGCACCTGGTGGTGGCGGTCAATAAAATGGATATGGTGAATTATTCGCAGCAAGTATTCGACGACATCCGCGAGCAGTTTTCCGGATTTTGCGCACAACTGAATCCGTCGGACATCCGGTTTGTTCCCATGTCCGCGCTGCACGGCGACATGGTGGTGGATCGCGGCGACCATCTGCCGTGGTACCGCGGCCCCACTCTTCTGGAACTGCTAGAGAGCGTGGAAATCGTCCGGGACACGAATCTCCATGACTTCCGCTTTCCGGTGCAACTGGTATGCCGCCCGGGCGCGCTGGCGGAGTTGCAAGACTTTCGCGGTTACATGGGGCGTATCGAATCGGGTGAAATTCGCGTTGGCGACGCGGTCACGCTTCTGCCGTCCGGGCAAAGCGCTCGCATCGCGGGGATTGCCACCCTGGACGGACCACTGCCAAGCGCATTTGCACCGCAATCGGTAACGCTGGCGCTGGACCGGCACATCGACGTGTCCCGCGGCGACATGATCGTCGCAAAATCCGACACGCCGCGTGTAGCCGGGGAGTTTCAGGCGATGCTGTGCTGGCTGGATGGGCAAGCGCTGGAGCTGGGGCGAAAATACCTGGTCAAACAAACCACACGCACCGTAAAGGGCGTGTTGGCGAAACTGGACTACCGGGTGGATATCAACACGCTGCAACAGGAAAACAATGTGGCGCAACTGGGCATGAACGACATCGCGCGCGTGGAAATCAAGGTGCAACAACCCATCGTCTGCGACGCCTACACGCACAACCGCGCCACTGGCAGCTTCATTTTGATCGACGAAACAAGCAACAGCACGGTGGCGGCAGGAATGGTGCTTTGATTTTGGCAACGGATGAGGTCTGGCATCAGACGTCCTACGCCCCATGCTCTTCCAGCCACCCCCAATACATGCACCCCGCTCGTGGTTGAAACATCGCGCCCCGCGGGCGATAATCGCGCATTAGCGGTTTCTAACAAAGGGTATGGAAAGCTACCTCCTCATTCTGATCGGCACGGTATTCGTCAACAACATCGTGTTGGTGAAGATCCTCGGGCTGTGCCCGTTCATGGGTGTCTCCCGACGCCTGGAGACGGCTATCGGCATGGGTGCGGCGACGACTTTCGTGCTGACGCTGGGGTCCGGGTCTAGCTATCTGATCAACCAGTATCTGCTGGGGCCGGAGCTTTCCTACTTGCGCACGTTTTCCTTCATCGTGGTGATCGCCGGCATCGTGCAGTTCACCGAGATGTTCGTGCGCAAGGCAAGTCCGCCGCTGTATCAGGTGCTGGGCATCTACCTGCCGCTGATCACCACCAACTGCGCGGTGCTGGGCATCCCGCTGCTCAACGTGCAGGAAAAGCACAACTTCCTCGAATCGCTGTTTTTCGGCATGGGCGGTGCGATCGGCTTTTCGCTGGTGCTGGTGCTGTTCGCCGGCATGCGCGAGCGGCTGGAAGGGGCGGACGTGCCGGCGGTGTTCCGCGGCTCGGCCATCGCCATGGTGACGGCGGGGCTGATGAGCCTGGCGTTCATGGGATTTTCCGGGCTGGTCAAGTGACAAGCCGGAACTCAGCACTCAGCACTCAGGACTAGGAATGCTATCCGCTCTTCTCGTCATGTCCGGCCTGGCCGTCATTCTCGGCGCCGTGCTGGGTTTCGCCGCGCTCAAGTTCAAGGTCGAGGAAAACCCCCTCGTCGAAAAAATCGACGCCATACTGCCCCAGACCCAGTGCGGCCAGTGCGGCTTTCCCGGCTGCAAGCCCTATGCGACCGCCATCGCCGCCGGCGAGGCTGACATCAACCAGTGCCCGCCCGGCGGCGAGGACGGCATCCGCAAGCTGTCCGAATTGCTGGGCGTGGAGTTCAAGCCGCTCAACGCCGAACACGGCGAGCCCAAGCCCAAGTCGGTCGCCGTCATCGACGAGGAAATCTGCATCGGCTGCACCCTGTGCATCCAGGCCTGCCCGGTGGATGCCATACTGGGCGCGGCCAAGCAGATGCACACCATCATCGCCGCCGAGTGCACCGGCTGCGAGCTGTGCGTGGCGCCCTGTCCGGTGGATTGCATCGGCATGCAGCCCATAGGCGAGGAGATCGCCAGCTGGAAATGGCGCTATCCCGTCATCCCGATCAGGGCCGCCGGATGAGGACATTGCACCACTTCAACGGCGGCGTGCATCCCGCCCAGCACAAGGCGGAATCGAACACCCGCCCGATTGTGGCTGCTCCCGTGCCGCCGCGGCTGGTGGTGCCGCTGCATCAGCACATCGGCAGCGCCGCCAAGCCCCTGGTGAAGGTTGGCGACAAGGTGCTGAAGGGGCAGATGATCGCCGCCGCCGAAGGCTACGTTTCGGCCGCCGTGCATGCACCGACCTCGGGCACCGTCACCGTGGTGGAGATGCAGACCGTTCCGCACCCTTCCGGATTGCCCGACCTGTGCGTCACCATGGAGACGGACCATGAGGAGCGCTGGATAGCGCATGCGCCGCTCGACTACCGCGCCATGGACCCCTCGGAACTGCGCAACCATTTGCGCGACGCCGGCGTGGTGGGCTTGGGCGGCGCTGCATTCCCGAGTTTCATCAAGCTCAATCCCGGGCCTGCGCAAAAGCTGCAAACGCTGATCCTGAACGGTGCCGAGTGCGAGCCCTGGATCACCTGCGACGACCGGCTGATGCAGGAGCGTGCCGAGGCAATCGTCCAGGGCATAGAGATCATGCGTTTCATGCTGCGCCCGGAAGAAATCCTGGTCGGCATCGAGGACAACAAGCCGCAGGCCATCGCCGCCATGCGCGCAGCTTGCGCCCTTGCGGACTTCGCCGTCGAGGTGGTGCCGGTGCCCACCATCTACCCCGGCGGCGGCGCCAAGCAGCTGATCAAGGTGCTCACCGGAAAGGAACCCCCCTCAGGCGGACGCTCCACCGACGTCGGCGTGCAGTGCTTCAACGTGGCCACCGCCTACAGCGTGCACCGCGCCGTGCATCACGGCGAACCGGTGATCTCGCGCATCGTCACGGTCACCGGCAACGTGCGCCAGCCCGGCAATTTCGAGGTGCTGATCGGCACCCCGGTCGAGCAACTGGTGCAGCTCGCGGGCGGCGCCAAAGACGGCACCAACGGCTACGTCATGGGCGGCCCCATGATGGGTTTTACGCTGCCGCAGCCCAACGTGCCGGTGGTCAAGGCCACCAATTGCATCATCGCCAGTTCTCAAGCCCTGTTTTCGCCGGCGCCGCCGGCCCTGCCGTGCATCCGCTGCAGCCGCTGCGCCGTCGCCTGCCCGGCGGACTTGCAACCGATGGACCTGTACTGGTTCTCCCGCGCCCGCAACTTCGGCAAGGCGCAGGAATACGCGCTGTTCGACTGCATCGAATGCGGCTGCTGCACCTATGTCTGCCCCAGCCACATCCCTTTGGTGCAATACTTCCGCTTCGCCAAGAGCGAGATATGGGCGCGCGAGAAGGAGAAGGAGGCCGCCGACCTGGCGCGCGAACGCCACGAATTCCGCCAGTTCCGCCTGGAGCGCGAAAAGGAGGAGCGGGCGGAGAAGCTGGCGCAGAAGGCCGCGGCCAAGCTTGAAATGCTGGGCGGCAGCACGGACCCCGAAGCCGACGCGAAGAAAGCAGCCATCCAGGCCGCCATCGAACGCGCCAAGGCGAAGAAGGCCGCCGTCACCCCGCAGAACGTGGATAATCTGCCTCCAGACAAGCTGAAGGAAATCGAGGAGATCGAGGCGAGGCGGGCCAAGGCGAAAGAGGGGACGCAGCAGGATTCCTAGGGTTAAACCCGCCAACCAACACCAACTAACGCAACATTCAAAACAAAGAATATGGGATCACCCTACGTAGCCGAACAATCCAGCGTCAGCGTCATCATGCTCAAGGTGCTGGCGGCGCTCGTCCCGGCAATCGCCGCTTACGTCTGGTTCTTCGGGCCGGCGATCCTGGTCGGCATCGCGCTCGCCACGGCCACCGCCCTGGCCTGCGAAGCCGCCATGCTGAAGCTGCGCAAGTATCCGGTGAAGCCCTTCCTGATGGACGGCAGCGCAACCGTCACCGCTGTGCTGCTGGCCTTGTCCATCCCGCCGCTGGCGCCGTGGTGGCTGGTGGTGGTCGGCACCGCGTTCGCCATCGTGGTCGCCAAGCAGCTCTACGGCGGCCTCGGCAATAATCTGTTCAACCCGGCCATGGTCGGTTACGCCGTGCTCATCATCTCGTTCCCCGCGGCCATGACCCAGTGGCCGGCCCCGGACGCGCTGGCCGCGGCCCATCTTTCTTTCCCGGACACCCTGCAATACCTGTTCGGCGGCACACTCCCCGATGGGATCAAGCTCGACGCGCTGACCATGGCGACTCCGCTGGATACCCTGAAAACCCAGTTGCATCTGGCGCACAGCGTGGGCGACATCCGCCACATGCCGATCTTCGGCGAGGTCGGCGGCAAGGGCAGCGAGATCATCGCGCTGGGCTACCTGGTGGGCGGGCTCTACCTTTGGCAGCAGCGCATCATCAGCTGGCATGTTCCGCTGGCGTTCCTGGCCGCGCTGTTCGCCACCGCCGGCATCTTTCACCTGATAGACGCCAGCCGCTACGTCTCGCCGCTGTTCCACCTGGCCAGCGGCGGGGCGCTGCTTTGCGCATTCTTCATCGCCACGGACCCCGTCACCGGCCCCACGACGCCGCGGGGCAAGCTGATTTTCGCCGCCGGCATCGGCTTCCTCACCTACATCATCCGCACCTTCGGCGGCTACCCGGACGGCGTGGCCTTCGCCGTGCTCATACTCAACATTTGCGTGCCGCTCATCGACGCCTACACCCAGCCGCCGGTATTCGGGCACAAGGACAAGAAAAATTCGCCTCAGGATGGCCGCCCATGACCATCGCCAAAACCTCGGCACGCACCGCGCTTATCCTGCTGGTTTTCGCCGTGGCCGGCACCGCGCTGCTCGCCTATACTTTCGACATCACCCGCGGCACCATAGAGCGCAACGAGCAACTGGCCAAGCTGGAGCTCATCGGCCAGGCCCTGCCGTCGGGAAGTTACGACAACGACATCATGGCGGACACGGTCAGCCTCGCCGCCGACCCGCTGCTGGGCACCGACGAAGCCACCACCGCCTACCGCGCGCGCAGGGCCGGCCAACCCGCGGCAGTGGTGCTGGAAGCGGTGGCCCCGGACGGCTACAGCGGCAAGATCAAGCTGCTCATCGCCATCCGCGCCGGCGGCGAGATTTCCGGCGTGCGCGTGATCCGCCACAAGGAAACGCCGGGCCTGGGCGACTACATCGAAATCGCCCGCGACCCGTGGATCAAGCACTTCGACGGCACCTCGCTCGCCGGATACGCCGAGGGCGACTGGCAGGTTAAGAAGGACGGCGGCAAATTCGACTACATGACCGGCGCCACCATCACGCCGCGCGCCGTGGTCAAGGCGGTGCACAAGGCACTGCAATATTTCGCGCAACACCACGAGCAAATTTTCGCCACGCAAAAACAAGGGGGCGCATCATGAGCTACCGGGAAATCGTCAGAAACGGACTGTGGACGCAGAACACCGGCGTGGTGCAACTGCTCGGCCTGTGCCCGCTGCTCGCCATCAGCACCTCGGTGGTCAATGCCCTCGGGCTCGGGATCGCCACCGCGCTGGTGATGAGCTTGAGCAACGGCGGCGTGTCGCTGGTGCGCAACGTGGTGCCGCACGAAATCCGCATTCCCGTGTTCATCCTCATCATCGCGGTGCTGGTCACGGTGATCGAAATGGCCATGAACGCCTTCGTCCACCCGCTCTACCTGGTGCTGGGGATTTTCATCCCCCTCATCGTCACCAACTGCATCGTGCTGGCGCGCACCGATGCCTTCGCCTCGAAAAACCGCGTGGTTCCGGCGATGCTGGACGGCTTCATGATGGGCATCGGCCTGACCCTGGTGCTGGTCCTGCTCGGTGCCATGCGCGAACTGGCCGGCCACGGAACCCTGCTCTCCGGCCTCGACCTGGCTTTCGGGCCGTCCGCCAAACAGTTCGTCATCACCGTGCTGCCGGGCTACAAGGGATTCCTGCTGGCGATCCTGCCGCCGGGCGCATTCATCGCGCTGGGGCTGCTCATTGCGGGCAAGAACTACCTGGACCAGCGCGCGGCGGCGAAGCAGGCCGCGCATCCGGCTCCGGTGGAAGCCGTTGCCGTGTAGGATGCGGTGAGGAACGAACCGCATCGGTCGCGAGAATCGACCCGGACGCACAAAACAAGCCATGACGTAATAGCGCTGCGCCCATTTTCCCGGTGCAGGCTGGCTTTATCAACGCGAGCGATGCGGTTCGTTCCTCACCGCATCCTACATTTTCACCGTGGGCCATATCGTACCAATCTGCAATGAACGCCCAAAAACGCCGCGAAATATTCACCCGCTTCAGAGCCTTCAACCCGCACCCGACCACGGAGCTGCTCTACGCGACCCCGTTCGAGCTGCTGGTCGCTGTGATCCTCTCCGCGCAGGCCACCGACAGGAGCGTCAATCTGGCCACCAAAGAGCTGTTCCGGGTCGCCGCCACGCCGCAGAAAATGCTCGCACTCGGCCAGGAGCAACTGGAAAGCCACATCAATCGCATCGGCCTGTACCACAGCAAGGCCAAACACCTCATCCAAACCTGCCGCATCCTCACGGAGCAACACGGCGGCGAGGTGCCGGACGACCGCGAGGCACTGGAAAAGCTGCCGGGCGTGGGACGCAAGACCGCCAACGTCGTGCTCAACACCGCCTTCGGACACCCCACCATCGCTGTCGACACCCACATCTTCCGCGTCGCCAACCGTACCGGTCTGGCACCCGGCAAGAACGTCCAGGAGGTCGAGCAAAAGCTGCTAAAATTCGTCGCCAGGGAATTCCAGCACGACGCACACCACTGGCTGATCCTGCACGGTCGCTACGTGTGCATCGCGCGCAAGCCGAAATGCCCGGAGTGCATGATCCGCGACTTGTGCGAGTACAAGCAGAAAACGGCTTAGACAGGATATTTGCCGCGCCTGCCTCCCCCTTTGAAAAAGGGGGAACGAGGGGGATTTAGCCGAACTGGAGTCCTGGCGCAGCCCGCTGCAAATCCCCCTGGCCCCCTTTTTCAAAGGGGGGACGGACTCTAACAAATCTGGAAAAGTCAGGCTAAATGCATTCTGTCAATCCTGCCCAATTGAAGTTCCTCAAATGACCATCGCCACCGGCCTCGCCATAGGCCATACAGCCACTCCAGACCTCGCCGCGCAGGCCGTGCTGCAGGCCATGGAGCGGGCCGATCTCAGCATCGCCAACAGCGTGCTGCTGTTCCTTACCTCCGAGTTCGCGCAAGACCCGCAGCCGGCGTTGTTGGCCGCGTCCAAGGCCGCTAATTGCATGCAGGTCATCGGCTGCTCGGCCGCCGGCATATTCACCGAACAGGAATGGGTGCTGGACTCCCCGGCCGCGGCGGCCATGGTGTTCGGCGGCGAGGTGAGCCTGCTGCCCGCCAGTGCGCCGCAGCCCGACGATCTCTTGCTCTCGCTCGCAGCACCCAGCGCCATAGACACCAACTGGCTCGCCGCACCCGGCAGCCGCTTCGGCGGCGTGTCGGGTGACGCCACCGGGCAGGGGCCGTTCAAGGTGTGGTGCGGCGGCAAGGTGAGTCCTTCCGGCCGTTGCGAGACGCAGATCAAGGGAGTGCGCGGCGGGGTCGAGGTCTCCCAAGGCATACGCGCCCTCTGCCCGCCGCTGGAGATCACCCAGGCGAGCGGCTACGACGTCATCAGCCTGGGGAGCCAGCCGGCGCTCAACGTGCTGGCGCGCGAATTGCCGCTGGAATCGCGCGAGCTGGAGCGCATCCCGCTGCATCTGCTGATGGCCGGCGTGGTGTTCGGCGAGCCGTCCACGGCCGTTGCGGAAGGTCGCTTTCGCCTCGCGCCCATCATCGCTACCAACACCGACGACCGCTCGGTCACGCTCTCGGTGCGGCTGGAGCCGGGCGAGCGCATGTTCTGGGCGGTGCGCCAGCCGCTGGCCGCCGAGCGCGACATGCGGCTCACCATAGACCGGCTGCAAAGCCGCATGGACGCGGCACCCGCTTTCGGCCTGATGTTCCCCTGCATGGGGCGCGGCCCATACTTCTACGGCGGCATCGACCGCGACCTGGAGCTGGTCAAGCAGCGCTACCCCGGCATGCCGCTGATCGGCTTCTACGGCAACGGCGAGATCGGCCGGCTCAACGGCACCAACCAGCTGTTCCAGTACGCCGCCGTGCTCGGACTGTTTGCGCGCGATGTTTAACCCCAGCCGCGCGGACGCCCGCCGCATGTTTTTCGACGCTTGGCGCAAGCACCGGGAGCGTCTGCCTCTGGTGGGCATGGAGGCCATCGTAGTGAACGTCATGCTGGAGCATCCTGAATACCATGCGCTCCTCGACGACCCCGAGCAGCACATGGAGCGCGACTATTCCCCGGAACTCGGCGTAACCAACCCGTTCCTGCACATGAGCCTGCATCTCGCCATCGAGGAGCAGCTCTCCATCGGCCAGCCGCCCGGCATCAAGGCGGGCTATCAGCGCATCCTGAACAAATGCGGCTCGCCCCACGATGCGCATCACGTGGTCATGGAGTGCCTGGCCGAGACGATCTGGCAGGCGCAGCGGCACAACGCGCCGCCGGACGGGGTGGCTTATCTCGCATGTCTGGATAGGCACCGATAGGCTGCGCTGTACCCACCAACTCTATCCCCGGCAGTGAGGTCGAAAGCAAGAATCCGACGACTCTCATTCCGCGGCAGGCAGCCCCGTAGGTCGGTTCAAGCGAAGCGGAACCGACAACCCAAACGCGCCGAATGTCGGTTCCGGCCTGCGGCCTTGCCCCGATCTACGGGCTTTCGCCTGAATGACGGATTTCGGGCAACAGTGGATTCCAATGGACGGCAGGCTCACTCTATCGCCAGGCAGGATGAAAAACCGCTCCCTGATGGCGATGGGCTTGATGAGTGGAAGAATGTCTGCCATCGCTACGTCTCGCCCGATTGCTCCAAGACGCGCTCGCGCAATGCCGGCGAGATGTAGTAGCCGGAACTACGCAGGCGACCCAGCAAAGGCGCCACTTCTGCAATCCAGCCCTCACGCTTGGCGAACAGAAGCAGGCCGCACACGCCGACGACCTTGATCCCAAGCTTCGCGGCCTCGCGGCGCCCACGCGCTTCGTCGATCAACAATCCGGCGTGGGATTGAAGCGCCATCGCCAATGCGGCGAGTTCTCCTGCATCCAAGCGGGGCTCGCGCAACCCTTCTGGCCACGGGACATCAGCCCTGACCTCGATGAGGCCACTACTCACCGCTTCGCCGATGAGCATGGCGTCACGGCTGTAGACTTGCTCACGGCATTCGTCCAGTACAGTCTGCGGGACCAATATCTGCCCAAAAGTACGGCGGGGAATATCCAGCAACTCCAGCTTGGCCAGCGCGATGAGCGGGCCGGCATCAGCGACGACGCAATTCATCGACGGCCTTGAGTTCGGCTTCGATTTCCTCGGGTTCGTAACGCACCACGGGAACACCCTGCTCCGAACAGATTTTCAGAAACTCTGCGAGCGGAAGCCCCGCCAGGCGGGCGGCCTGTCCCGTCGACAACACGTTCTCGTCAAA
>Ga0315281_10005129_pt1 | contig 18798 bp, 18 predicted proteins | sample YL17G07_0_MG_FD_204540 | JGI IMG/M metagenome (GOLD analysis project Ga0315281, IMG submission 204540) | Sediment microbial communities from Yellowstone Lake, YNP, Wyoming, USA - YL17G07_0 | ecosystem: Environmental > Aquatic > Freshwater > Lake > Sediment | place: USA: Wyoming | collected... | reverse complement strand
TCTTCTTGCAAACACAAGTCCGGAGTTTGTGAAAGAGCGAGTAAGCCCGTATGGTATACCCGTTAAGGTTGGTGTGGGAGATACCCTAAAACGCGAGCAGTGGAAGTTTTTGCAGAAGGGGACATTTCACGGCTTTGAAAGCGACCCCGATATTCTCCGTATGGCTGCAATGAACGCCGTTCTTCACCAGTTTGACCATTCACCGCTTGTACGACGCGATTCCATTTGCGGCAGCGAAGATAAATGGGACGAAGTTCAGTTCGACGTCATTTTGGAAAACCCCCCATTCTCTGGTGCACGCTCGGATGCAAAGCGCTCCCTTCGGATCGAAAAGGGAGACAAATATGTCCTTTTTCTCGCTCATGCACTGCGAAGTTTGCGACAAGGCGGAAAAGCTGCAATTATTTTCCCTAACGGCATTTTGTTTGGTGATACGAACAGCCACATCGAGGTGAAGCGGCGATTGCTTGCGGAGTTTGACCTGCAGGCAGTTGTGATGCTGCCAAAAGGGATGTTTGAACCGTACACACCCAACCCAACCTGCTTTATGATTTTTGAGAACACCGGCAAGCCGACTGAGCAGGTGTGGTTTTACAAGGTGGAAGGCGATGGCTCTTCGCTCAAGAAAGCGCGCAAATTTGGTTCGCAATACCGCAATGATTTTCCCGATCTGTTGGAGAAATGGAAAACACGCGCAACAGAAGACGGACGCGCATGGTTTGTTCCTGCAACAACGATTATAAATAAGAACTACAACTTGACACTCTCTGGACTTGGCTTAGTGGAAACGGAAGCGATAGACCACGACGAACCGGAAGAAATTTTGGAAAGCGTTGCGGCAAAAGAAGAAAAAATCTTTGACCTGATTGCTGAAATGCGCCGGTTGCTACAGAATGGTAATGGTAATGGAAAAGTTTGATTTGCCTGAAAGATGGAAATGGGGCAAGCTTGGCGATAAAGAGGTGTTGAGTGAAATTCATCCTGGGTTTGCTTGTGGCAAAAAGGATGTTGACGGCGGTGTGCCTCATTTGAGAATGAATAATATATCAAGAGGTGGTTACCTTGATATGACTTTGGTGCGTCGCATTCCCATTTCTATAGCGGAGAAAGCAAATAAATGGCTTGAAGTTGGAGATGTTGTATTTAACAATACAAACAGCACAGAACTTGTTGGCAAGAGCATTATATTTGCTGGTTGGAGTGAGCGATGCACATTTAGCAACCATATGACAAGATTACGCTGCAACAAAAAGACTCTCACAACCGAGTGGTTATATTTTAGTCTTCGTGAACTTTGGCTTTCAGGATTTTTCGCGGCAAACTGTACGGAATTTATTGGCCAATCTGCTTTCAACAAGGATAAACTTGTAGAGATTGAAATTCCCATCCCCCCGATTGACGAACAACGCCGAATAGTTGCACGGATAGAAGAATTGACAAAGCGGGTGGAAGAGGCAAAGAAAATTACAAAAGCAACGCTGGCAGAATTGGATTCGTTTACCCCCGCGTTGTTGGCAAAAGCGTTTAAGGGAGAGTTGTAATGTCCGGTGTGCGCAAAGCAGTCACCGTGCATGTCCCAACCGTCAATGACCGGCTAAAAGACTTTGACGCATTGTTTTCTCTTTGGCAATTCACCAATGGCGACAATCTTGATGTGACGTTTGATTTTTCGCAATGTCATTTCCTTCGTCAAAATGCCGTTGCTTTTCTTGGTGGGCTTGCTCGATTGATCAAATCACGCGGCGGCAGTGCAAATTTTTTGTTCGAGACTCTTGAACCAAAAGTCTTTGACAATCTTTTAGAAAAGGGATTTCCCCAAGCGTTTGGTTACATTTCCGATCAATGGAAAGGAAACTCAATTCCATATCGAGAGGATAAGGTTGAGCGAAAAGACGAGCTCGTTGCTTATCTTAAGGGATTATGGCTCGGTAGAGGTTGGGTAAAGGTTAGCGAATTACTTGCAAACGAAATTGCAGGAACGGTGTGGGAAATTTATGCAAACGCCTTTCAACACGGGAAATCACCTATTGGAATAATTAGCAGCGGTCAATACTATCCGAAGTGGAGAGAATTACATTTAACAATCGTGGATTTTGGCGTCGGCATCCCTTCTAATGTGCGTTCGTATCTCAATCACATAAACATGCCTGCCGATAAGGCCATCGAATGGGCAATGAGAGATGCAAATACGACAAAGCCAAGAACCGCCGGTCCACCAGGTGGCATTGGCCTTGGTTTATTAAAGGAATTTGTAAAAATAAATGCAGGGTACCTTGAAATCTTCAGCCACGATGGCTATCTTTATATAAACAAAGATCGAGAAACTTTTCTTGCGCGTGAAACCTTTTTTGAAGGTACGTTGGTTACAATTAAACTGAAATGTGATAAGCGCTATTATTTGTTATCCAGTGAAGTCGAAAAAGAAACAAAATCTTAAAGAGGAGTAGGGTATGTCAATATTTGTCTCAAAGCTCGTTGGTGAGAATGCAATAACTCTTGCAGATGGTCAAAAAATATTCGAACAAATCTATCCCCCTCTAAAATCCAACAAGGCAGTGCAATTAGACTTCGATGGAGTTAAAGTTTTTGCTTCACCGTTTTTTAATGGCGCGGTCGGCCAGTTGTTGAAAGATTTGGACTGGAATGAAGTTGATCGACTGCTCGAATTTATCAACTTGAGCGACTTTGGTAGAAAACTTGTTGATCGAGTAAAACAGAATGCCAAGCAATATTACACGAATCCGACAATAAGAGCAGCTGTCGATAAAGCTATCTCTGAACAAGCCGATAATACATAATGCCTGTCAATTATAACATTGTCGCGGATGTTATTGACATCACCGCTGACACTCCAAAAGCAGCCGATACCTTTTATGTCGACACAAATGTGTGGTATTGGCTTACTTATTCCAAGGCAAGTGCTTCTGCAAGACCACATCAAATAAATGATTACCCCAATTTCATCACCACTGCAAAATCGCAAAAATCAAAATTACTTTATTCAGGCTTAACGCTTCCAGAGTTATCTCATGTTATTGAAAGAACTGAATATGATATTTTTAATTCAGTTACTCCGATTAAGCCAAAAGAATATCGCCACAATTATCCAGCCGAAAGACAAAATGTTGTTTCAGAAATAACCTTGGCATGGAGTCAAATTCAGACAATCGGAATTTTTGTTGAAACAAGAGTAACAGATGATTTCACGAAGGAAGCCTTCGGTCGCCTTACCAAACAGTTACTAGATGGATACGACGCTCTAATTGTTGAGACTCTTGACCGCTCAGGTATCAAGCAACTAGTGACAGACGACGGAGATTTCGCAACAATTCCGGGAATTCAAGTTTTCACCTCCAATCGCAATGTGTTGGCGCAAGCTGCAAAGCAAGGGAGACTTCTCACACGTTAACAGCGAGTTTTAAACAAAAAAAAACCAACTGAGAACTCACGTTGGCTTTTTTGTTTGTATCAAGTGAAAATATCAATTCATTCCGCACATCCCTCCTGAACAGCCGCAACTCCCCGACCCACACGTTTGCTCTGAGGACGGCTCGCTGCCCCTACTTCCCGTGACCGGAACTGCTGGTACGGAAATCAAACGTTTGTGATTCTTTGAACTGCATGACGGACACACAACATCATCTGCAATTTCGCGAACTTTGTGATAGACGTCGTACGTTGTTTTGCATTCTTCACACCGATAATCGAAAACTGGCATTGGTAATTCCTTTCATTCTAATTCTATTTGTCGGGCGACTTTTCGTACCCTCATCAGATGTGATGCAAACATTCGTGAAAAAGTTTCAGGAAGCTTAGCAGGGTGTTGAAAAACCCCTATTGAATGAAAGTTGAACCGCCAAGACTCCAAGAACGCGAAGAAAAATTGTTGAAATGAGAAAGAAACAGAAGCTCTACTTTCATCTTGGCGTCCTTCGCGCCTTTGCGGTTTTCTTTTTCAACAGCCTGTTAGTACGGAAACCGCTCGTCCATCGTTGAGCCGGCAAGATCCACGACAAATTGGGTAAGGCGTTCAACCACGATTTCAACGTATGCTTCTCCTTTTTGCCTGGAAGCTTTCCGCGGGTCGCCATGTGTGGAGTCTTTCGTCACCAGATGCCACGAACGAGCAATCGAGACCCATCCGCGTTCAACTGCCTCGAAGCGCGACCGGTTCGTCGTGCCGTCGCCTGCATCGGCGAGATACACGAGATCGCCGAAGAGCGCCATCCCGACACTGGTTTCCATTTCGTCCGCGTGTTCTCCCCCTTTTTCAAAGAGCCCTTTGGCTTTATCGCTCCCTACCTTCCACCAATCAACGAGGCATACAAACACTTTCGTTCTTCCGTACACATCTCGCAGCAGCGGTTTGAAATCGTTGCCGCCATGCCCATTGATGATTATAAGCTTGTGAATGCCCTGGAATTCTAAGGAGTGAATAATATCCATCACCATTGCGTCGAGTGTCGCCTGGCGCACGTTGATGGTCATCGGAAAACCCATCGTGTTGCCTTGTACGCCGTATGGGAGCGTAGGTAAAAGCGCGGCGTGAGCATTCTTCTCCCATGCCCGCTCACAAACGCGCTCCCCAATCGCCGTGCTGTGAAACGCGTCCGAGCCGTACGGTACGTGCATTCCATGCGCTTCAGTCGATCCGATGGGAAGAATGGCAAGTTGATATTTCTGCTCGCGAATGACTTTCTGAGTGAGTTCCTGCAGATTCCATGGTTTCATAGTATACAGTTCTTAGTTCGTAGTGCTTGGTGCGTGGTTTTTTAGTTCGTGGTCCTGAGTCACTGTACCCAGCGATTTTTACTCATTACTCATTACTAATTACTCATTGCTCAATAATTGCCGATCACCCACGAGGCCGCGACAAGTGCAGCAGTTTCGGTGCGCAATCTCCGCTTGCCGAGAGAAACCTGAACAAATCCCGCCTCTTCCGCAACATGGATCTCTTCCTCCGTGAAACCCCCTTCCGGCCCTATGACAATAAGCGCGGATGTCGGTTTCTGCCGGTGCCTCAGCGCCTCGGCGATGAAGAGCACTTCATCCGTATGCTCGTACGGAATAATCTTCAAATCAAATACGGACGCATGATGCATCACCGATTCCATGCTGGTGATCGGATAGATTTGTGGAAGATAGCAGCGCCCCGATTGTTTCATCGCGGAATGAGCGATTTTCTTCAAACGGTTTTCTTTAGAAGACTGAGCGACCGTGCGCGATGTCGAAACCGGGATGAATCGGCGAATACCCAACTCCGTTCCCTTCTCGATCAGCCATTCCATCCGCGACGGATTCTTCAGCACAGCCACCGCGAGCGTCACCTCGATTTCTGTTTCATTGAATCGCTCATGCACGGAGAGTATTTCACATTCAACGGCATGCTGTTGGATGGATCGTATCACTACCTCGTATGCGCGATCAACGCCGTCAACAACCCACAGCAGTTCGCCTTCGGACTTTCGTAATACGCGCACAATATGTTTTGACTCATCTCCTTCGATGGTCAGAAACTGTCCCCTGATGTTCGCCGGATCCGCGTAGAAAAAATCTTTAGACATAGTTCTTAAAGGGATAAGGGAAGAGGGATGAGGGATAAATATTGCTTGTGATCGGCCCCCGTTCTTTCTTCTCTTCCATTAATCATTGGTCATTCATCATTGATCATTACTCATTGCTCATTGCTCATTACAAAGCGGCACCGAGATCAAGAATCAGCTCTCCATTCCGAAATCCCGGTCCGCCGAAAGCGTACTCGCACCTCGCGACAAAGCTGTATGAAAGCAGAAGATGCATGCCGGCGCCAAATCCTGAAAGAAAATTATTGAGCGCGAGCGGGTTATTTCTATACCACACATCTCCCGCATCTCCGAAAACGACAAAGTAAAGCGCGTAGCGAACATCCCTGAATTGTTCAATCGGGACTTCATCAAGGCGCATGTAGCGGGGCGAGATGACCGGAAATCGGAATTCAGCCTTCGTGCCGACAATATCCTCTCCTTCAACGACAGTCTTGAACCTTCCACGAATACGGTCACCGTATCCGAAATACGTGTGCCCGTAATTTGGCACCGTGCCTCCTTGGACCACGCTCCCAAAAAATCTGAACGCAAATCCGGTTCCGAAGTACATCGGAATGTACCGGCGAAAGTCAATGGAATATCGTTGATAATCCACGTATTTGCTCCCCAAACCGTACTTTGAAAGAGTAAATTTACCAAGGGTGCCGATCCGCGAGTACTCGCTGAGATCCCGTGTGTCGTAGACATACGTAGTATGGAGCGCCAAAAACTGGTCTGTCCCATCGGGCGATAATGTTCTTCCTGCGAGATTGTCGGTAACGCTTAGGTGAGTAAATTCAAGTGTCGCCGCCGCTGTGCTGTAAAGCGAAAACCTCTTTCCGAGCGTCAATTCCCCGCCCCACAGCTTCTCATCAAAATTTGGACCGGCTGAGAGCGAGAGGAGACTTTTGTTTCTCTGCACAGAGTACGAGAGTCGGGTTGAAAAATACAATTTGTTCTCAGGATCGACGAGCGGATTCACATACTGCACTGATGCGCGCGGATCGTACCCAAGTGCGAATTGGATGTTTACCATTTCCTTGCGGCCTCGAAAATTCGTATGGACGACCCCTGCACCATAATAAATGTGCGACCAGTTGTGGTCTTTGATGCCGGCAATTGGAAACGGGTAAAAATACCATCGCTCTCTGACCAAAACCAGGAGCGTCGCCGTCCCAGAATCGGGGATAACATTGATGTCGACTTTGTTGAACAACTGCAGGCTGTAGATTCGATTGATATCGTAAGCCAGCGCCTCCTTCGTGAGCAACGATCCGACTTTGAGCGACATTTCGCGCTCCATCACGTAGTCCTTCGTCAGGTCATTTCCCACAAAGACAATATTCGTGATCCACAACGTTGAATCTGGGTATTCCCGCGGAATAACGCGCGTTGAATCTTGTACCGCGAACAGCTGGTAGGGAATAAATAGGAGGACAGTAAATGCAATTACTAACTTCATGTGAATCCCATCAATAAAAAAGTAGACTTGAACTCACATCCGCCGATCAAGTCTACTCTCAAAATACGACAAAAAAATCAGCGCATCAAGGCACGATGGTCGACCGCGATGCAGCGGTCCATGATGACCTTCACCCCTGCCGTATCCGCTTTCGTCGCGGCGCGCTCGTTTACGACTCCAAGCTGCATCCAAACACACTTCGCACCCACAGAGATCGCTTCATCAATGATCGGTTCGACCTCCTCGGACTTGCGAAAAATATCGACGATATCAATTTTTGCGGGTATGCTTTTGATATCGGGATAACACTTCACGCCATAGACTTCTTGGTAGTTTGGATTTACCGGATAGACGGTATATCCTTTTTCGATGAGAAACATGGATATTGATCCGCTGTCACGCCATGGTTTGGGAGATGCACCGACAACGGCAATCGTTTTTGCCGAGGCTAAGATGAGTCGTATGTCTTCGTCCCTTGTTATCACAGATTTTCCGATCATTGATGTTCTTCGACGTACGATTCGATAGGCGGGCATGTGCACATGATATTCTTGTCGCCGTAGGTGTTGTTTATCCGTCCTACACTCGGCCAAAATTTGTGATCGCGGACAGCAGGTAATGGATAGACTGCTTTCGTTCTCGAGTAGCGATGATCCCACTGATCCTTGATCGCTTCCATTGCGGTGTGGGGCGCATTCTTGAGAACATTGTCGGTTGGGTCCGCGGTGCCAGCCGCAATTTCTTCAATTTCTTTTTTGATTGAGATGAGTGCATCGGCAAAGCGATCGAGCTCGGCTTTCGATTCGCTCTCTGTCGGTTCGATCATAAGAGTATCGTGTACCGGAAATGAGACCGTCGGCGCATGAAATCCGTAATCCATCAGGCGTTTGGAGATATCTTCAACCTCAACGTGACATCGCTCCTTGAACTCCTTCATGTTAAGAATAAATTCATGCGCAACTCGTCCTTTTTTCCCACGGTAAAGAACTTCGAAATGGGGCTCGAGCTTCGCCTTCAGATAATTTGCATTGAGAATTGCATATCGCGTCGCCTCCGTCACTCCATGCGCACCCAGCATTTTAATGTAGGCGTACGAAATCAGCATGATGCTTGCGCTCGCCCACGGTGTCGATGAGACGGCGTGGATGGCTTTCGCTCCTCCCGTGGCCATCACCGGATGTCCCGGCATGTACGGTGCAAGAGCTTTCGATGCGCAGATCGGTCCCATGCCCGGTCCCCCGCCACCATGAGGAATACTGAACGTCTTGTGTAAATTAATATGACACACATCCGCTCCAATGATCGCCGGACTTGTCACTCCAACCTGCGCATTGAGATTGGCGCCGTCCATATAGACCAATCCCCCGTTCTTGTGAACGATGTCGCAGATCTCTTTGATTTGCTCTTCGAACACCCCATGCGTCGACGGGTACGTTACCATAAGTGCTGCGAGCGAATCTTTGTTCGTTGTTGCCTTTTCCCGCAAATCTGCAAGGTCAATGTTACCCATTGCATCACAAGCGACAACGACAACCTTCAGACCTGCCATCACGGCGCTCGCGGGATTTGTTCCATGCGCCGATGAAGGAATTAGGGCAACTTTTCGTTGTCTATCTCCGCGATCAAGGTGGTATGCGCGGATCACGAGCAAACCGGTGAATTCTCCTTGCGCACCGGAATTCGGTTGAAGTGACGCGGAGGCGAACCCAGTAATCTCGCACAACGCATTTTCCAGCTCTTTGAATATTTGATGATATCCCGCCGCTTGATCAATAGGAATAAACGGATGGAGTCGCGAGAATTCGGGCCAGCTCACAGGCAGAAGTTCCGTAGCTGCATTTAGCTTCATGGTGCACGAGCCGAGTGGTATCATCGAATGCGTGAGAGAAAGATCCTTGTTTTCAAGACTTTTAATATAGCGCATCATCTCGGACTCGGAGTGGTACATATTGAAAATCGGATGTCTGAGGTACGCACTTGTCCGACGAAAGGGTTCGGGATATTCGACAGCGAGCGACGAATATTTTTCAATCAGCGCTTCATGCTTATGCGCCGCATGGGAAGCATGTGCAAAAATTTCTTTTATGGTTGTAACGTCTTCGATCTGCGTCGTCTCATCCAGCGAGATTCCGATGTGGGTTGCATCAATTTGGCGGAAGTTAAAACCGGCCGACACGGCTGCAGCGTGAATTGCCCCGGCGTATTTTCCTGCGTCGATCTTGAGCGTGTCGAACCAGACCCTGTGAAGTTGCTTATACCCGAGTTCGCGCAATTCTGCGTCGAGGATTTTCGTTAAACCGTGAATCCGCGCCGCGATCCGCTTGATTCCCCCGGGACCATGATAAACGGCGTACATTCCCGCCATGATCGCAAGAAGCGCCTGGGCGGTGCAGATATTCGAAGTCGCCTTCTCGCGGCGAATATGCTGCTCGCGCGTCTGGAGCATCATCCTATACGCTTTGTTGTTCTGCGCATCGATCGAAACGCCGATGATTCTTCCCGGCATGTGGCGAATAAATTCGGTTTTTGTGGCGAAGAATGCCGCATGGGGACCGCCGTAACCCATGGGAACACCGAATCGTTGCGAAGATCCGACGACAACATCCGCGCCGAATTCTCCCGGAGGGGTCAGCAGCGCCAGGCTGAGCAAATCGGCAGCGACGATCACCAATGCGCCGCAGGCATGGGTCGCAGAACTAAACGACCGGTAGTCGACGACATTGCCTTCCTCATCGGGATATTGGATAATCGCGCCGAAGTACGATTCGTCGATTTTTATTTTTTCATGCTTCTCCACAACCAATTCGATGCCAACAGCCTCTGCCCTCGTTTTAATGACATCAATCGTTTGCAAAAAACATTTTTCCGATACAAAAAATCGATTGCGCGGCTTCCCTGTGGAGTTCTTATTCGCGATGCCATACGTCATGGTCATCGCTTCTGCTGCAGCCGTACCCTCGTCCAAAAGAGAGGCATTGGCAACCTGCATCCCCGTCAAGTCGATCACCATCGTCTGATAATTAAGGAGAGCTTCAAGCCGTCCCTGGGAAATTTCCGGCTGATATGGCGTATACTGTGTGTACCATCCTGGATTTTCAAAGACATTTCGGAGAATGACGCTCGGCGTGATACAATCATTGTATCCTTGTCCGAGCATGGACTTGAACAGGGTGTTTCTCCGGGCAATCTCTCTCAATGTCTGCAGGAATGTGTATTCGCTGAGAGGAGCCGGGAGATTCAAGGGTGTGGTCGAGCGAATGCTGGCGGGGATTGTCTCGTTAATAAGAGTATCGAGCGAATCAACTCCGATTACACGGAGCATTGCGTCGAGTTCTTCGTCATCCGGTCCGATATGCCGGGAGTGGAAATCATTATCGTTGAAAATTGAATTTTTCATTTCAGCTGCGTTCTTCATGGTAGTTCGGTGATCTTCGTTCTGTCAATGCGTGGCACTCTGATCGTTTGCTGCTTGCTTCTCGTTAATTTGCATGAGGGCGTTCTCAGCCGCAGCTTGTTCCGCCTCCTTTTTGTTCTTCCCGGTCCCCACTCCGGAAAGACCGTCGCCGATGGTCGCTTCAACCGTAAACGTCCTGTCGTGGTCGGGACCGTCTTCCTTCACGATCGTGTAACGGGGGACTGCCTTTCCGTTCGCCTGAGCATATTCCAGCAAGGCGCTTTTGTAATTTTCATCCGCTTCATCGAGCAATCCTCCCTCCAATGCGCTCGCCAGTTGGCGATGGACAAACTGTCGAGCTTCTTCTAGCCCGCCGTCCAAATAAATTGCGCCGATTACCGCTTCGTACGCGTCGGCGACAATTGTCTCCGTTCCCTTTTCAGCCGCCTGTGACGCGCTGTTGCTGAGCAGCAAAAAGTCTCGCAAATGAATCTGCTTGGCATAGGAGACCAGCGCTTTGCGATTTACTAACCGAGCACGCAAAACGGTCAGCCGTCCTTCTTCTGCGCGGGGATATGCCGAAAACAAATGCTCCGCGGCGACCATGTTGAGCACCGAATCCCCAAGAAACTCCAAACGTTCGTTAGATTGAATGCCTGGCGTATTCACGAATGGCGCGTAGGAGCGGTGCAGCATGGCCTGCAAGAAAAGGTCCATGTTCCGGATACGATAGTGGAGGGCGTGTTCGAATTGGGCGAGGTCGATCTTGGGATATAATTCGGAGAAGGATTGCTCAGGTGTCGTGCGGAAAAATTTTTGAATCCATTGACGTAAACTACTCACACCCTGGTCGTCCTCTTTAGTTCTCCCGATATTTCCTGAATAGAAGCGTAGCATTGTGTCCACCGAATCCAAAAGTGTTACACAATGCGACATCCACGGTTTTTTCGATAGACGTATTCGGAACGTAATAGAGGTCGCAATCGGGATCAGGAGTCTCGTAATTGATCGTAGGATGAATTTTATTCTCGACAAGAGTCATCACTGTCATGATGGATCCCACTGCACCTGCCGCACCGAGCAAGTGCCCAATCATCGATTTTGTCGAATTGATCGCAAGTTTTCTTGCATGATCTCCGAAAACCGTTTTCATTGCAGCTGTTTCATTGCGGTCGTTCGGCTGCGTCGAAGTGCCGTGCGCATTAACGTATTGCACATCTTCCGGCGAGAGCCCTGCATCTCGGATCGCAGCCCTCATGGAGCGGACAGCGCCTTCGCCCCCGGGCGCAGGGTCGGTGATGTGATGCGCATCGGCAGTGAATCCTATTCCGGCAATCTCTGCGTAAATTTTTGCCCCGCGTTTTATTGCATGGCCGAGTTCTTCAAGAACCAGTACTCCGCCTCCTTCGCCCATCACAAATCCATCGCGGTCCTTCTCAAATGGCCGGCTCGCCTTTTCAGGCGCGCCGTTGCGGGTCGAAAGAGCTCTCATGGCATTGAAGCCGCCGATCCCCATCTCACAAATCCCCGCCTCCGATCCACCACTGATCATGATATCAGCATCGCCGCGTTGGATCAAGATGAATGCATCTCCGATGGCGTGTGAAGCTGTTGCACATGCCGACGTCGTAGCATAGTTGGGGCCCTTCAAACCGTACTTCATCGAAATCCTCCCCGCCGCGATATCAGAAATCATCATCGGAATAAAAAACGGACTGATGCGGTGTGGCCCTTTCGTTTCGACGAGCGTCTTGTGCTGGCGCGAGAAGGTCTGCAAGCCGCCGATGCCTGAGCCGAACACAATTCCGACACGCTCGCCCGATATCTTGGCCATATCAATCGCAGCATCCTTCATCGCTTCATCGGCCGCGGCAAGAGCGAATTGCGTGAACGGATCGACACGCTGCACAAGCTTACGGTCCATGAAGTTGAGCGGGTCGAATCCTTTTAACTCCGCCGCAAACTTTGTATCATACAGAGTCGTGTCGAAATATGTGATCGGAGCTGCACCGCTCATGCCGGCCAGCGCGTTCCTCCAAAATTCTTTCACTGTGAGCCCAATCGGCGTTACGGCTCCCATTCCAGTCACAACAACCCGACGCGCTTTTCCATTAAACGCCATACTCTATCCTTCGCTGACTTCTCATCCGTTGTGGCTCGACGTAATGCCCGCACTCAGCGGACATTACGCCCTCATTCCACCGAGTCCCGCATCTACGGAACCCGATTCCGTACTAGGCAACTTTTCCCGACAAATATTTAATCGCATCTCCAACGGTGCCGATTTTTTCGGCGTCTTCGTCGGGTATTTGCAGGTTGAATGCTTTCTCAAATTCCATCACCAGTTCTACGGTGTCCAATGAATCTGCGCCCAGATCATTCGTGAAAGAAGCTTCGGGCGTAATCTGTGCTTCGTCGACACCTAGCTTGTTCACGATGATTTCCTTTACCTTTGCGGATACATCAGCCATTATAGTATCTCCTTTTGTTATGTGAATATATTGCGTGGGTAAACATCAACTTTACATGACCATGCCGCCATCAACACAGAATACTTGACCGGTGATATAATCCGCGTCGGATGATGCAAGAAATCGCACAACCCCTGCGATCTCTTCCGGCTTTGCAATTCGTTTTAATGGAATCAGGCCTAAGATAGCTTCTTTTTGTTTCTCATTCAACTTTTCCGTCATGTCTGTTTCGACGAAACCGGGCGCGACTACGTTCGCCTGAATATTGCGCGATGCGAGCTCTCGTGCGATTGTTTTCGTGAGGCCGATAACTCCGGCTTTCGATGCGACATAGTTCGCCTGTCCCGCATTGCCGATAATGCCCACGACAGACGAGATGTTGATGATCTTTCCGGCTTGTTGGCTCATCATCTGACGACATACTGCTTTCGTGAAGCTAAAAACACTTTTCAAATTCGTATCGATCACCGCGTCCCAGTCCTGCTCGGACATGCGCATTAATAAACCATCCTTCGTGATCCCGGCATTGTTCACGAGGATGTCGATCCTGCCGAATTCCTGAATCACCTTCTGGACGATGTCGTTCGCCTGATTGAAATCGGCGGCATCTGACTGATACGACGCAGCCCGCCTGCCGGCTGAGCGAAGCTCTGCGACAATTGCGTCGGCAGATTCTTTCGAGCTGTGGTACGTGAAAACAACATCCGCGCCGGCGTCCGCGAGCGCTGCCACGATCGCTTTCCCGATTCCCCGGGTGCCTCCTGTAACGAGGGCAATTTTATTTTGTAGTAGGGTATGCATCTGATTTTATCCCAATGGAACCAGTGTGCGCCCGGCATGTGACTCTCTCTTCCCACCGAGCAATTCTTTGTAGCCTTCATAACCGAGTATCAACTCAAGTTCATCTTTGCAGGACTCGACAAGCGTCGTTTCCTTCGTATCAATGCTGGAGCAGCATTGCGTTTTTCCTTGTTGAAAATCGTCGAACGTCAGCACACCCTCATCGACGGTAATCGGAAACGCTATGCAATAAAATGGTTTTAACGCCCATCGCCCCATGCCTTCGCTTGCCCCGGCAATTTGGAGGCTGCACATTCCCGATTTGTTGAGGAAGACGCATTTATCATTGAAGACTTCCGTTCCGACCGCTTTGCCGGACGGGTAGTCGTTGTCATCAAACACTTCGCTGTCAAACCACGTTGAGTCGTCTGTGGTTTGGGTCTCATCCATATATTTTTTTACGGTCTCCTTGTGAGAAAGTATCAGCTCTTTCTCATTGACGTCGGCAAATACCCCGACCGAGCAGCAGGTTGACTCGCATGCCAGCGGCCCGCACCCTTTCGAAAATCCTTTTTCAAATAGAATGGGATCTATTTTATATTTTCCTATGCGCATGTTCTTCTCATCCTCATTCACCACTCATCCTCTCGCTGCGGCAGAAACGCCCGCTGCGGTATCGACTCCCGAGACAGGAACATCGGGAGCTATTCTCTTCACCAAACCCTGAAGTACTTTTCCCGGACCGATTTCGATAAACGATTTGGCGCCATCGGCCACCATATTCACCACCGTCTCATGCCATCGAACAGGACTCGTGACCTGCTCGAAGAGCATAATCCGAATGTCGCTTGCTTTTTGAACCGGTTTCGCCGTGACGTTTGCATACACCGGAATTTTCGCATCGTGAATTTCCACTTCATCCAATGCGACCTTCAATCCATCCTTTGCCGACTGCATAAGCGGCGAATGAAAAGCGCCGCTGACGACAAGTTCCTTTACCAATTTTGCGCCGCGTTCCTTCGCAATTTCCATCCCTTTTCGCACACCGCTTATGGAGCCTGAAATAACAACTTGTCCCGGCGAATTGAAGTTCGCTGCTTGCACGACACCTTCTTTCCACGCGGTGCAGCAGACTTCCCCGACGACCTTCGCATCAAGTCCAACAACAGCTGCCATTGTTCCCGGATTTTCTTCACCCGCTCTTTGCATCAACTCACCGCGCAGGCGGACAAGTTTCAGTGCATCCTCAAATGTCAGCGCGCCTGCGACGACCAGCGCAGAATACTCTCCCAAGGAATGGCCGGCAACCATTGCGGCATCTTTCGGATTGAGAATCTTCCACACCGCGAGACTGTGCAGAAATATTGCAGGCTGCGTATTTCTTGTTTTCTTTAACTCTTCCTCAGGACCCTCAAAACAAATCTTAGATAACGGAAAACCCAACGTTGCATCGGCTTTTTGAAATACTTCCTTGGCGGCCGGAAATTCCAGGAAAAGATCCTTTCCCATTCCGACGTACTGCGAACCTTGTCCCGGAAATATGTATGCGGCTTTGCTCATTGATATTAGTCCGTGGTCCTTAGTCCGTAGTCCGTAGTCTGAAATACTTAGTTCTTGATTCCTAATTCATAATTGCTTAATTCATAATTTTCTTTGGCGGTTCTATTCCCCATTTCACGAGCACCGCTCCCCAGGTGTAGCCTGCACCAAAGCTCGACAGGACAAGGTTGTGGCCTTTTTTGATTTTTCCCGCCTGCCACCATTCGGACAAGCACAACGGAATCGTGGCAGCGGTCGTATTGCCGTAGCGGTCGATATTGATCATCACCTTCGACTTATCCAATTCCATCCGTTCTGCACACGCATCGACGATGCGCAGGTTTGCTTGATGGGGAACGAGCCAATCGACATCTTTGCCGGTCAGATTGTTCCGCTTCATGATCTCAACCGAAACATCCGCCATGCCGATCACTGCGACCTTGAATACCGCTTTCCCGTCTTGAAAAATGTAATGCATTTTTTTGTCGACTGTTTCATGGGTAGCCGGATTCAAGCTTCCACCCCCCAACATATACAAATAACGGCCTCCCGAGCCGTCCGAGTACAACTTGTGGTCGATGATCCCCACAGATTCATCGGGAGAAGGCTCGAGCAATACGGCGCCGCCCGCATCGCCGAAGAGGATACATGTATTCCGGTCGGTGTAGTCGATAATTGAGCTCATCATATCTGCGCCCACAACAACGACCTTTTTGTACGCACCAGTCTCGATAAGTTGTGAACCGATTGTCAGCGCATACACAAAACCGGAACATGCAGCGTTGAGGTCAAATCCAAATGCGTTTTTTGCGCCAAGTTTCTCCTGGATAACGCATGCGGTCGCCGGGAAGAACATATCGGGCGTAACCGTTGCGACGATAATGACCTCAATCTCGGATGCAGTCATTCCCCGCCGTTCCATCAAATTCTTCACCGCGCCCACTCCTAAGTCCGACGTCGCCCCGTTTTCAAGTATACGTCGCTCGCGTATCCCCGTCCTCGTCCGAATCCACTGGTCATTCGTACTGACCATCTTTTCCAGTTCGAGGTTTGTGAGAACCTTCTCGGGGGCGTAGTGGCCAACCGCCGTGATCATCGCTCGTTTCTTACCCATTCATTCCTTCAGATTTGTTTTCGCGAAGTGACTGTTCGATATGAAAGTTTATTCTCCTGTTCACCATCTCCTCTGCCCGCAAGATCATGTTCTTGATCGCCTTAGGGGTCGAGCTTCCGTGACCGATGATCGTTACACCGTTTACTCCAAGGAGGGGAACGCCGCCGAACTCCTGGTAATCAAAATCTTTGAAAATTTTCCGCAGCGGATTTCTCAACACACCCATGAGTATCTTCTGAATCGGCCCCTCTGCCGCATAGTCTCTGAACTTGACTTTTAAAAAGGTCGGAACGCTTTCGGCGAACTTAAGCAATACATTTCCCAAAAATCCGTCGCACACAGCGACGTCGGCTTTCCCCTTCAGGATATCTCTTCCCTCAATGTTCCCGATAAAATTGATCTTACCTTTCCCTGCAATAAACTTTGCGTATGCCTCTTTCGCGAGCTCATCCCCCTTCGTCTCTTCCTCCCCAACATTCAGCAATCCGACACGCGGACTTTTTTTCCCGAACATATATTCCGAATAAATACTCCCCATCACTCCAAACTCAAAAAGAAAATGGGGCTTGCAATCGGTAACGGCGCCGGCATCGACGACCAAAGTCGGGCCCGTCTCCGAGGGAAAAATTGCAGCAATCGTAGGCCGGCTGACACCGGGAATTCTGCCTAGAAAAAGTGTCGAGGCGGCGGTAACGGCGCCCGTGTTTCCGGCACTTACAAAGGCGTCGACTTTTCTATCTTTATGAAGCATGATGCCGACAACCAGCGATGAGTTCGGCTTCTGCTTTATCGCCACGACCGGCGAATCATGCATGTCAATCACATCATTCGCAGGAACGACCGAGAGGGGAAGATCGCCACCGTTGGCCTTTGCGATTTCAGATCGGACCGTCTCTTCTTTCCCGATGAGAACAATTTCAAACCTGTTGCCCGTCTCGCGCAGCGCTTCCACAGCGCCCAGTACTTCGTTCACGGGTGCAAAATCTCCCCCCATCGCATCTACAGCAATTCGCAGTTTATCTGATGCGTGGCTCAATACATTTCCGACAGCATGATGGCTGGAATAGTTGTCGACGATCGTTTGCGTTCAGACCACGACGCAAATGTACTAGGCTTCTTTTGGAATGATGATCGAACGGCCGTTATAGTAGCCGCAATTTGGACATGCTCGATGCAGGAGTTTTGGCTCGCGGCAATTCGGGCATTCGCCCAACGCCGGCACTGTCGCTTTGTAATGAGTGCGGCGTTTCTTACCTCGAGTTTTGGAGTGGCGGCGTTTCGGATTTGGCATTGCAGTGTTTCCTTTTTAATTAAATTAATTTTTTTTCGTTAGTATTGAAACCTCGACAAGCCCGGAAAGTTTGTTCCATCGTGGATCAACTTCTTTCGGGGCACAATCACAGATGCCATCGGCACCGTGATTCAAATTCTTACCGCATCGTGGACACAATCCGAAACATTCTTCCTTGCAGAGTAATTTCAGCGGAACTGCAAGGACAAGAGCATCCCGCACGTCATCGGAAATGTCGATGATGTTCATATCAGGAGCAAGTACTCGAACATCGTCATTTTCCGCTCGCTCATCATCATTCCAGACGTATAAGGTCTGAAAGGCCGGAGCAATGCGCTGATTGAATTCATCCAAACACCGATCGCATTGAAAATTCGCATGCGATGTCACTCCTGCACGTAGGAGCATTTGACGACTCGACTTCTCGAGCGTCACTTTCGCGGCAACGTCGCCAACAAAATTCTGTTCCAATTCAAGATTAACAGCGCTTTTTGACAATTCATACTCGTGCGTTCCCTGAGAAAGATTCGAAATGTTGATTTTCACAATGACCTCCTGCTATTGGCAGCATCCTGTTTTGACCCTGCGTTAATCCTTCCCTGCGAAATCAACGAAAATTGTCAAAAAACGAGCTCTTGCTAAAAAAAACTTGCTAAATATAGCCATTCTAGGAGAGAGAGTCAAGAATTTGGGGAAAAAGAGCGCTATTCTCACCATATATGATCCTCTGAGCGCCATGTAGTGGACACCAGGTGCCAAAATTCCTCCGCCATAACGCAAATGTTATCCATCTGTTGATCTCCCCGACAGATTCTTTGCGACAGCGTAGTACTCTTGGACCCTTTTTGCAGTCTTCCTGTTCTCGTAAACCGGAGATTCAATCGATTCCTTCGAGTGCACTATGACAAGAAATTATTCTTTCATCAAATTCAGAAAGAGGTGAACTGTGCTCAAAAGTTCCTTCCTTTGCGGACTTGATCAGCCAAGTTGTGCCCCTACATTGGTATCACTTTTTCGTCCATCCGGTGGTGCCTCGTTACCCTGCCTAGGTGGAACAGGCATTTAGCGAAGCCATTCCTTCGGGATCCGAGTGAGCTTTTTTGATGGGCAAGAATACCTGTCCCACTGAGAGAGGATTTCAAATTGAAGTACTGCCGGGCATCTTCCACTTGACAACGACGCG
>Ga0315281_10005128_pt1 | contig 18798 bp, 39 predicted proteins | sample YL17G07_0_MG_FD_204540 | JGI IMG/M metagenome (GOLD analysis project Ga0315281, IMG submission 204540) | Sediment microbial communities from Yellowstone Lake, YNP, Wyoming, USA - YL17G07_0 | ecosystem: Environmental > Aquatic > Freshwater > Lake > Sediment | place: USA: Wyoming | collected... | reverse complement strand
AGCCTTTGCGGTCCCTCCATCAGCGCGGGAGAAAAATTTCTCGGCGGATACGGTCACGAAGTTTTACCGGGTGGTTGCGGTGAAGAACGGTGGAGGCTCAACGCCATCGGTTGGAACCGTGGAAGTGATCATCGACAACAGCCCCCCGGCTCCAACTAACCTTTCGGTGGCGTAATGGGACACCTTAAAGGCGGGGACTCGATAACCAAGCGGGACCTACGCGAGCTCAGTTCGAGCGAAGTAGAAGCGATTAAGCGCTGGCGTGAGCGGTGGATGGCGAAGCATGGACTGGAAGTTGCTTTGCAGGTTGGAGCGTCTTCCGGTCGTAAGCCGAAGTCCATTCCGCCGCCCACTAATTTGTCAGTGAGCTAATAGGGGACGTGAAGGAGTATGAGCGGACCTTATTGTCGGGATTGCAAGCATTTCTCCAAACCTGCGCTATCACAGGAAGGCATGGGGGAATGCTGCGATCCGATGAAGGAAATCTGGCAGGGAACAACCGGGGATCTCTGGCAGGGGTCTATGACCGTCGTGATGGAGACCTGCACCTGCCGGAACTGGACGGAACGGCCCCCGAATTCTAAATATAAACGATCAAAGGCTGGCGCGGTTGTTAAGGAGATGTCGCAGGATGGGAAGCGGGTGTCATGAGGATGGTGCTGATGGCTCTTTTGCGATTGTGTTTAGGATCGCTGGTTGCGGGGCTGCTGGTGTTGGCAATTTGGAAGTTATTGTACTGGATGGAGACGCGGTTCGGGAATAATAGGAAGGGAAAATGATCTCAGCGCTCGGCAAGGGTGTGCTGGCTGTGCTGGCAGGGATTGTCGTTTCGGTGTCGGCGATCACCCTGTTTGAGATGTTGTTCGAGTGGCTGGAGAAAACGATCGGTGGGAAGTGGCGGAAAATTCCAAAGTGAAACCAAAAGGAGAAAGACCATGGCGACAATGACAGCGAATCAAGGTGCAGCGCAGACAAGGGCTTCGATCAAGGCGAAGCTGCTTCGATTAAGGAAGAACCAGATTCAGCGGCATCTGGCTCAACTGAAGGAGATTGACGCCGCGATTATCTTTATCGAAGGTCAGGCTGACAGAAACACGGCTCGGAAGGGCGGATTAGGGAGGAGGTAGTCGATGCTGGCGATTGACTTTTTTGACAGGCAGAGCGGATCGAAGGTATGGCCATCGAGCGATCCGTTAGACTCTCCGTATGACAAATTCAAGTGTAAAATCTGTGGGTGGACGGTACCAATTCGGATGAACGGGTCTTTCCCGATCGAATTTGATGTGAATTTTTATCGGGACGGGATTTTAACGCAGCACTTAACATTGCTGCACTCGGTGGCCGAGCGTCAGGAATATGCAAAGTCAAAGTCAGGTACGTTCGGTCGACTGGTTGCAACTCCGGAGGAGAAACCGGTATGAACAGACGAGGATTTTTAGGACGTTTTGCAGGGATGGCTGGGGTCCCGGTCGCCATGGGTGCGGTCGGGGCCTCGCGGCTTGCGATTCAGAATGGCGTGGATCTGACGGCGAGCGAGTTTGAATATCGGGGCTTCATCGTGCGCTGGACTGGGTGGAAATGCAACGTGGTTGTGAATTGCTACGTGGCCGGGCAGTATTGGGCCTATCCGGTGGGCACACGGAACAGAGGTCCATTCTTTTACGCCAGCTATCCGGGTGCCGAAGGGCAATTTCGTCAAGGGGACGCATTCGACGTTTCCATGAAGCCAAACCAGACGATTATGCCGCTCGATGCGAAGAACCTGCAAGACAAGCAGATCGACGACGACTTGCAACGGCTGACCTGGTTGCGTCTGCGGGCGATCCTCGATGACTATGCGGACGGCGGGCGGTCTCAGATTAAGTATCGCATTCCAGCGGAGACATAAATGGAGATAGCGCTCACTGGGATAAGCAGGATCTCCGATGACAGCGGGCGATACCTGTTGCTTGTGGACTATGGGAGTGAGGGCTTGTCTGTATTCGGCCAGTTCAAGACCGCGGAAGACGCGATCAAGGTTTTGCTGCAAGGTGGATATGGCGGCGCTGCGGCGATTGTGAAGATCGTGAGCGTCGTTCCGGAAGAAGACCAATGACCGCGCTCGATCTTAACTGGGCTGAAGGTGTCTTGTTTGGCCGATATGTTTTATGGGCGCTTCGTTGGCGGGACGAAGAGAGACCGGAAATCAGTGAGCATGAAATCTACCGGCTCTGTCTGGCTCAATTTGGGCTGGAATGCCATCACCCGAAGACGAAGAAGGTAGACTGGATGCACAGTGAGTTTTGCTTGTTGGAATGTCTGACCTGCCAGACGATGATCTACTACGACTTCAGGACCCAAGCGAATGGCTGACGAAACTAAATATATTTTGGGGAGAGCGGCCGAGGAATTGATGAAAGGTGACGCAGTGGTGCGCGTTTCCTCTGGCGAACCGAGTGGAAGCAAGTTGGTGGTCGACTGGGTACAGATTGGCAATGTTCTTCGGACGGTGAACTATTCGGAAGTGATCGCCGCAGAGGAATCGAAGAAAATTCATGAGTGCCAGGAAAAGATGAGTCAGTACCTCAGTGAGTTGGCTGAGCGCATGTTCTCGCAGGTTCTATATGGACCGCCGAGGCCTGCGCAGGAGCGCCTGCGTGGAACCAAGGAAGGCGAGACCGAGCTGGAGCCCGGTATCTACTTCTCGGAGGGGTGATGGAACTGAAGAAGATAGTCTGGTTCCTGCTCGCCTTGGTTGCGTTGTTTTATATGTTCGTTGCCATCGAGGCATGTGAAACTGGGGTCATGAATGAGCGAAGAGGAGAAGCAGTACGAACTTCGGTTTAACGGTCCGGTCTACGAGCCAAAGTTTGATCAGGAACGGCTGACCGGCCAAATACTGCGCATCTTCGATCTCATGGGAGATGGAGAATGGCGGACACTTGGGGAGATTGAGGGGATAACATCCGATCCGCCAGCTTCGATCAGCGCCCAGTTGCGGCACCTACGCAAGGAGCGGTTTGGAAGCCACACTGTAAATAAGCGTCCACGCGGTGATCGTGAGAATGGTTTATGGGAGTACCAACTGCTGGTGCATGGTTCAATACCAAAGGCGGGAGCAGCGCACGAAGCAGATCCTAACAGCCTCGATGATTGGGAAACCGGGGATTCAGATTGGGTTTGAGGAAGTAAACTTTTAATCTAAAAAAAGGAGAAACGACAATGGCACTATGGGTAATTGGTGAAGGTTGGGGACCGTTCTTAATGCGACATTGGACACACTTTCCGGACAGACCGGGGAATGACGACGTGAATCTTCCTCCCCCAAGCGTAGCGGCAACCGCCCGGCGCGGGCCGCCTATGCACGATCAGGGACACGTTTACCGCACCTGGGATATTCAAGGGCTGACGGCCGCTCCGACCGATCGGCAACTGATCCTCGACAAGCGGGAAGCGCTCGATATCACTCACGGAGATCCGAACGCAATCACGCCGAATGCTCCAGGCACGGTTCTTTCCCCGGCGATCCCTGGTCCGGGTGTTGTGAATAAACCTATTGTCGAACAAATCTCCGACCTCGATAAGCGGGTGTCAGCGCTGGAAAACAAGTAATGGATGAGTCCGACTACAGATTGGGTAACCGCGCTGCCTGGGTGAGTATGTTGAATACATGCTTGCACAGACTTGGCGCGGACAACCCATCTCTTCACCATGCCAGGTGGACTTCAGAACGCGAAGAGGCCATTGCAATCTTGAGGCAGGTCTGCGCAGCGCACGGTGACAGCGCATGGGACGAGAGTTTACATCTGGCCGATATCATCGAGAAGCACCTTTGGAGACATTTACCAGAGCGGGCCCCGGGAGAAAAGCCGTGAAAGTGACGCGGATCTTTGTAGATTGCGAGTTTATTGAGGACGGGAAGACGATCGATCTGATCAGCCTTGGCGCAGTGACTGAGGACGGCCGGTATTTTTACGCTGTCTCCAGCGACTTCGATGAGAGTAAAGCCAACCAGTGGGTAAGAGATAATGTGCTGACGAGGCTGGAGCCAAGCGAGACCTGGGTACCACGCGCCGTCATTGCGGCCAAGTTTCAGGCCTGGGTCGACCAGTTTTTACCTGTCGAGTTTTGGGGTTACTATGCGGATTACGACTGGGTAGCGATTTGCCAGTTGTACGGACCAATGATTGCATTGCCGAAGGGCTGGCCCATGTATTGCGCCGATATCGAGCAGTGGGCAATCGCTCTTTCTGCTCCTGTGGATATTCTTCCCCAACCCGCAGGACCCGAAGAACATCATGCGCTGAAGGACGCTCTTTGGAATAAAACGAGTTGGGAGACGCTGGCTGAATTTGCCCGCACGCTTGTTCCCCTATGATCTTGGAGACTTACACTTTGGAGAACAGGCTGCGGCGGCTACGGATCGCCTTAAAGAAGTGCGAGGCCCATGAGAAGCGTTTGGAGTTTACGAAGGGAAAAAGCTACAGCGTGACGACTATATACCACAAGGCCGTGGCTGACTATAAGGCCGAGATCCTGCTAGTAGAAGCACAAATTGCAACTCAACAAAGGAGAGAATCACATGGTACTGCTAAAGACTTTGCCGGTCAAATTGAACAGAGATGAACTCATTTTAAAAGCCAAGGAGCTGTCCGCTCTGTACGTGAAGATCCAGGAAGCAGAGGAAGCCAAGAAATCAGCGGCTTCTGCGCACGCCGATGAAATCAAGAAAATGAATTCTGAGTTGAACCAGTTGGTGAGGATCGTCAACACGGGCAACGAGTATCGCCAGGTAGAGTGCAGCGAGCGGAAGAACTTCTCAATCGCCATCATCGAGACGTATCGCGATGATCTTGGCACGATGGTTGAGACTCGGCCGATGACCGAAAGCGAACGGCAAGCCGAGTTGTTCCCTGGACCCAAGCAAGTCGAAGGCGAGCAGACAGCCTAAGCGAAGGATCAGCGATGAAGCCTGTCGATTTTCCAGAAGTGACCGCGATCATTGCCAAGAACCAGCCGAAGTATTTGGCGTTGCCGGCGTACCAGTTCGAGGATGACCCGGAGGGGCTGACTGTCTTTTGTTGGAGGCTGACGTGGGCCGAGCGTATCAAGCTTTTCTATAGCGGAATCCTGTGGCATCAGGTGCTGACGTTTCGGAAACCATTGCAGCCCCAACTTCTCCAAGTTGATAAACCAAAGATGCCTCCCCATAGCTTATGAGACTTGCGCGATTGCTGGGCGGGCACGTCCTCGATATGCTCCGCGACCTACCCGATGAGAGTGTCCACATGGTGGTTACTTCCCCGCCTTATTGGTCCCTCAGAGATTACAAGACAAGAGAATGTACGTTTGGGGTTGGCCAGGTGAATGAGTGGACTGGCCATCTTGGACTGGAACCTGATCCAGAAATGTATGTTGAGCACCTGGTGGAAATCTTCCGGGAAGTTCGGCGCGTTCTCCGACGAGACGGGTCAATGTGGCTGAACATCGGGGATACCTATTATACGGCGAAGGGGAGTTGTCGTAACCCTGGAGGCGGCGAGAACTCACTCGCCAAACACCTGAAGGTAGAGTCGGTAATTCCGATGGGTGAAAGTGTTCCGAATCGGACCATGCCGATAAGCCGAGCTCGAGAACTGGGGATCAAGCCAAAGGATATGGTGGGGATTCCCTGGATGCTGGCGTTCGCCCTGCGCCGGGATGGATGGTTTCTGCGCTCTGAAGTTGTTTGGGAAAAGATGAACTGCATGCCGGAGAGCACAACAGATAGACCGGTGCGTTCACACGAGCCGGTTTTCTTTTTCACTAAAAGCGGAGATCCGCTCTACTGGACGCACCCTCGTAAGCGCGGCGTGAGGACAAAACCCAAAGCCGATTTCATTTGGGTGCATCGGAGGAACAATGAAGTATGCACGCACCAGCCGGTTGGGAACGTTCGGTTGCTGGGCAAGCTTTGGTTGCGGCGTAATCTATGGGTTGGGCATGACTATTTTTTTGACGATTCAGCGGTATTGGAGCAGGCTGCGGGGAATCCACTGAAACAGGAAGGCAAGAATAGCCGGATAAACCTCGACCGTGATACGAACCATTCGGCCAAACGGAAGCGAAGAAATGTAGTTCAGAATGCGGTACATCTGATGCGGCGTCGGCGGAGTGTGTGGACGATTGCAGTACAAGCTTATCCCGGGGCCCACTTCGCGACGTTTCCGCTGGAGCTGGTTAAGATCCCGATTATGGCGTCATCCTCGCAAGCTGGTTGTTGCCCTGATTGCGGGGCGCCATGGGAGAGGGTACTTGAACACAGAGATTTTGGAGACTGGCACTATTCTCCAGCATTGAAGAGAGAAGGGGTGAAGCGAAATAGGAAAGCCAAATGGATGGGAGCAGACAAGCAGGCGGCAGGGCGCAGGATCTTGGAAAACGTGAAGAAGGCGAGGAACGAGGGGAGGGATCACGAGCATCCCTTTCCGCCTCCTCGAACTCTCGGGTGGCGGGCGACATGCGATTGCACATCCATGAAGCCGGAGCCGTGTACTGTCTTAGACCCTTTTGCTGGGGCTTTTACCGCGGGAGTAGCGGCCCTCCGCCTGGACCGAGATTTTTATGGCATTGAATTAAACCCGGCTTATATTAAGATGGGGGCAGAAAGAATTCAGAGCGATGCCCCTTTATTCAATCGAGTAGTCATCTGCGGACCAAAGGAGCTTCGAGATGGAATCAGGGAAAACATTGACGGTCGAGGCCTGTTCTCTCAGGAAAAGCGAGGAAGAGATCAAGGAACAATTAGAAAAAGTCCTGAACGAAATGTGGGATAGCCGACGCGGAATCGAGAGAACGATTGTCGGTCAGGACATGCTGGTGATCATCATGGGACCCAAGGCGAATCCAAATCCCAACCTAGTTCAAGAAGGTATCCCCGGCTTGTTTGTGCGAAGGTAGGCCGGCATGGTACAGAATCTCAAGGAGATCGAGGTGCGGGTGAGCCGTTTGTACGAACTGCTTGACGAGCTCGTCGCAAGGTTTAAACTGAAGGTCAAGAAGAAGGAAGCGAAAACGCTTCATTTCGTCATCTACGCAGGCCAAAAACGCATTGCTGAAGGAGAGTACGTAATGATCACGTTAAATGTAGGTGAATCAAAGAATTTTGTCCTCGTCGGGAAGACGGTTGGCGGCAAGGTGGCCTCTCTCGATACCCATGACGTGGCGCCGGTCTACGTCAACAGCAATCCTGGAGCTGTCGATTTGCTGCTTAACCCGGACAAGTTGAGTGGAAAGATTACCGCCCTGTCGGCCGGACCTGCGACGATTCACTGCGACGTTGACGCCGATCTTGATGCTGGCCAGACGAGGATTATCTCGGCGGTGTTGGATGTCACTGTGAAAGCAGAGGAAGCCGCAACGGCTGAATTTGTAGTCACGTAAGGGGTCCTATGAAAAAAATCTATTGGTTGTGGCCGCTGCTTTTCGTGCTGCCACTTTGGGGGCAGACGCCCTGCCCCACTCCAGGTAAACTGGAGAACCAAGCGAAGATTGGAGACCCGGTTACAGTTTGCTGGGACTATTCGACCAACCTAAACGGTAAGATCCTTCACTTCAGAGCCCGTAAGGGCCAAACACCTGGTGGATTCTATGAAGTGATGACCGATGCCATCCCGGCTACCGATCGTTCTTTGGTGTTCCAACTGCAATCCCCCACCAATCTTTTCCTTTCAGTTGTCTATCAAACCTTCGGCACGCCCCTTCAGGCTATTGACGCAGGAAACGTAGCAGGCCCGGCCTTGCCTGGCTATGTGGTCGACCAGGGCTTCGCAGGGGGTGTGGTTGCCTCGACGACGACGGCAATCGATGTAACCTACCCACCGAATCCGGCTGCGGTAGGTGTTTACCAGAAAGCCCGGACGGGAAGTTTTACTTACACGCTCATAGGACTTTCCAATTCAACCGCTTATCTCTTGCGTCTCCATTTTGCCGAGATCACGAAAACGGCCGCAGGGCAGCGCAAGTTCAATGTTTCCCTCAATGGTTCTTCAGTCTTGGCAGATTTCGATATCTTTGCCACAGCCGGGGCAGCCAATAAGGCTATCATCCAGCAAGTGACGAAGACGTCAACCGTTGATGGAAAGTTTGTCATTGTGTTTGCCAGCGGAAGCGTTGACCAGCCACTCCTTAGCGCGATCGAGATTTACGATTTAGCTACTTCCCAACAAAAAGAAACTCCGGGATCAAACCATGTGGTGATTAATGTTCAGACACCATAGATGGGGGAGAGCGATGGAGAACTACAGCATATTATTGGTGGAGGACGAGCCCGCAGATCAGGAAGAATTCAAGGGCTTGATGGAAAAATGCACGAATGCGAAATTCGAGATCATGGTGGCGTCGACGCTTGAATCAGCGTTGCGTATCCTTGCAAAAACGTGTGTTGACTGCGTGATTTTGGATCTTAACCTTCCGGATGTGCAGGTCGCCAGCTACGAAAATTTCTATCAACCAGGCAGAACAGCTCTGGAAGTAATTCACGATACCTATCCAACGATCGCGGTTATAATACTGACCGTGACCGATGACGATTTGCTGGGTAACTGGCTGATTAGACATGGGGCGCAGGACTACTATGTAAAGAAGAGATTTGGTACCGTGCATTTTTGTCGGAGCATTGTCTACGCGATTGAACGGCAGGGGCAGTTCAGAAGGGCGTTAGAAGCACAAGAGCAGGTTAGGACCTCGCTTTCGAGGATGAAACAGCTAATGACGCTCACCGACCCATTGCATTAAGGGAAACTGCGAGCCGTGCCAGAGACACCAAGAGCCTCCGACATTCAATTTGAAATGGTGCGCAGCATCGAAGCGTTGCTTCGGCTTGGCGAACAGGTCACCGACAATCTTAACCGAATCAACATCACGGAAAAGATGGTGGCCCTCCAAGAACTGAAAATCAGCCTGATGATTCAGGATATTCAGTCTCTGATGAAGCAGGTTTCAGGTGGAAACGGGACGGCACCGATCTCGACTCGGTTGGCCCTCCTGGAGAAAACCAGCGAGGACATAGCCGAAGACAGAAAGTTTTTCAGGCGCCTGAAGTATGAGATCCTGCTAGGTGTTGTTTTAGGATCTGGATTTCTTAGTTGGTTGTTTCGTATCCTTGCAGACCATGCCGCACACGTCGCCCAAACGCCGCACTAATATACCTAAGAAGAAGGTCGAGCACGTTCTTCAAATGCCTTCAGACCAGTACACAATGTCCACACTCGAAGCCGGTGCTGCGCTCGGTGTCCCAAAGAAGAAGATACTGGAATGGGTTCGCGAGGGCAAACTGGAGGGTTTCCAGTTACCTGGGAAGGTTGGTCCTGGCGGTCGGGGCAAGGTTCCGCCCTATAGAATCCTTATCAAATCAATCGACGCCATGAAGGTCAAACCGGTTGCCCTGCCGAAGCCTGGCCACGCCATGACCACGATAAGCAGGGATCTCTCTCGGTACTACCGCTTTATGGCGGGCGAATCGGATTCTGACATTGCTACCAGGGATAACGTCACGATTGAAGAAGTGCAAAAATCCATCCATCTGGGCGAAGTCCAGGAGGAAGCCAGGCAGCGCAGCGCTCTGATGAAATTGCGGTACGAGGCTGCCTTGGCCAATGAAACTCTCCGGAAGCGGGCCAGAAATAAGCTGGAAGATAAATTCCTCGGCGGTCTCGGAAAACTTCTGAAGGGCCAAAGAGTCGTCGTCGAAAGAGACCTCGCAACTGGGAAGGTAACTTTCCACGAGTACGAAGACCCGGATGTCATCGTTAAGGGCGTCGAGCAATACAGGAAGACTACCAGTTTGGAAGAAAAACCAGTCCAAGTCCTGCATCCGTCGATGACGGTGAACGTGCAAAACAACCAAGCACAACCAATCGGAGGCAGGAGCTTCGGTGGCGGATCCCGGGAGACATTTGAGGAAAAGCTACGAAGAATTCGTCAAGGCCAACGAGACACAGGTGATGTCATCGATGGCGAGCTGCAAGATTCAGATTCCGCAGCTCCGCAAGTTGAGGCCGTCCAGGAAGAGGAAGCAGTGCTTGTCGAGGTAGCCCCGTCCAAACCACGCCAGCCTGCAAAAACAGCTAAAGGGAGCTCACCATGGGAGTTTTAAGGGATCGATCAGTTCTAACGCTTCAGATTTTGGCAGGTATTGGCCTTACCGTGATCGCCCCGGCGATCAAACTGGCCCGGAAGTCAATTCGCTGGGGCAAGGCGCACAAGTTTTATCTTAAGATGTTGGTGGCTTTGCTCTTGGTCCTGTATGTCTATCCCTGGATCGTGGGGCGCATGCAAGCGGTATGGTTGCGGGTTCCGATGGTTTCCTGGCAAATCGTCGCTGGAATGTTTGCTTTTGGCATCCTCTGCTTTGGTCTTGCCTCGATTCTTTATGTAGGTTTTCGGTTTTTAATGAGCATTTTAAATGTCGAGCTCGAGATTGCCAGAGCTTTACAGGGGGCGCGGACAACGCTTACTGCCCACGGGGTGGCTACTGAAACACAGGAAGGGAATTTTATCGCGTCAGACGACGAGAAACTTGCGCAGATGGAGGAGATCAGAAAGCTGAAAGATTCTGGAATGATTAAGGATGAAGATGTAGCTGAGTTCATGCGGCACGCCTATGGAGGGAGTGCCATCAACAGAGACGACGAGGATATTTAATAGAAACTGACGACGGTTAGTTTCCAAGATCACTGTACCACTTGGGTCGCTGTGCAACCGCATGGCGACCCGTTTTTATTTATGCGAAGCGAAATCTCCCGGAAATTTCCTCATGTCGTTGAGCTGGTAGAGTACATGGATGCGATGCTTGAAGAAGCCGACGGAGATATCTCGTTGGTTTACGATAGCCTTACTCCTGGGGACATTTCTGCGCTCGACACCGAATTAAAGCGAGTCTCCGGGAACGATCCCGTCAGCATGCGGTACTATCTCGAAAACTACCATCTCATCAACACAAAAGGAGAAAACGAGCCTCCCCGGCTGCAAACTCTTTCACCGTTTAAAGAATCGCAGGAGATCATCTGGCAGGACTTCATCTATTGCATCGACAATAAAATCCCGGTCTGGTGGATTTTGCTTAAGGCCCGGCAAGTTGGCTGGTCGACGCTAATCCAGGCGATGATCTTCTACCGGACGATCTTTAATCCGAACATGACAAGCTTGGTGATTGCGGACGAGCGCGTGCGCAGTGGCTGGATCTTTGACATGAGCCGCTTAGCCTACGACTATCTTCCCTACTGGATGAGGCCCGAGATGCAGTACGAAGTGAAAGGGGATCATGTCAAGTTCGATCGCAAGGACTCCGAAGAGCGCCGTAGGAATCCCGGTTTGCGCAGTACCCTTTATTGCGACGCTGCCAACAAACCATCGGGTTCAAGTCGGGGCATGACGTTGCACTGTCTTCACGCCAGCGAGATCAGCCGCTACAATAACCCTCGAATTATCTCCTCTGATATCATTCCCACTGTCCCGCGGAACAACCCCTTGACGATTGCCTGCCTCGAGGGAACGGCTGAAGGACGCAACTATTTCTACAAAGACATGTGGGAATCTGCGATGAGTGGTAGAAGCAAGCGCTGGCGCCCCTTGTTTACCGCCTGGTGGCAGGAGAAAACCTATTTTTTGATGTTTCGGGATGAGGCGGAGAAGGCGGCTTTCATACCAAACGAAGAAGAGCGGACGTTAATTTCCAAGATTCAGGACGAGTACAACTATCCGCTAAGCATGGAACAGCTAAACTGGCGGCGGGATCTCGGCCAATTCTTCGAGGACACAGAAAAGGACTTCGATAAGGTGGAGCAGGAATACCCCAGTTTCCCGGAGTCGGCCTTCAGGATCAGCGGACTTTGTTTCTTCCCGAAGAAGCGGTTAATGATCATCGAGAAGCGCGACGTCCGCAAACCAATCTGGCAGGGCGAACTCAAGGCAATTAAGCGCGATGGGAAGGAAATTAAGCAGTTTGTTCGGTTCGTGGATCCTGAGGAAGCGTATCTTTGGGTTTGGGAGTTTCCGAAAACTGGGGATATTTACTATCTTGGTGCCGATCCGGGTCATGGCGTAGAAGGCAAGGACTACTCGGCTATATCGATCTGGCGGATTCCAAAGCATCCATTGGAACCCTACTCCCAGGTAGCCGAAGTCCAAGGCTTCATCAATCCCACGGAATTCTCGAAACTGATCGCAATGTTGGGCGAATACTACAACAACTGCGAGGTTTCCCCGGAGTGCAACACGATCACGACGGTCATCACGGACTTGCTGCACGTTCACGAGTACCCGCAAATCTATCGTTGGCGCCGGCATGATAAAACCAAGGGCAAATTTACCAACTACTTTGGTTGGGAGACGAATCGGAAGAGCCGAAACTACATGATGGATCGTTTCCGGTCTCTTATGCTCCAGGACAAGATCATCATTAAGTCGCGCAGATTGATTGACGAGTGCTACTCGTTTGTGGATGATGATACCGGACGTTTTGAATCCTCAGAGGACACAAACGATGATTGTCTGTTTTCGGCCATGATCTGCGTGACCTGCATGCTCGACTTTGACCCGACGCTGGTTGCGCCTTTGTCGATCAATCAAGAGGGCGAAGACTCGGACTCCAGTAAGCCAAAGGGCGAGCATCACAACACAGACTATAGTTTGTTCGACGAAGAGGAAATGATGGATAATAGCGAATTCTCGCGTCTCTAAAAAAGGAGAGTAAAGATGAATCCAAATGAATATAAGGGAGACCCGCAGACTCCACCTGTGCGCGTTGCGGGAAGTAAGGCCGCGGTTGAAGTAGCTGAGGAGGCTGCACCGAAATACCCCCGACCAGTTTACGACGACACAGAATTACGCAAGGAAATTGCGAACCTGAGAGCTGAGATTCTGAAGATGCAAGCTGTTCAACTTGAGCCGCCACCGCGCACTGATGGGATCTACGCTCATATTTTCGGAGAGGTCTACTGCCCAGAGTGTGGTTTGAAGTTAGATGGTGTTTCAGCAACCGGTCCAAAGCCTCAAATTTACACACACACGTTCGCGACGGCTCCGCGACTTGGTGGGATTCAATGCAAATTGAAGGGAAAAAAATTCCTGCCATCAAGAAATTTCTTGCAATTCGTATAGGTTAGGCTTTAGCTTGTATCTGCGAAAAAAATCTACACCGGGTGAGCGACGGTTCATCTGGTCCCCTAGTCATGACTAAAAAGGTCGCTGTGCACGACGCAGCGATCTTTTTTTTTGGCTCGAGAATGGTCACCCCGGCTGAATGGATCTCTGAGAAAACCAAGGAAGCCAAGAGCGTTGTGGCTGCTAATCCCGACGATGAGCGTCTCAAAGGCGAGATGAAAACCGCTGAGCAGGAGCGCAATTTTCGGGAGCGCAATTACTTTGGTAACCCTCAATCAAAATTCCAAACCAAAAAACCAGTTCCTATTCGACTTAAGAGCAGCAAAATTGTGTCTGGTCGGATAGATCTCGGTCGTGGACGAGATTAATCAAGGAGACCGTATGGCAGAGAAATGGATGCAGAAGGCTTTCGATGCTCATCCGGGACGGCTGCACCGCGCACTAGGGGTTCCAGAAGGCGAAAAGATTCCAGAATCAAAAATGGAAGGCGCTGCCCATAGCAAGGACCCGCACATGAGGCAGATGGCCAACTTAGCGGCAAAGGGCAAACGCTACGGAGGCGGGGGGCGACATAAAGGCCGGTCCAAAGGCCGATAACGAAAGGGAGACTTATGCCGAATGTGAATGAGCAGGTTGAGGCTCCGCCTCAAGAAGTTATTAGCACCACGCCTTGTCCGAGCTGCTTGGCAGCGGGCAAGCTGAATATGCTGAAAAATCGGGCTGGAAGATTTGAGACCTACTGCGACGCGAATCACAAGTGGCCAGATAGCGAGGACTTGAGGGCGGCCGTCGAAGCCGCCAAAAAAAAGCATCCGGATAAATTCCCGGCTGCCGCAACTCCAACGGAAGCAGAACCGACACAATTCTTCACAGTCGATCGCACAACCAAGTTACTGCTCGAGCAGTTGACCGGTCAAACCATCAATGGGGCTTCTGAGCTAAAAGGAATTGTCTGGGGGCTGGTGACTGAGGCTAAGGATGCCAGAGAAGAGGCGAACAAAGCTAAAACCCAGGCCATAGCGACTGCTATGAAATTCCAGAAGACCCAGCCCGGCGTACCTGTTCCTGTCGTTGCTGGCGAGGGTCAATTTACACTTTCGGTTCCGGAATGTTATATGGAATCCGTCATCGAGCAGGCCAACTACGAGCAAAAGGATGTTCAGCAATACCTCCAGGAGCAGTTAAGTTCCTATCTGGAGAGTTTTTTCACGGTGAATCCCCCAAGGGGGTAGGAAATGCCACCGGTGGATCGCAGGAAGGCACAAAAAGAAAGTTGGCGAACCTGGTCCAAAAACAAGATTGTTCGCGCCGTTCTGATGTGGACTGGATTGATCTTGCTGTCATGGTTGAATGCTACCAACTTCGATAAGACTGAACTGAAATTCCTTGCTCAAGCTGTGGGGATGTGGGTACTTCTCAATAAAGCACTTCCAGATTAGGATTTTTCTTTATGCCGAGATGGGATTTTGAATGTCCGAAGTGTAAGCATATTGAGATGGATGTCACCGGCTCCAACGCGGAATTCGAGAAAATCCGTCCGCAACATTGCGGCGCCCCGATGGAACTGGTTTGGTTAAGTCCTAATCTGGCTACCAAGGCATTCGAGGCCTTTGTGACAACACATATTGACCCGGACGGGAAACCTCTCCGGGTTGGTTCACAGTCAGAGCTCTCCAGGCTTTGTCATCAGCACGGCTTAAATCAAGTTGACGACCCCGGGGTTGAAATGACAGAAGGGAAACTTTACAAGATTCCAAAAAAGGTAACCTACTTCACATAAATTTATGCCTGGTGTCATTCTCCAAACCGAAGCTATTAAGATCAGCAACAAGGGTGGTGGCATCAGGCAGGAGCGCGAAGGTAACATGATTCGCGCTGGCAAGGTAACGGGTTCCGACTATGTTATTTTTATTTGTCCTCACTGCGATCACCGCAACAATCGTTGCATCTATGACGCGGATTACGCTCATCGTGGCGTATTAGCCTACAAGTGCAGGATGTGCCGCGGAGATGTTGAAGTCAGCCGTCTCAAGGCCGATCTGAAGAAAGATTACGGTCGGCCGCTAATTGTCAGTCCAGAAGAATTCCAAAGGGAGCAAAAAAAGAATGCCAGGAGCGCAGATAGCCCAGTTCGCGACCGCTAACGTCGGGAGCTCTCACCCCTACGATCTGCTCGAATTCAGAGTTGATCTGACCGAAGATCAGATTAAGCAGCGCCGCCAGGACTGGTGTAATGCTTCCTTCGAGGAAGCCCAGAACTGGCTGATGCGCTCTGAAGAAGCTGTTGAAGTCGATAACTACATTAGTTATCTCATGGGCAAGCAATGGCCAACGAAGCGGCCATCCTATAAGGCAGCCCCTGTCAATAATCTCTTGCTCCGCAGCATGGAGCAAACCATCGCAACCCTAACCGATATCCGGACCGCTTACGAGGTAGTCAGCGAGAACAAAATCTGGGACGAACAAGCCCAAATGCTGACAAAAACCGCAAAGTCCTGGTGGGTCAATCAGAACATTGATCTTCAGTTGGGCATGGCAGTTATTCACGCCTACATCACGACTGGGTTTCTCAGAATCGTCTGGAACTCAAGGCTCTACAACGGCAAGGGCGATTTTCAGGTCATCCCCGAAAATATAAACGCGATCCTTCCCATTGGCCAGCCCACCATGGATTTGCAGGACTGGGAAGGCGTCATATACACGAGCGCTCGCCCCTTAGCTTGGTTCAAGAGAAAATACCCTGATGCCTGGTACAAGGTAAGACCCACCCAACAACTTTCTACCTACACAAAAAATATCGCCAAGCCAGCCTTTATCGGGAAAACAGCCTTCAACATGCTCTCGCCGCAGATGCAGCGTGCTTTAGGTGGTCGTCCACAGTACGGTGAGAGCGTCGTGGCACAGGCTAAGTATACCGAATTTTGGCTCCAGGACTACTCTCTCAACATCTCGAAGAACGATATCCGGATGGGCCTCGAGAAGAGCAACTGGTTTTACATCGTCAAGCCGGGTGAAAGGCTTTATCCCCGCGGGCGCCTGATCATCACTGGTGGAGAAGATTTCCAGACGATGTATGACGGCCCGAATTTTCACTGGCACGGTCGCTATCCATTTATCTGCATTCGGCTCAAGCCCGTTCCCTGGCAATTCCACGGTGTTTCGGAACTGCGCACCAAGATCCCGCTACAAAATATTGTCAATCACATTTTAGCCGGGGTCCTCGACATGGTGAAGAAGGCGATTAACCCGCCGTTGCTATTCCCCTCAAACGCCTTCAGTACGTCGATCCAACAGTCGATGGACCCATCGATGCCAAATTCAAAACTGGCCTACAGCCCCCAATCCGTTAGTCCTCCTGCATACGCCAGGCCTCCTGAACTGCCGAGCTGGATCTTCAACACGATGCAGTACGCGGAGCAGTCCTTACAGGATGATTCCGGCTTGCTCGACCTTCCTGGCATGGCCCGCAAGAAAGTCTCTCCGGCTGGCGACACACTTTCGCAGCTCAAGGAGAACCAGCAGACCATCATGCGCCTGCGCGGCCGTCACATGGAATATGCGATCGCGGAGCTGGGCGAGCAGATGACGACAAATTTCCTACAATTCTACACATTGAGCAGAAGGATGATGCTCAACGGGATTCAGGGAGTGACGCCCCAGGATGTGTTCGACTGGAACCCTGAAACTATGGTTCCGGCTGGGGTTCCGCCAGACCAGTACGTTAGAAACTACAGTTTCAAAGTAACTCCGGGCAGTCTTCTTAACACGAATCGACAGGAGCTCTCTATGCTGGCGATGGCTTTACGGCGCCAGGGTGATATGAGCCGGAAGACACTTTTTGAGATGCTGGATATGGGTCCGCTCTACGACAAGGTGATGCGCGAGCTCGACGAAGAAAAACAGAGATCCCTGCAAGAGGCTGTTATCCAAGCGCTCATGCAGGCTGTTCCAGCGCTCGGTCAAATGTTGGGCGGTGGTGGTGGTGGAGCTGGCGGTGGCCCAGGTGGCCCAAAAGGATTGCCACCAAAGGGCGGTCAACCTCCAGAAGGTGGGGGAAAAGGCTCACAAAACCCAGGCAATCTAATTAAACAGGAAGGTTGAAAAATAGATTTGTTGGTAAATTTAAAAATAGTGTTGTATATTCGCGGCAAAATTTGGAGAATAGGAAATGGCCAAATCGAAAGCAGTTAAAGGTGCAGTCCAGATGAGCCCGCCAATGGGTATCTCTCCCATGGATAAGAAGCGCGACGAGGAATGGAAAACGCGGGACGACGTTGATACTCTTTTGAAGCATGCCGAGCTCAGGGGTGACAAAAAGCGTCACTCGCGGGCTGTCGGTCGGTTACACATGGCTGCTCGGATTAACCCGAGAGGGAGGTAACTTTGGCGAGCCTGCTAACAAAGAATAAAGAAATGGTCGATTCCATGACCTCTGCTGATGAGGCGAAGCCCGTTGTTACGCCAAAACCAGAAGGACGAATTGAAAAATTTGCGCGTATCAATAGCGAGGCATCGACAAGGGCGAGCGATCTAAAGCTTCAAAACGATTACCGGCAGAAAAAGGGACTGGACGAATATAACCGGCCGATCAGGAAAGTAGTAGTGAGAACCAGCGGGAGATAGTTATGTCCGCAGTTTCTGCAAAGCAGTACGGATTCATGCAGGCCCACGCTCATGGCACATCGACTACAGGGGACGGTCCATCCGCAGAGGTTGCCAGGGAGTTTATCGAAAAGACGCCCCCTGCAAAACGGTCAGAGTATGCCAGGGTTCTTGCGAAGAGACGAAAAGGTCGCGGGCATGGGCGATCCGGAGGCAGGTTATGAACGGTGATGTTGGTGGTGGAGACGTAGGCGGAGCTGCCCCGGCTGCCCCGGCACCAGGTGGCCCCTCAACTCAAAGTAAGCCGACGATCTGGTCGAAGGCTGATAAAAAGATTGGAAGCAAAAGGTTCTCCTGGCGACGTAAGGCCAAAAGAGGAGGAAAGCGCTAATGCCCGGCGGAATTTTTAGTACCGGAATGGGAGTAGGTGGTGAGGTCGCCGGCGGGAAAAGATCCGCGATCGGTGGCAAGAGGGGATTTCGTAGCTTCACCAGTCAGAAACTTTCGACCCAAAGGCTTTTTACCGGGAGTTCTCGAGGCAAACCGCCCCGCAGGATCTCCGGAATTAGGAGTAGATCACGATGAAGAGCACCTGCAAAACTGGTAAGAGAACTACCAGAAAGGGATCACGAAAATGAAAAAATCAGCCAAGCCGTTCGGAGGGAAGGAATCTGCTGCTGAAGAATCAGCCGAGACCAAGCAAGAAGAGAAGCGCGAGGGTGAGTCCGATCGAAAGAAAGGCCGCGGCAAGATGCGCAAATCTTTCAGAGCTTCAGGCCGTTATTAACTGAGACGATTCAATGGCTGAAAATGTTCCAATGCCAAAGGGTGAGTTGATTGAGGAGCACAAGGAGCTGGTTAAGACGTTGCGCTCTCGCAACCCAGAGAAATTGGAGATCGAAGCCAAAAAACAGAATCGAGAATTGCACCGGTACAAAGCAACCCAGCGTAAACCCAGTGGACGATGAAAAAATGTAGAGCTAAATCTTTTCAAACCAAAATTTAACAAGAGTTGCTGGCGGTCGACGGACTGCTGGTAAATCCCCCAATCCCAAGAGTTAAACGGGCTGTTCT
>Ga0315281_10005127_pt1 | contig 18804 bp, 12 predicted proteins | sample YL17G07_0_MG_FD_204540 | JGI IMG/M metagenome (GOLD analysis project Ga0315281, IMG submission 204540) | Sediment microbial communities from Yellowstone Lake, YNP, Wyoming, USA - YL17G07_0 | ecosystem: Environmental > Aquatic > Freshwater > Lake > Sediment | place: USA: Wyoming | collected... | reverse complement strand
TCTCGTGAAGCCGCTGGATGGCGCCATGCTCGAAGCCCAGCTCACGATCGCGGCCCGCATCCTCGGCCTCGACGCGCACGCCAAGCGGCTCGAGGCCATCATGACCGTGTGCTCGTACTGCAAATGCGTGAAGGACAACGACGAATGGATCGACATGGAGCTGTACGTCGCGCGCAAGTTCAAGACACTGCCATCGCATTCCTATTGCCCCACGTGTTTCGTGGAAAAAGTCGAGCCCCAGCTGCAGTAGCTCGGCGGTGCGACCGAGGGTCTGAACGGGCCCTGGCGCCCTTCTAGATTTCCGGGATGACGGAACCGCCAGACCACCCGGAGCGCGCCCGCTCGTCGCGACAGCGATACCGCGGCTTCGTCGAGGACTACAAGGCCCAACGCCTCGACGAGAAAACGGAGGCGCTCGCGAACCAGAGACGGATCGGCGCGCCTGGCAAGACAGACGTCGGCACGCCGAGCGAGTCCGAGGCGCCCGTCGCTGACGCGGAGCGGAAGGGGAAGCGACGGCAGTATCTGCGCGAGTACATCCGGTGGCTTTGGCCGTACCGCTTCGCAGTTGGCTCCGTGTTCCTGCTGGCCACGATCGGCGCCGGCCTCCAGATGATCGAGCCGCTGTTCATGCGGTACATCATCGACAAGGTGCTGTTGAACAAGACGCTCGACACCACCGGCCGGTTGTTCTGGCTCAACGTTGGCGGCGCCGCATTTCTCAGCGTCATCGTCGTCAACAGCCTGCTGGGCGTGTTCAAGGACTACCGCCAGCGCATTCTCAACACGCGTGTGATGCTGTCGCTCAGGCGCTCGCTGTTCGATCGCCTGCTGCACCTGCCGCTGCCGAAACTATGGGACATGAAGACCGGCGGCATTCTGTCCCGGCTCACCGGCGACATCGACACCACGACCGGCTTGCTGCAGATGGCGATCGTGTCGCCGTCGCTCTCCGTGCTTCGCCTCGTGATCGCAATCTCGGTGCTCCTCACGCTCAACTGGCGGCTGGCGCTCACGGCGATGGCGATCATTCCGGGCGCGATGCTCATGAGCTTCGCGTCCGCGCGCCGCATCCGTCCCATTTATCGCGCCGTGCGCAAAGACGTCGAGATCATTGACGGCCGAGTGGGCGAAACGTTCATGGGCATTCGCGTGGTGCGCGCGTTTGGCCGCGAAGTGCGCGAACTGCTCGAGTACATGCAGGGCCGCCACACGGTGTTGCGCAAGGAACTTTTCGCGCACCGCCGCGAGCTGGTGCTGTGGACGTCGTGGGGGTTGCTCATCAGCGGCGTGAATGTCGTCATCGTGTGGTACGGCGGGTACCTGAACGTGATGGGCCGCGCGACCATCGGCGACATCATGGCGTTCCAGTGGTACACGTTCCTGCTGCTCAACCCGGTGTGGAACATCGTGAACTCGTTCTCCGAGATGCAGCGGTCGTTGGCCGCGATGGAGCGCGTGTTCGAGGTGCTTGCGATGCCGGACGACAAGCCGGACAGGCCGAACGCCGTCGACGCGCCCACCGTGGTGAACGAGATCCGGCTGGATGACGTCGAATTCGAGTATCGCGAGGGGCGGCCCGTGGTCCGCGACTTCAGCATCACCGTGCCGGGCGGCTCAGTGGTGGCGCTCGTGGGGCGGAGTGGCGCGGGCAAGACCACGGTCACCGACCTCGTGGCGCGCTTCCACGATCCCAACAAGGGCCGAATCCTCGTGAACGGCGTGGACATCCGCGACTTCAAGCTGCGCACGTTCCGCGACCTCTTGGCCATCGTGCAACAGGACGTGTTCCTCTTCGACGGTTCGGCGCGCGACAACATTGCCTACGGACGGCACAATGCGACTGAGGCGGAGGTGATCGACGCCGCGCACCGCGCCAACGCGCACGAGTTCATCGAGAAGCTGCCCGAGGGCTACGACACGTTCGTGGGCGAGCGCGGCGTGAAGCTGTCCGGTGGGCAGCAGCAGCGCCTCGCCATCGCGCGGGCGATTCTCAAGAACCCGCAGATCCTCATTCTCGACGAAGCCACGAGCAACCTGGACACGGAGAGCGAGCAGCTGATTCAATCGGCGATGGCGGCGCTTCTGGCGGACCGCACCACGTTCGTCATCGCGCATCGTTTATCCACGATTCAGCGGGCGCACCTGATTCTGCTCATGGACGACGGTCGGATCATCGAGCGCGGCACGCACGAGGCACTCATGGCGGCGCGCGGTGTGTACTTCGGCATGGTCCAGCGGCAGATGGAGGCGTCGGCCGGCAGTGACGTCTGGGCGGAGCCCGCGGCAACCGGACTAGAAACCGGCGGGGCGTTCTCCTGACACGGCGAATACGCGCTCCAGTGCCAAGCCAACTTGGCCCACGAGCCCGTCGTCGAACAGCCGCCCCACGAGCGTGATGCCGTGTGGTACGCGCCGAGGCGGGTTGAATTTGGGTAGCGGGTTCGCCGGATCCGGCGCCCAATCGCTCCGCGCCTCTGACACTTGCACGAAACCCGCGCGCAGGGTCAGCGACGGGTGGCCCGTAAAGTTGGTGATCGTGAGCTGCTCGTCGCGCAGGCTCGGCACCAGCAGCACGTCCACTTCCTTGAAGATGCGCGCCATCTCGAGGGCCACTTTGCGCCGCATCCGGTCTGCCTGCACGAAGTCTACCGCTGAGAGGAAGCGCGATTCGCGGAACAGGTTGGGCCATGCGTCACGCACCTGCACCTTGAGTTCGCGCAACTGATTGTTGAGCGCGAGCGCTTCGAAGGAGGCAGCGCCCTCAGCGAACAAGACGGGCATCAACGAGCTGTACGGCCAGTCGGGCAGCGTCACTTCCTTCACGCGCATGCCCAGCGTCTTGATCGCCTCGAGCGCAGCGCGGTCTACGTCGGTGGCAGGGCTCTCCTTCATCCACTGGCCGATGTAGCCGACCTTCACTCCGGTGACTGAAGCGCCGGCGTCAAAATCCAGCGTGCTCGGCACGCTGGAGTAATCTCCGGCGTCGGGACCGCTGATCGCGTGGAGCACCAGCATCGCGTCCTCCACGCTGCGGGTCATCGGGCCGAGCTTGTCCAATGACCAGCACAGGGTCATCGCGCCAGTGCGCGGTACGCGGCCAAATGTCGGGCGCAGGCCGGTAACGCCGCAGCGCATCGCCGGGCTCACGATGCTGCCGCCGGTCTCGCTGCCGATGGAGAACGCGACAAGCGCGGCTGCCGTTGCGGCACCGGGTCCGGCGCTGGATCCCGACGCGCCTTCTTCCAGCAGCCACGGGTTCATCGTCTGGCCGCCGAACCAGATGTCGTTGAGGGCCAGGGCGCCAAGTGAAAGTTTCGCGATCAGCACGGCGCCGGCGTCGTTCAGCCGACGCACGACCGCGGAGTCCGCGTGCGGCACGCGGTGGCGAAAGGGCTCCGCGCCGTAAGTCGTAGGAATGTCTTTGGTGTCGAGCAGATCCTTCACGCCATACGGGATGCCGTGGAGCGGTCCGCGGTATCGGCCGGCGGCGATTTCGCGGTCGGCCTGCTTGGCGCGCGCCAGGGCGTGGTCGCGCGTGACGGTGATGATCGCGCGGATCTTGGGGTCCAGCCGGTCGATGCGCGTGAGGTAGATGTCGGTGAGCCGGCCTGATGTGAGCTTGCGCGACTCGATCCAGCGCGACAGTTGTGCGACGGGTGCGAACGCGATGGCGTCGTCTGTCGACGGCAGTGGCGCGCCGGCGGCCTTGGAGCGCACGAAGTGGTCCCGCACGCTGGGCACCATGACGCCGGGGATCGCGGGATTCCACAGCATGGCGGGCGCGTCGGTGTCAGCGATTGCCAGTTTTCGCGGCCCGGTGCGACGCTCGAGGTACGGCGCCAGCGATGTTCGCCACGAACCCGCAGCCTGCTCGCGCTCGCCCGGCGTGAGATTCACCTGCAGGAGCTTCTCGGCCTCGGCAAACGTCGCGGGCGTCACGGCAGGACCCGAACCAGGGCCAGTGCCGAACGTCGGCGGCGCTCCCGGCGTGCTTGGTGTCGCCTGGGAATCAGACGCGGGCGCGTCGTTGCTGCACGCCGCAGCCGCGGCCAGAAATCCGAGTGGCGCAGTGATGAGGAACTGTCGGCGGGTGTTCATCGCGAGAGATTATCCCGCCTCGCGACTGAGGGGAAGCGTCGTGCGATGTATGCGTGGCCTCGAATACCGCGGCCACCGTTTCCACCGTCACGGTTCTGGCCCATATTTCAGTTGTCCGATCACGCCTTCTTTCCTCTGTCCCATCCACACGAGAAAGTCATGCGCGCATCCTTTTTCCTCGCCGTCACAGGTTTGGCCCTTCCGCTCGCCGCCCAACAGCCGGACTCGGCTGCACTCGCCGCGCTCCGCTGGCGCACCATCGGACCAGCCAACCACCAGGGACGCGTCGTCGATGTGCAGGGCATCCCGTGGCCGTCGCGCACGTTCTACGTCTCGAGCGCCGGCGGCGGTCTTTTCAAGACCACCAACGCGGGCACCACGTTCCGCCCGGTGCTCGACAACGAGCACGTGTCGTCTGGCGGCATGATCGCCATCGCGCCCACTGACACCAATACCGTCTACTACGGCTCCGGCGAGCCCAACTCGCGCAACTCGATGTCGCCCGGCAACGGCGCATTCAAGTCCACCGACGGCGGAAAGACCTGGATGTCCATCGGCCTCAAGGAAACGCAGCACATCGGCCGCATCGTGGTGGACCCGCGCAACAAGGACGTCGTCTACGTCGCCGCGCTGGGCCACGCCTGGGGGCCCAACAAGGAACGCGGTCTCTACAAGTCCATCGACGGCGGCAAGACGTGGACCAATATGAAGTTCATCAATGATTCCACTGGATTCGTGGACGTCGCCCTCGACCCGCGCAATCCGGACGTGATCTGGGCGTCCAGCTACCAGCGGGTGCGCGGTGCGTACTACCTGTACTCAGGCGGCAAGGGGTCCGCCCTCTGGAAGAGCATGGACGCCGGCGCCACGTGGACTGAAGTGAAGGGCGGCGGATTTCCGGCAACGACCAAGGGTCGCATCGGCATCGCCATCGCGGCGTCCAGCCCGGACGTGATGTACACGATGGTGGAAGCGGACACGATGCCGAACTCCAAGAAGGATCCCGCAGTCAAGGCGCAAAAGTCAGCCAGCGGACTGTACCGCTCGGCGGACGGCGGCAAGACGTGGACCAAAATGAACGACGAGAACACGCGTCCGTTCTACTACTCGCAGGTGCGCGTGAGCCCGGCCAATCCGGATCACGTGATCTGGTCCAGCACACCGCTCAAGTTTTCGCGCGACGGCGGCAAGACGGCGGGCAATACAACCGTCAACGTGCACGTGGATCATCACGCCATGTGGATCGACCCGAAGGATCCCTCGCACATGCTCGTGGGCGATGACGGCGGCGTGGCGCAGTCGTGGGATGCCGGTGGAAACTGGACGTCCCTCAACTCGCTCCCGATCGGCCAGTACTACAACGTGTCCGTCGACATGGCCGTCCCGTACACGGTATGCGGCGGCGCGCAGGATAACGGCTCGTGGTGCGCACCCAGCCGTCGCAAGGCGCGCGGCGTCACCAACGCCATGTGGTTCACGTTCAATGGCGGCGACGGATTCGTCACGGCGCAGGACGCTGTCAACTCCGACATCATCTACGGCGAGTCACAGGGCGGAAACATCGGACGCTTCAACAAGGCCACCGGCGAGCGCGTGGGCCTCGTGAAGCCGGCATGGCGCCCGCGCTATACGCAGTGGGAAGACTCGGTGCTGGTCTTCCGGCCCGACACCAGCAAGCCCATGTCGGCGGCGGACAAGAAACGCGTGGATGAGGTGCGCGCAAAACAGCGCAAGGATTCAGTGGATCTCGATCTGCGCTGGAACTGGAACACGCCGTTCTTCATCTCGAAGCACAACAACCAGGTGCTGTACTTTGGCGCCAACCGTGTGCTCAAGTCCACCAAGATGGGCGACGAGATGTATCCGATCTCTCCGGACCTTTCGTATGCGGACACGATGAAAGTGCGCGTGTCGACAAAAACCACAGGTGGCATCACCACCGACGCGACGGGCGCTGAGACGTTCGGCACGATCGTCTCGCTCAATGAATCACCGGTGCGGCCCGGGATTCTGATGGCGGGCACCGATGACGGGCGGCTCTGGGTCACGTGGACTGACGGAGGCAGCTGGACGGAACTCACCGGCAACGTGAAAGGTGTGCCCGCCGGCACGTACGTGTCGCGCATCGAGCCGTCGCATTTCGATTCTCTCACGTTCTATGTGACGTATGACAATCACCGGCGCGACGACTTCAAGCCGTACGTCTTCGCCACCAACGACGGCGGCAAGACGTTCAGATCCATCGCGGCGAACCTGCCGGCGGACGGACCGGACTTCGTGTACGTCGTGCGCGAGGATCTCAAGAATCGCGACTTGTTGTTCGTCGGCACTGACGTGGGCGCCTACGTCTCATTCAATCGCGGCGGTGCATGGCAGCGGTTCATGACGGGAATGCCGTCCACGCCGGTGATGGACTTCGTGATTCACCCGCGCGACGGTGAGCTGGTCGCGGCGACCCATGGGCGTGGATTCTGGATCGTGGATATCGCGCCCTTGCAGCAGTGGACCGCGCAGATCGCGGCCAAGCCGGCGCACTTGTTCAAGCCGCGCACGGGCCTTCAGTGGGGTGAGCCGTCGTTCGAAGGGCAGTCGAACGGTCAGCAAGGGTTCGAGTCGCAGCCCGTGACATACGGCGCTGACATTACGTATCGCCTGGCCGAGCGGGCGCAGCCGGGTCAGGTGAAGGTGATCATTCAGGACGCCGCCGGTGATACGCTGGCGTCGCTGCCTGGTGGAACCGCGCTGGGTATCAACCGCGTGACGTGGAACTTCCGTGGCAAAAATCCGCCCACGCCCGCGCTCTCGCCGGCCGGCGTGCGCGACTCCATCCTTGGCCTCCGGCAGGCCATGAAAACGCTCGACTCGCTGGAAAAGGAAGGGACCGTTCCAAAGATGATTCTCGATCGCGTGCGCACCGCAATCACCGCGGGTCCCGGCGCGATGCAGGACATGGTGACGCAATTTGCCGCGGCGTTCGGCGGCGGCCCGGGCGGCGGGTTCGGTGCGGGTCGCTTCAATGAGCGTCCCGGTGAGACGACTCCGGCTGCGCCAAGCGCTCTTGGCGGCGGTGCTCCGGCCGCCGCGACCCAAGGTGAGGGCGCGGCCGCTCCGAGCCAGAACCAGCTCTTTGACTTGTTCCGCGCGCTGGGCGGAGCGGGCGGGCGGCTGAATCTCTTCGGTGGCGGTGGACCACCGACGTTGCTCGTGGGCGCCGGCGACTATCTCGTGACGCTGTCAGTCAACGGGCAGACGCAGAAGCAGTTGCTGCGGGTTGAGCGTGCGAGCGGCACCGGCCTCGTGGCCGGACCGTTCGAGGAGCACTAACGCCCGCGGGCTGATCGTGACAAGGCCATGGTTCGCATGCGGGGGATCGTACCACCAACCCCGCCGCATCCACCATCAATCCATTGCGTGAAGGGGCGGCGTAGCCCGCCCGCCCCTCACCGCAGCCGACGGCTCGGTACGCTGTACAGGAAGCCGGTGTACTGCATCTCCTCCCACGTCTGATCGCCCCACTTCACGTCGACCGCGGGATTCGGGTTGCTCTTGTTCGTGGCCGAATTGTCGTACCAGGCCATGGCGGCGATCTTGCCGCCCGCGGGAATTTCCAGCGGGGTGGCGAACAGGTAGTACGCCTGCCAGTTGAAGTCGTAGCGCGGCACGTCGAGGATGATCTCGGACGTTCCGTCCGGCTTCTCGAGCTTGTACTGCCACCGCACACCGCGCAAATGTGTGTGGGGCAGCAGTCCGTAGATCTTCACCGGCTGGCTGACGCCGAGCTCGGATGGCACTGCCACGTTCTTGGCGCCGGCCGGGATCGTGAACGAGCCGTTTTGGAACGACGACGCGTAGATCTCCTCGTTCGGCATCTCTTTCGCAAAACGGAATCCCACGGCGCTGCGATCCTTCATCTCGTGGCCGTGCGTCGTGTAATGCATCGCGAACGTGAGCACGGTACCGGGACGCAGGCGCAACGCGGTGCCGGCGGGGAACTCCACGATGTTCGTGCCGGGCGCGGTGCTGCCGATGAGCGCGCCCATCTGACGCGGTGGCGGATGCAGAAGGTCCTGGCGCGGCGCGTCGGGTGGTGTGGCGTACGCGGGGTTGCGAATGAACAGTGGCTGAGGACGCGGCGCCGGATTGGTTTCTGGCGCGGGTGCCGGCGCGGCGGCGGGCGCTGCCGGCGCCGGCGGCACCTTGGCGTACACCAATACGTGGTGCACCACCTCACGCGCGCCGGGAAGGATCTCGATCGCCTGTACCCACTTTTCTTCCGTGATGTTCGCCGGCACCTCGAAGAACTGGTATTCGACGGTGCCGGTCGCGGGCACCAGGTAGTCTTCCGTCATGCTGACGATTGCATCCGGCGTGCCCATGGCCCACGTCGTCGGATACACGGGGCGCGGCGGGAGCTTGTTCATGTCACCGGGCTTCGCGCCGGTCTTGAGCCAGCGGAGGATGGTCTCCCGGTCGGCGTCCGCCAAGCGGCGATCGTTGCGGAACACACCGTGCGGCCCCTCGGCGTGCCACGGTGGCATGTTGCCCTTGGCCACCGACTCGTACATGTCCGCCAGGTACGCGTTCGCACTGTCCAGGTCCACGAGCGAGAACGGAGCCACTCCGCCCGTGTGGTGGCACGTGGTGCAGTTCTTGTAGAAGATCGGCGCCACGTCCTCCGAGAACGTTGGATCCGCATTGTGCGCGGCCGCCGCCACGCCGATAAGCAGTGCGCTGACGGCGCCGATCTGCAGCATGCGGGCAACTCCGGAACGTCCGCGAGCGGGCTGGGTCGAACGGGCTCGTGATGTCATTGTGATGTCACTGTGAAGTGGTATGGGCTGTGCTGGGCGTTTTCACTCGCTTGAACGGTGAGCAAGTGGCCGCGTGCGCGCCAGTCTGTGGCGATGACCGGGCCGACACGCCAGCGGCTCGCAAAGGCGGGAGCGTTGTGTTCCGCCCCCCAGACCCGTATTTCTCTGCGAGTTGCTTGCCCCAGTGTTGCCGCGGCAATCCGTCTAATCCGTCAGTTTCCGCTCGATCGAATCCCGCAGTTGTCCACTAACCCGTTTCCTCCCGACGAATCAGCGTATGAATGAACTGGACCTGCTCGACCAAGCACAGGTAGACGCCGAACGAGCCGCTGATGAGATGGGCTTCGACAGCGACATCGACCGGCGCAACTTCGTGTTCATGTCCATCGCGGCTGCGGCGGCCACCACGTTCGGGTTTGGCGCCAAGGCGCTCGCGCAGGGCGTTCCCGGCGGCGGCGCGGCTGGAGCTGGGGGGCAGGGTCAACAGCCGCAAGCACCTCCGGTGCCGCTCGACAATATGGAACCGGTATCGTGGACCTTTCAGCCGTACCCTGGCGGTACCGGCGCGCTGCTCGAGAAGACGTATCGCGAAAAAGGGCCCGCCGCGTTCGATCGCCAACCCTTTGCCTGGACAAGCAAAACGAAGGGCGCCTTCTATATAGAGCCGTGGGGCTCGGCTGCACTCCCCGCGAACGACGAGGACATCGCGTTCCTCCCCGCGCATCGTCTGTCGGCCGCCATCAAGGCCGGCAAGCTCACCTCGACGCGCATCACGAAGATCTATCTCGAGCGTCTCAAGAAGTACAATCCGACGCTCCTGTTCGCGGTGACCATCATGGAGGAGCAGGCGCTCGCCGACGCGGCGCGCCTGGACGCGGAACTTCAGGCAGGGAAGTATCGCGGGCCGCTGCACGGCATTCCGTGGGGCGTGAAGGATCTCTTCGCCGTGAAGGGCACGCCTACCACGTGGGGAGCCCAGGATTTCGAGAACCGCGTGATCGACGACGACGCGGAAGTCGTGGTCCGCATTCGCGAGGCGGGCGGCGTGCTCATTGCCAAGCTGGCGACTGGGCAATTCGCGCAGGGCGGTGACTGGTTCCGCGGCCGATGCAAGAATCCGTGGAACCAGACGCGGAGCTCCAGCGGATCGTCCGCAGGCCCGGCGTCCGCGACGGCCGCGGGCTGCGTCGCCTTCGGCATCGGCACGGAGACGAGTGGCTCGATCACGAGCCCGGCCACCGAGTGCGGCATCACCGCGCTCCGGCCCACGTTCGGCCGGGTGAGCCGCCAGGGCGGCATGGTTTTGGCGTGGTCGCAGGACCGCGTGGGTCCGCTCACGCGTTCGGCCGAAGATGCGGCGATGGTGTTCAACGTGATCCACGGGGCGAGCGAGAAGGATCCCGGAACGATCACGATGCCGTTCCACTTCAATTCGAACATCGATATCAGCGGCGTGCGCATCGGCGTGCGGCGTCCGCAAAACCAGCAGAATCAGCCGCAGAATCCTGACCCGAACTTCGTTGCGTTCGTCGACAAGCTGAAAGCACTCGGCGCAAAGACGCATGAGCTTGCGCCGCCGCCGACCGTGGCGGGGAGCCAGGGCGGCATCGGCGTGGAGTCAGCGGCCGCGTTCGACTCCTACGTGCAGATGAAGGCCAAGGAGTTGGGCATGGACATGGCGGCGGTGCTCACCGCGTACGGAACCAATCGAGGCGGTGGTGGCAGTGGTGGTGGCGGTGGCGGCGGCGGTGGTGGCGCTCGTCCCGACAGCACAGCCGCGGCACCTCCTGCGAACAACGGTCAACTCAACCGCTGGGTGCCGGGCAGAATTCCGACCGCGTTCGATTTCATCAATTCGCAGCGGCGGCGCCAGAAGCTGATCACCGCGTGGCAGGAATACTTGAAGGACACCGACCTGTACATCGGCGCGGCCGACGTAGGCATGCACGCGCAGACCGGGCATCCCGTTGTCGTGGTGCCGATGGCGTTCGGCCTGCGTCCGGTGGGTGCGGGAGGTGGCGGTGGCGGCGGGGGCGGCGGGGGCGGCGGAGGTGGAGGCGCTGGCGGAGGAGCGGGGCGCCCCGACTCAGCTGCCGCCCGGCCCGCGGCGCCACCTGCGCCTCAAGTTCCGCAGCCGCTGTGCACGCAGATCGCCGGGAACCTGTACCTCGACGACGTGATCCTCTCGGTGGCGCACAAGTACCAGGTCAGCACGGCGTGGCATCTCGAGCGTCCGAAACTGGGATGACACGCTCTGACTCGCTTGGAGGGAACGCATCGTTCATTCGCGCTCGATCGCCGGCGGTTTGATGCCCAGAGCCCGCAGGTCCTGACTCGGCTCCCCAAAGGTTGGCTCGAGGGGTCCTGATTCGTGGTGCGGTGAGCCCGTGCCCGATCACTGGCGCTTTCGCACGCGTCCGGCCGTCACGCCAGTGTAACGGCCTGCACGCCCATGAGGAAGGCGTCATTGTCGTTCACGCAAGTGGCGGACGCGATGACGATGCGTCCGGTGGCCATGTCGATGGCGATGATGGACCACGTCGCCCGGGCTGCGCCCGGAGTGCCGAGCACGAGTGCGAGTACGAGTACGAGTGCGAGTGCGAGTACGAGTGCGAGTGCCTTGCGAGTCATCTACGGAACGACTTGCCCGCGACCGCCGCCGATGCCGCACGACGGGGGCTGCCAGTCCGGTCGTGCGTTCGCCGGACGGGTCACGGGCAGCGTGCCCATGTTCGCGATTGTCTTGTTGATCGCGTCGATCGTGTAGTTCGCGCGGAACTCCACGATGGCCTTGCCCAACTCGGCGTTCTTCTTCTTCTCGGCGATGGAGATGCCGTTGATCGTCGCCTTGCCAGCCTTGACGCGGGCGTCGTAGCGCACGCTGTTGGGATCCGTCATGTACATGTTGAGCGTGATGATCGGATCGTCGTGCATGCGGTCGGCCTTGGTGGAGTCTTCCTTGATGCCGTGCGTCTCCATGTAGTCGCCGACGACTCCGTAGGTGTAGTAGTCCTGGATGTGCGCCACGAGCGCCTTGCCGCCCCACGCAGTGTTCAAGGAATCGGAGACGCAGCGCGCGCCGATCTGATTGCCGCCGCTGTCGCCGATGTAGAAGATCTGCTTGAAGCCGTGCTGTTTGAGGCTGGCGGCGATGTCGGTGAGCACGGCGCGGAACGTCTCCTCACGCATGCTGATAGTGCCGGGGCTCACCATGTGGCTCGTGGGCGGCTCGACGTTCCCCTCAGGGACGTACTTCACGATCGGCGCGCACAGCGCGTTGCCAAGTTTGCGCGCGATCGCCTCGCAATTGGACTGGAGCACGTAGTTGTGCTTGCCGGTGACGAGCCACGGACCGTTGGGCTCCATCCCGCCAGTGGCGATGATCGCGGTCGTTTTGCCGGCGGCGAGCGCGTCGCGCACATCCATCCACGTCATCTCTTCCATCCACACGGTGTTCGGTGTGGGGAGGGGGTTCTTGGCGTCGATGCAATTGTACGCGTTGGCCGCGCACACACCGCCGCCGCGATCTTTTTGCGGGTCTCGTGGCGGACCTTGGCGCTGGCCCTGCGCCGGAGTCTGAACCTGTGCGCCGGCCGACGAGGCGACGAGCAGTGCCGAAAGGAACAAGCGCGAAATGCTCATGGTCAGTCTCCGAATGTTGCGTGCGAGGAGGAACGGAAATAACGGTCGTTAAGGGACAATCACATTCGTCTTCTTGCCTTCGGTGTCGTACGTGTCCAGTGGCCCGAACTTCCGCATGGTGCTCTCGATCTTCTTTCCGTCGCCCACTGCGATAATCTGCACCTTGCTCGGATCGAGATATTTCTTCGCGGCGGCCTGTACCTGCGTTGGCGTTACCGCCATCACGCGCTCCGGATACCTGTCCCAATAGTCCGCTGGCAGCTTGTATATCCAACTGCTGACATAGTAGTTGAGCACCTGTTGCGGACTCTCGAGCGACAACGCGAACGACGCCACCAACGACCTCTTCTTGTCCTGGAGTTCCTTCGCGGGCACGGTCACGTCGCGAATCTGGCGCAGTTCGTCCATCAGGTCCGTGAGCGCCGGCTCCGTCACTTCGGAACGCACGTCCGTTTGCGCGCTCCAATTGCCCTTGAAACGCCCGGCAACCAAACCGGAGAATGCGCCGTATGTGTAGCCCTTCTCCTCGCGCAGATGCGTGAACAGCCGTCCGGTGGCCCCGCCGCCGACCACGGCGTTCATGAGCTGCATTACGTCGTAATCAGGATCTGTGCGACTGATGGCCTGCGTGCCGACGATGAGGGTGGTCTGTACGGAGTTCGGCCGGTCCACGAGATAGACCTTGGCAGATCCTGCGGCCGCCGGATCGCTCGCACTCGGCGCCGGCATTCCCGTCTTTGCCCAACCACCAAGGCGCGACTCGATCAGCTTCTGCGCCGCGGCGTATGAGATGTCGCCGGCCACCGCGATCACCGCGTTGTCGGGTACATAGTGCGTCTTGTGAAAGTCGACCAGCTGCGCGCGCGTCATTGCGCTGAGCGATGCGGGTGTCATCGACACCCGTCCGGCCGGATGATCGCCGAAGATCACCTTCGACCACAGCTCATTCGCCAGGAAGTTGGCGCTCGATCGCTGCTGGTTGAGTCCCGCCAGCGAGCGCTGCCGATATTTCGCGAATTCCTCCTCGGGGAAAGTGGGATGCAGGAGTATGTCGGCGGCCAGGTCGAACAGCTTGTCCACGTGCTCGGTGAGCGCAGATCCGGACACCGTCCCGTCCATCGACGACGTGCCGGTGTTGCTGGCGAACGTGGCGGCCATCGTTTCGAGCTGCTCCGAGATCTGGAGCGTATTCCGGGTGGTGGTTCCTTCGCGCATCATCGCCGCCGTGACCGACGCGAGCCCAACTTGGCCAGCGGGGTCGAAGTATCCGCCCGCGCCCGGAATCTGCAGCGTGAAAGAGACCTGCGGCGCGCGATGATCCTCCAGCACAATCAGATGAATGCCGTTCGCGAGCGTTCCTTCCCTGGGACGTGGCAACTTCACGTCCAGCACCTTCTCCGAAACCGGCGCCTTGCCTTTCAGGACGACGGGCTGTGTTTTCGGCGGCGCGCTTGGAGCTTGTGCCACGCCACTCACTGCCCATGCAAGCAGAAGTACGGTCACGTGCGCAGAACGCATTACGGTTGGTGAACGCATAGTTACTTGTCTCCTCTAGGCGCGGCCGGCTTCGGGGTCGTGACGACCACTGAGCGATTCATGGGCGTCAGGTATTTGTTGGCCACGCGCTGCACGTCTGCGGCGGTGACCGCGTTGATGCGCTGGGCGCGCTGGTTGATGCGGGCCGGTTCGTTGTAGAACATCGCGTACTGCGACAGCAGGATGGCGCGCGTCAGGGAGCTCTGGAGACTCGCGACCATACCGCGACGTGCCGAGGATCGCGCTTTCTCCACTTCCCACACCTGTACGCCGGACATCTTCACTTTCTCGATCTCGGCGTACACGGCGGCCTCCGCGTCTGCCGCGTTCTTGCCGGGCGCTACCGTGATGCCAAGCTGGAAGAGGCTCGGACCGCGCGCCTCGCTCTTGCCCGCGTTGACGTTGGTCGCAAGTTGCTGTTGACGAACGACCTGCTCATATAAGCGGCCGCTGCGTCCGCCGCCGAGTACGGTGGCGAGCACGGAGAGGGCGGATTCGTCGTCCGAGCTGGACGGTGGGGTGAGGTACATGATGTCCACGCGGGTGAGCCGCGCGAGCGCATCGTCGAGCGCAAGTCGCTTTTCTCCGGTCGGCGCCGGCTCCGTCATGTCCACGGCCGGCGGCGCCGGCTGCGAGGGGATCGATTCGAAGTATTGGCGGGCCTTCGCGAGAACCTCCGCTGTCTTTACATCGCCGACAATCGCGATCACGGCGTTGTTCGGCGCGTAGTACGTCTTGAAGAACGCGGCCACGTCTTCGACAGACGCGGCGGAGAGGTCCGCCATGGAACCGATCACGGAGTGCTGATACGCGAAGTTGGAGTACGCCAAGGAATCAGTCGCCTCGAACGTTCTCCCATATGGCTGGTTTTCGATGCCGATGCGGCGCTCTTCCAGCACGGCGTTCCGCTGGTTGTCGAGGTTGTCCTTGGTGATTTCCAGCGACCGCATCCGGTCCGCCTCGAGAAAGAGGCCCAGGTCCAGCTGGTTCGTGGGCAGCGTCTCGAAGTACAGCGTGCGGTCCTTGTTGGTGGTCCCGTTCATGTTGCCACCGTTATTGAAGATGAGCGTGAAGTGCTCACCCGGACCCACGTTCTCCGAGCCCTTGAACATCATGTGCTCGAACAGGTGCGCGAAACCGGTGCGTCCCCGGCGTTCGTCGCGTGACCCGGCGTTGTACGACACCGCTATGGAAAACACCGGCGCGATATGGTCTTCCGCGATGATCACGCGGAGGCCGTTCTTGAGTTTGGTGTCGGTGAACTTGAGGTCGGTCCCGCCCTGTTGTGGCGCGTAGGCCGCAACGAGCGGAAGGGCGAGCAGGCCAGCTACGGCGGCGGCTCGCAGGAGCCGGCGGGGAACGGAGGACATCAGAACTCCCTGGTGTTCGGGCTGCCGCAATCTACGCCGAAGCGGACGTATTGCTCGCGGGCCCGGACTCGCTCCGCCGACCACGCTCGCGCAGCTCGCGGGCCCGGACTCGCTCCGCCGACCACGCTCGCGCAGCTCGCGGGCCCGGACTCGCTCCGCCGACCACGCTCGCGGCGCAGAACTGCACGGCGCCGCTCCCTGGCTTCGCCGGCGCCGGGCCTGCGGCCGGCTGCCGGCTCAGACGGTCGGCGTGTGCGAGTCCGGCGCCCGCACGCTAGCACGGGCTGATCGCGAGCCGAAGGTGCCCCGCCGGCGGACCGTCTGTAGCGGAGCGCCGGCCGCAGGCACGGCGCGCAGCGGAAGCCAACGAGCACCGCAGCGCGCAGCGCGAGGCGCGCAGTGTGGTCCGCGGGTGGGGCACTCTGGCGAGTTGAGCACCGCTGCGCGGAGCGCGAGGCGCGCAGTGTGGTCCGCCGGTGGGGCACCCCGGCGAGTCGCACACCGCAACGCATTTGCGTTCGCGAAAAGTCCGCCATATATACGGCCTCACACCTCGCCCGCACACAGGAGAGCGAATGACCATGCACGATGAGCTGGACATGCTCGACCAAGCGCAGAACGAAGCCGAGCAACTCGCGGACGAGATGGGGTTCGACTGAACGTGTCGTCACCCTTGGCGCTTCGGAGCGTCGCGCTCGCCACGGCGCTCTGCGGCGCTCAGTTGTCCGCACAAGCCACCGCCGGACGCGTCGCCGGACCACGCGCGTTCGACCGAGTGCTGCTGGTCGAGCCACAAGGCGAGACGTCCGCGAGCGTGAGCCTCGGCGACATCGATCGTGATGGCGATTTCGATGTCATCTTCGCCAAGGGACGCCACTGGCCGCTCAACGAGCTCGTGCTCTTCAATGACGGGAAGGGTCAGTTTACGGCCGGCGTCCTGGTGGACGCGCCAGACCGCACGTATTCCGCAGCGCTCGCCGACCTCGATGGCGACGGCGATCTCGACCTGGTGTCGAGCAACGACCGTCCCGACCGGAAACTGGTCTATCTCAACGACGGCACAGGACACTTTCGTGTCGCGAGCACCTTCGGTGCCGCGGAGTGGTCCACGCGCTACGTGACGGTGGCCGACCTCAATGGCGACAAGCGCCCGGATCTCATCGTGGCCAATCGCAGCGGTGGCACAGGAACGGACAAACCGAGTTTCGTGTGCCTGAACGACGGCAAGGGCGCGTTCCCGGTGTGCAAACCGCTGGCAACGCAGTCCGCGACGATCATCGTGGCGGCCGATCTCGATTTTGATGGCGCGATTGATCTGTTCGTGCCGCATCGCGACGGCGGGCGGAACATGGTGTTCTGGAACGACGGCACTGGCACCTTCGGCGCTCCGCCCGCACTCTTTGGCCCGGCGCGGTCATCGATTCGCGCGGCGGCTGCGGCCGACATCGACGCTGACGGCACGGCAGACCTGATCGTGGGCGACGAGAAGACCGGGCTGTTCGTGTACATGGGCGTTGGCGGCCGCGCCTTTGCCGAGCCAAAGGCGTTGAGCTCGGTGCCAGGCTCGCCCTATTCTGTTGCTGTTGTCGATCTCAATCGCGACGGAACGCTTGACATCGTAGTGGGCAACGACAACTCGCCCGGCCTCCTCCTGTTCAATCGGGGCAAGGGAAAGCAGCTGCAGTTCGTCACCGCTACATGGAATGACGGCAAAGGCGCGGTCTACGGTGTCGCCGTCGGCGATCTCGATGGCGACGGGTGGCCGGACATTGCCGCGGCGCGGTCCGACGCGCCGAACGGAATCTGGTTCAACGGGCCGGGAGTGCAGGGAACAGTTCGCCGACCCTGACGCATCAGCGGCGGATCACCGCTGCCGAGTCTGCGCGCTGCATTTGATCTCGACGCGGGCTGCCGGTCGAGGCAATGCCGTGACGGCCACCGTGGCCCGCGCTGGCGGATTCACCTTGAAGAACTCCGTGTAAACGCCGTTCATCGCAGCGTAGTCCGCCATGTCCATCAAGAACACCGTGCATTCGGTGACGTCCGACATGGTGGCGCCCGCTGCGCCGAGCGACGTCCGGATGTTCTCGAGCGTCTGGCGTGTCTGCGCGGCAGCGCCGCCTTCGATGATGTCCTGCGTGCCGGGCTTGATCCCGGTCATGCCTGACACGAAGACCTGATCACCAGTGCGGATGGCCACCGAATACGCCGGGACCAGTGGAGAAATGCCGGGCGGATTCACGACCTGGGGCTCGGCCGCTGCAGCGGCGGAACCCGCAGGCTTGGATGCAAGTGCCGACACCACGATTGGTTCGAACCACGTGGGGTGCACGACGCGGCTCGCCGGTGACGCGGCCAGAACCTCCTGTTCGAAGCGCCGCCGATCCGCGAGCGCCGCCGGCGGCGGGTTGGGGTTGCCGTACGCGTCGGCGTGGGACGCGATCACGAGTGCCGGCTTGCCCAGCGCGCGCATCAGGCGGCCGGTGTAGTCGTGAATCTCGAGGCGCTGGCTGTTGGCGCCGACGAGGGCGATATCCGGGCGCAGGCCCTCCATCTCGCGCTCGATGTAGTTCATGGAGCCCATGATCAGCACTTCGTGGCCGCTCATGCGCAGGAGGTAGGCGAGGTTGCCACCTTCCACGTAGTCCTTGCGGCGGAGCGGCGCGCGCAGGCCCCGCGGTGCGTTGCCGGTGATGCCGCGGGTGTTGTTGTAATAGTGCTTCTGGTCCAGCGCGCTGTGGATGTTGGGAATCACGCGCAGGGAGAAGTTGGTGAACTCGTAGTCCTCGCCGCCGATCACGGTGATGAGTGAACTGTCTGGCACGTCGTAGGCGCGCGCGAGGTTGGCCGCAGTCTCGTGCCCGATGATCACAGCGCCGGTTCGCCGGGAGATGTACCCCGCGTCGAGCGCATGATCCGAGTGTCCGTGCGTGATCACGATGTAGTCGGCGCGCTGCACGTGCTTGTTGATGAGCGCCGTGTCCGGGCGGTATACGTCGCCGGGCGCCGGCTCAACGCCGGAGGGGCCCCAGCGCGCGAACTGTGTGAGGAACGGATCCACCAGCACCACGGTGCGCCCGTCCGTGATTTCCCAGCCGGCGTTGCCGAGGTACGTGAGGCGAATCTCGCCGCTCTTGAGGGCGGAAACCGGTGGTGCGGGCTTTGAGGGTTGCCCTGCGGCCGGCGCGCTGATCGTGAAGGCGAACACCAGTGGAAGGATCATCGTCAAACGGGGGTGCATATCATCTCCGTGGGAAGCCATCATCGCAGGAACACGTCGGCCTGCATCACCCCCAAGATACCAAGGGCGTGTCGCTCCGCTGCGGCGCGGCAACGGCACAGAA
>Ga0315281_10005125_pt1 | contig 18811 bp, 15 predicted proteins | sample YL17G07_0_MG_FD_204540 | JGI IMG/M metagenome (GOLD analysis project Ga0315281, IMG submission 204540) | Sediment microbial communities from Yellowstone Lake, YNP, Wyoming, USA - YL17G07_0 | ecosystem: Environmental > Aquatic > Freshwater > Lake > Sediment | place: USA: Wyoming | collected... | reverse complement strand
AATTGAAATAAACCTTAAGGAGAAGATTATGAAAAGACTTGCGCCGTTGATAATCATCGCAATCTTTGCCCTTACCATCACCATTGTGATCGTTGCCACTGTTGCGCTCAAGCACAAAGAGGTGACTGAGGGCGAATTCAAGAACATGGTGGGCGCGGTATACGTAGGCTCTGTGGAGTGTAAGAAGTGCCACGAAAGGAAGTATCTTGAATGGACCACGACGCTCCATCCAAGGATGATGCAGGATGCAAAGGCAAATCCCATGGTAATCAAGGGAGACTTTGATATGCCCGACAAGATAAGGACCTTTGGCAAAGAGGACGTCGATTATGCTATCGGCAATCGGTTCAGACAGATGTACCTTAAAAAGGCCGGAGATGATTATGACGTGCTTCCTGCTGTGTATAACCTTGTTTCAAATAAATGGCAGGTATTCAACGGCGGACAAAGGGAATCGTGGTATAAGGAATGCGCGGGCTGTCACGCAACGGGAGTAGACCCTGTGAAAAAGACGTTTAAGGAGGCGGGAGTGGGCTGCGAGGCCTGTCATGGTCCGGGCAGCAATCATGTAAGGGCCATTCCCGGCTACGAGATAGCAACAACGACAAACCCGCAAAGGATGACCTCGGACTCTGCGGCACAGATATGCGGTTCGTGCCATTCAAGGGGCAAGGACAAGAAGAGCGCCCATCCCTATCCGGTGGATTATATGACCTCGAGAGGTCTCTCAAACCTTTACCTGCACTTTGACATCGCCGACGCCAAGGGCAATCCCGATATGTTCTGGCCGAGCGGCGAAGGGAAATATGATTACATGCAGTATATTGACTGGAAAGGGAGCCGGCACGCGCGGGCAGGCATTACCTGCACAAGCTGTCACACCGTCCATCAGAGCCAGACGACGTTCCAGACAAAGCTTGCGGGGGACCTGATGTGCAAGAGCTGCCACACTACAACCGCAAACAGGATGGCGCACAAGATACATACCTTTGGAAGCTGCATTGACTGTCACATGCCGGAGACGGCCATGAGCGCGGGGGGGGATATTGTTGACAGGAGCCATACGTTTAAATTTATATCGCCGGAATTGAGTCTGAAAAAGGGAGGCGTCAAGAATCAGCCCAATTCATGCAGCGGCTGTCACCATCACAAGGACACCCCGCTGGAGGATTTGATTGAATTTCTCGACGCGGCAAAGAAGACCGATATGCCGCTCCCTTTCAGCGCCCATAGGAGACCCGGCCAGAGGTAAGGCGTATAATGGCTGATAGCGGCGTAACGCGAAGGCAATTCCTCGGAGGTCTTGCGGCGGCTTCCGCAGCCGTGACCATCGGCGATGTGGATGCTGCGGACGCTGCCGTTACGAGATACGCAAAGCTCGTTGACACAACAAAGTGTATTGGGTGCAAGCGCTGTATGTCCGCATGCAAACGGTGGAACAAGCTCAAACTGGATCGCTCTGAAGAACTTACAGACAGGGAGACCACGCTTTCAGGACATACATGGGTGGTTGTAAATCTGAAAAGGGATATAAGGAATAATGAAGACCTTACATATATACACTGGGCCTGCCAGCACTGCGACAGGCCTGCGTGCGCAGGCGTATGCCCCGCTTCCGCGATCGAGAAATACCCCGAGGGTCCCGTTGTTGTTAATGAGAAAAAATGTGTCGGCTGCAGATATTGCTATCAGGCATGCCCGTATAAGATACCAAGATTTGATTTTGAGAAGAGGGCGACCAGGAAATGCACGATGTGCTATGACCGGATACCGAAAATAAAGCCTGCGTGTGTGGCGGCCTGTCCTGTGCAGGCATTGGATTTCGGCCGACGTACTGATATGCTGATAAAGGCGAAACTGAAGGTGGAGGCAATAAACGGTTATCTGCTCGGCGAGCATGAGGCAGGCGGCACGGACATGTTGACTGTTTTAAAGACAAGGCCGGAAGATTTGGGATTGACCGTAGCGCCTAAAAAGATCGTCAATCAACCAAGCGATAAGGTGCGGATCAGTTTCTCAGGCTTTGCCGGCGCTGCCGTGCTTGCGGGTGCTCTGTATCTCTATGCCCGTTCAGGAGGGGATAGATAGGATGCTGAATAATATCTTGTACAAAACCGAAAGATCTCATTTCTTTTACATCTGGATGAGCTTTCTCGCGGCCCTGGGACTGCTCGGCGCTTATGGATTGGCGTCTTCCTTTTTTCTAAGCCTTGAAGTATTGGAGTTTCATGTGGACATACCGTGGGCAATGATGATTTCAACCTATGTCTTCCTTGTTGTTTCCAGTACCGGTTTATGCATTGTCACCTCACTGGGCCATGTATTCGGCAGGCGTGATTATGGGCTCATCGGCAGGAGAGGCGTCTTTCTTGCGATAATCACCATTGTTTTTGGAATGACGACCATAACGCTTCATCTCGGGCATCCCGAACGCTCGTTTTTCTTTTATCTGACTCCCAATGTCACTTCCGCAATATGGGGAATGAGTTTCTTTTATACCTTTTACATCCTTTTCATAATGATTGAGTATTGGTTCCTGGCGAGGGCCGAGTTGGCGCGTACGGCAAACACGTCCACGGGCTGGAAGCAGGCGATCTACGGACTTATGACCCTCGGCCTGAGGGACGAATCCCGCGAAGCGGTTGAGAAAGACCATAAGTTCGCAAGACGGGCAGGCATTGCGGCCCTGTTTGCAGGGCTTTCCGCCCACAGCACGCTCGGCGCGATATTCGGACATTCGGAATCAATGCCTTACTGGTACGGCGCTTATTATCCCATATATTTTCTTCTGTCCGCTACTTTCTCCGGGTTTGCATGGATGATAGCGGCGCTTGTTATTACCTACCGCCTTGAGAGAAAAGAGATGTCCCCCGAACTCAAGAGACTTGTCCTTGAGATGGGCCGGGTCTTTGTAATACTGCTTGTGGTTGGTATGCTGTTCACTTTGTATAAGATTATTTCAGGCTTCTTTCATCCGGCAAAGGCAAAAACCGTCATGCTTTTTCTGGACGGACGGCTAAGCCTTCCGTTTTATATCCTTGAGACGGCAATCGGCACTGTAATACCTATATTGCTGGTTCTTTATTCGCTAAGCAGGGAATGGATGACGGGACTTATGATTGCCTCGATTATGGCGCTGGTCGGCTTGTTTTTTATGCGGTATGACTTCGTGGTAGGCGGACAGATATATCCGCTTTTCAACAACAAACCCGTGCCGCCGGTTTTTCCGTCCCTGATGGAGGTCTTTGTCATAGCGGGGATCTTCGGCGGTCTGTTCCTGGTTTATACATTGGCGGTAAAGTTTTTGCCGTTGGATGAGGAAAGTCATTGAATAAAGCAAACAAAATCATTTATAGCGAGGGAGTGATATCATGAAGAAGATAGGATTGATGCTTTTGGGTCTTGTGCTGTTTGTTACGACAACCTGCCTCCTTGTTGCCGCCCAGGAAAAGGCGTCCCCCAATAAGGTCTCGCCGGACAGGCGCGCTGCTGAAAAGTCGGAACAATTCTTCTGCGGCTACTGCCATGTGCTGACATATCCTGAGGTGATGAAAAAGTCTCACAAGACTTGGAAGGACGATAAAAAACATAATGACATCGGCTGCGTGGAGTGCCATTATCCTCCTGACCTGCCTGCAATAGCAGAGCACAGAAAGATACCGAGAACAAAGGTAGAAGCTGACAAGGAAAAGAAAAAGAAGACAGACTGGGACTTTATGAAGACAGAGCTTGAGATATTCTCAAAGCTCGTAACCACACTTAACATGGATGAGACAAGTGTTTTGAGAAAGCCAAAGATAGACGACGGGAGCTGCGCTACATCGGATTGTCATCCTACCGACCGTCCCAAAAAGAAAGAAGGCGAGTACTGGGCAAAGAAAATAAAATTCACAGAGTATGAAAAGCTCGTCAATGAAAAGAAAGAAAAAGTTGAAATTCTATTTACGCACAAGGAGCATTACGACAAAAAAAAATGGGTAGAAGGACAGGAGATGCACTGTGTTACATGCCACAAGAAGGAGACTGGAAAGAAACATTTTGAGGTCTCCAAAGAAAGCTGCTATCTCTGCCACTTCAAGGACGCGAGAAAGGAAGCGAGATTCGGCGAAGATAGGGCAAAATGTTCCCTGTGTCACAAGATACCTGAGACCCCGTTTAAAAAGGCGGAAAACCCCGAGGAAAAACCTGTTACCCATAAAGACCTTGAGGATAGAAAGGTCTCATGCGCAAGCTGTCATCTTGAACTTGTAAAGGGCAAGGGTGAGATAAAAGAGGAGAAGTGTCTTGACTGTCATGAAAATGAAAAGAGGCTTATGAAGGAACTGGACAATAAACAACTGATGCATAAAGAGCATGTTGCCAAGCAGACCGCCGCCTGCTTTAACTGCCACGCGCCGATAGAACATAAGGGCATGCTTAAGGCCTTTACTTATGTCGACGCATCGCTTGCCGATTGTAAGGTCTGTCATTCAGAACCGCACATCTATCAAAGGCTGCTTTTGGCAGGCGAGGGAGGCAAGGGGATGGATAAGGCCTATCCGATCAAGCATCACGATGTAAAGACGACCTGCATGGCCTGTCATACAAAAGAGGCGCATGATACAAAGGGCAGAAAGATAAAAGCAGCGGAAGAAAAGACCTGTGTTGACTGCCATAACAAAGAGGCGGGAGAGCAGATGGAGAAGTGGAAAAAGGATATGGCAGAGGCGCTGAAGGAGGCAAAGGCTGCCGAGAAAGCGGCGACAGATGCAATGGAAAAGGCTATGGGAAAGGTGCCTGACAAGGAACTTCAAAAGGCAATAGTATTAATAAAAAGGGGACAGGAGAATCTTCGTCTTGTTGACGCGGGAGGAGGCGCGCATAATAAGAAATTCGCGACTTTAGTGCTGGATACTGCAATAGCCGATTTTGACGAGGCCCTTGCAGCGCTTAGAACACAATAATAGCAGGAAAAGGAGGAAAGCGGTATGAGAATCAAAAGGAGAGATTTTTTGAAGGCGGGCTTGGCTGCGGGCGCTTTGGCCGCCCTTGACGGACCGTTCCTGAATTCCCTTGCATTTGCAGAGAGCGGGAAAGAGGGCGGCGTTGCGGGGAGTTGGATGCCGTCAACATGCCAGGGCTGCACCGCATGGTGTCCGGTCGAATTTTACGTTCAGGAAAAACGTGTTGTCAAGGTGCGGGGCAATCAGCTCAGCAAGGCCGACAGCGGCTATTGCTGTCCGCGCGGACACCTTATGATCCAGCAGCTCTATGACCCCGACAGGATCAAGGTGCCGATGAAAAGAACCAATCCTCAAAAGGGCAGGGGCATAGACCCCAAATTCGTGCCCATCACCTGGGACGAGGCCTTGGACGCCATTGCCGACAAGATGATAGAACTGCGCAAGACCGGTGAGCCTGAAAAGCTGATGTACATGCGCGGCCGCTATTCCTCGACCGCCACCGATCTCCTTTACGGCGCTCTGCCCAAGATTTTCGGCACACCCAATTACTTCTCCCACAGCGCCATCTGCGCCGAGGCCGAGAAGATGGGACCCGGCTACACCCAGGGCTTTTTCGGCTATCGCGATTATGACATGGCCAAGACGACCTGCCTGGTGATCTGGGGCACGGACCCCCTGAGTTCAAACCGCCAGGTCCCCAACACCATAAACAAGTTCGGCGATATATTTGACCGCGGCAGCGTAATTGCGGTTGATCCGCGCCTTTCAGCTTCCGCAGCCAAGGCAAACGAGTGGTTGCCGATCAAGCCAGGGGAAGACGGCGCCCTTGCGGCAGCCATAGCCCATGTCATAATGACAGAAGGCCTGTGGAGCAAGGAGTTTGTCGGCGATTTCAAGGACGGAGCGAACCTCTTCAAGTCGGGCGCTGTCGTTGATGAGGCGGCCTTTGTGGAAAAACAGACCCACGGCGTGGTCAAGTGGTGGAACATCGAACTTAAGGACAAGACCCCTGCCTGGGCCGCCAAGATTACCCTGATTCCCGAAGAGCAGATCGTCCGGGTGGCCCGCTTAATGGGCAAGGCCGGTTCCAGGACATGCGTCTGGATGGGCCCCGGCGCGGCAATGACACCACGCGGCACTTACGCGGCAATGGCCGTTTACGCCCTTAACGGCATTCTCGGGTCCATCGAGACCGAGGGGGGCGTCATGCAGAGTTCCAGCGCGCCGGAGGAGAAATTCCCCTCAGTCGACAAGTTTGTCGATGAAGTCGCCAAGCATCACGGCCACGGCAAAAAGATCGACGGCCGCGGCGCCAAGGACATGCCTGCCATGATGGGCGCCAAGCCGGGCAGCGGAGTGGTTACCAACAACGTGGCAAACGGGATGCTAAAGGACCCCGGGGCGGTCAAGGTCTTTATAAGCACGTGGAGCAATTTCGTCTTTTCATGTACAGGCGCACAGCGCTGGGAAAAGGCCATGGCCAATGTCCCATTTTTTGTCCATATGGTCACCAACGTCTCGGAGATGACGCAGTATGCGGACATCGTCCTTCCCGCCACCTTCGCCCCTGCGGAGAAGCTCACCATTATCGGCAACATGGCCAACCTGCACGGCCATATATCAATACAACAGCCGGTGATCACACCGCTCTGGCAGGCCAAGTCCGAGGAGACAGAGGTGATGTGGCTCCTGGCCGAGAAGCTCAAGGCCAAGGGATTTGCCAATCTCTATGACTACTATGCCTCATTTGAGGACCCTGAAACCAAGAAGAAACCCTCAAATGCCGCAGAGTTCTGCGAGATTGCCGCTAAAATTTCAAGCCGCAAGGTTTGGGACGGCAAGGAGAAGATGAAGGGCGATCAGATCGCGGGTTGGGAGGACTTCAAGAAGAAGGGTGTTTACAACTCCGAGGTCTATCCATACAAAAAGAACTGGGGAAAGGAGAACCCGGAAACCAAGAAATTCGAAGGGAAGTTCAAGACCGAGACCAAGAAGTTCGAGTTCTACAGTGAGACCTTGAAAAAGGCCCTTGGCGAACACGCCAAGAAGCACAACACCACCGTGGACGACATCCTGCAGACCAGCGGTTACGAGGCGCGGGGCGAACTGGCCTTTGTGCCGCACTACGAGTCTCCCAAGCGCCACGGCAGTGAGACGGAGTACCCGTTTGCCTTCATCGACTACAAGTCCCGTCTCAACCGTGAGGGGCGCAGCGCCAACACCGTCTGGTACCAGGAATTCAAGAAAGTGGACGTGGGAGACGAAAGCTGGGACGATGTCGTGAAGATAAACCCTGAGGACGGCAAGAAGTTAGGAGTTAAGACCGGCGATATGGTGAAACTTACTTCCGTAACAGGCAGCATCACTGTTAAGGCAAAGCTCTGGGAAGGCGTCCGACCGGGCACTATAGCAAAATGCTACGGCCAGGGCCACTGGGCTTATGGCCGGGTCGCTGCCAAGGATTTTGCAAAGGCTCAGCCGCGCGGCGGCAACAATAACGAACTGCTCGTGGAAGACTACGACCGTTTGAGCGGGGCCACCGCCCGCAACGGCGGCTTCACTGGCGTAAAAATATCAAAGGCTTAAAGGAGGGATAAATCATGGCGGCAAGAAAACAATTGGCAATGGTCATAGACTTACAGAAGTGTGTCGGCTGCGGGGCATGCGCCATTGCGTGCAAGACCGAGAACAACACCCAGAACAGGGCAAGGGGCCAGACCTTCAACTGGGCAGACTTTTTTTACAAGACGGATGGGAAGTTCCCTGATGTGAAATATACGGCCTATCCTGTCCGCTGCAACCACTGTGATGAACCGGCCTGTGTTCAGGCCTGTCCTGAACCCAAGGCACTGTACAAGACGGAAGAAGGCATTACGATGTATAACAAAAAATACTGTCTTGGACAGACCTGCAGAAAGTGTCTGACTGATACCAAGAATAAATGCCCTTACAGCTCTGAGAATGCTGAAAAGGAGGGAGTCGCATACAGCGTTATCAGCTGGAACCAGATTAATGTCAAGACCCAGGAGTTCTGGCTGGACAAGACGGCCTTGCTTAGCGGGATTACTGCTTCTGCGGCTGAGGTTTCGGCGGTAACCGGAACAGTTCCCGCTCACAAGCACGCTTACAAATTCAGGGACGACATGCCCCCATTAAAGTGGCCCGAGGGGAAGAAGGTTTCGGGTAAAGGAGACGTTGCTGATGTCAGATCGGATGACGGGGTGGACAAGTGCCATTTCTGCATTCACCGGATACGGAACAATGAAGAGCCGTACTGTGTCGCCTCCTGCCCTGCAAAGGCCCGCATTGTAGGGGACAAGAACGACCCCAACAGCGAGGTCTCAAAGCTGCTCAGTAAATATAAGCCCATGAGGTTAAAGAACAACAAGGGCGAGTTCCTGAAGGACGAGGAGATAGAAAAAAGCACAAAGCCCAATATGTATTACATAAGGAGCTTTAAAGGAGAGGCCAAGAGGGCGTAAGGAGTTATCGGGGACGGTCCCGAATCTACGGCTTCGCCCGTAATTCCGGGACAGTCCCCATACTTCCGTATCCGTTCAACTACTTTTTATACGGAGACAAAGTGGATATTGAAGAGTTAATGATAAATGAGGGCATAAGAGGCGATTGCTACAGGCTTTTGGCGGCATGTTTCTATTATCCCCAAAAGGAAGTCTTCATGCAGGAGTATCTCTTTAGGAACCTTACGGATGCTTTAAAAAGGATATGTCCGGAGGCCGGGGTGTTTTCAGGGGAGATGGAAGAGGCAATTTCACATTACACTGAAGAAGACCTTGCCGTCGATTATGCAAAACTATTCGTGGGTCCCCAGGAGCTTAGTGCGCCGCCTTATGGGTCGGTTTATCTTGATGGAGCAAGGCAGGTTATGGGCGACTCTACAAGGGACACCATAAATATATATCAGGATGAAGGTCTCTCAATAGACCATGAATTTAAAGAACTGCCCGATCATATAACGGTTGAACTTGAATTTATGAGCTATCTGATTTTTAAGGAAACAGAGGCCTTGGGGCAATCCGATCTTGAGAGGGCAAAAGGGTTTATAGATAAGCAGGAGATATTTCTGAATACCTTTCTCCGCCGATGGGCGCCGCTGTTTTGCGAGAGAATAAGGAAGGGCACAGAGAATAAATTTTATAAGGCGCTTGCTGATTGTCTTTCTGCCTTCATTATGAAATCAAACAAGGGACTATTAGAACTGCCCACTCCCAATGCTAGTTCTGGGCTTTAACAACAAATTTACATTGCGAAAGGATATAATATTTTCAAATGATTGACTTCGATTTTAAATCTCTTCTTGATGAATCCGTAAAAATTCACGGCCACCTCTGCCCCGGGCAGGTCCTGGGCGTAAAGATGTCCATGCTCGGCCTGTCGAAAAGCGGGATTGACGATCCCAGGGGTAAAGACAGGAAAAATATTTTAGTCTTCGTGGAGATGGACAGGTGCGCCACCGACGCCGTCCAGTCCGTGACCGGATGCAGCCTTGGACACAGGACAATGAAATTCATGGACTACGGGAAAATGGCGGCAACCTATCTGAATCTTAGGACAGGCAGGGCTGTTAGGGTCATTGCAAGGGAGGCCTCACGGCAGAAGGCAAAAGAATATTTCCCTGAATTTGACAATAAATATGAGGCTCAGATCGAAGCTTATAAAATCATGTCCGACGATGAGCTTTTTGATGTCATGGAAGTTAATGTGAAAGTAAGACCTGAAGACATGCCGGGAAGACCTCTTGGACGGGTCCAATGCAACTCCTGCGGAGAGTACGTGCAGGACCTGCGTGAGGTTTACAGGGACGGGAAGGTATTGTGCAGACCCTGTGCGGAAGCAGGATATTATGAACACCCAGGGCGGGATATTTTTTGATCTGCGTTATGCGGATATTCCATAACGGATGAGAGTCAACAATGGAGATTAAGTCCAAACTCTGGATCGAGTCTGAGGGAAAGCCTGTCTTCGGAAGAGGGAGACGATTTCTGCTTGAGGCTATCGGCAGGCATGGCTCAATCAACCAGGCTGCGAAGGAGATCAATATCTCATACAGAAAGGCCTGGGGGTATATAAGGGCAATGGAGGAAAGGCTTGGGTTTAAACTTATCGAACGGCAAACCGGCGGAAAAAACGGCGGAGGCGCAACCCTTACTGAGGAGGCAGATCGATTCCTCCGGAAGTATGAGGAGCTTGAGATGGGTATAAGAGAGATTGTGGATGAGAAGTTTGTAAGGATATTCAAGGGCGACAGATTATAGAGGAGGTGTTTATGTGTGACTGTAATAGTGGAACAAAAAAGCTGGCCGTTGCCGATGCAGTAGGAACTGTTCTTGCCCATGACATAACAGAGATACGTCCGGGAGAGTTCAAGGGACGCGCCTTCAGTAAAGGCCATATTGTTAGGCCTGAAGATGTCGAACACCTCCGGAGACTCGGGAAAGAGAACCTGTATGTCCTGAATATTGCGGATGACGAAATGCACGAGGATGATGCCGCGTATGCGCTTTCACGTGCCCTCATGGGAGAGGGAGTAAAGATAAAGGGAGAACCGAAAGAGGGCAAGATAAATATCATTGCCGATATTGACGGGCTTCTTAAAATCAATAAGGACGCGCTCCTTGAGTTTAATATGCTTGGGGATGTCATGTGCGCCACGGTCCACAGTAACACGGTTGTCAGAAAAAACCAGACGGTTGCGGGGACAAGGGCAATCCCGTTGATTGTCAGGAAGGACGTTGTGCAGAAGGCAGTCGGCATCGGAGAAAAGTCAGACGGGATTATTCAGGTCAAAGAAATCAGAAAGCCCAGGGCAGGCATTGTCATAACCGGAAATGAAGTATATCTCGGAAGGATAAAGGACGCCTTTGCGCCTATCATTACTGAAAAGATAAGGGCGGTTGACGGTGATATTGTCGGGATATATTACGCGCCCGACGATGAAGCATTTATCGAAGCAAGGTTGAGAGAATTGATAAAGGCCGGGGCCGACCTGCTTATCACGACAGGCGGGATGTCTGTTGATCCTGATGATGTTACCAGGTTTGCCGTTCGAAATATAGGAGCAACTGATATCATCTATGGCTCTGCTGTTTTGCCGGGGGCGATGTTTTTAGTCGCTTATATTGACCATATTCCTGTTTTGGGCATACCGGCCTGCGGCATGTATGCAAGGACGACTATTTTTGACCTTGTGCTGCCGAGGGTGCTTGCAGGGGAGAAAGTGGGCCGAAAAGAGATTGCGGAACTGGGACACGGCGGCCTCTGTCTGAGGTGTGAGACGTGCAATTATCCGGTGTGTCCGTTTGGGAAATAATAAGGGCCCCGGGAATTGCAAAGAGTTTACATCAACTTTTCCCTGAGTTTCCTTGCCCTGTCAAATTTCTTTTCCAACCCGGGACCATCCTCGCTTTCAAGCAGGTCCCTCATCTTTTTAAGTTCAGCAATGAACAACTCCGTAAGCTTCAGCAGGTTGTCCCTGTTGGCAAGTGAAATGTCCCGCCACAGCTCGGGAGAACTCACGGCTATCCTGGTCGTGTCCCTGAAACCCTGCCCCGCATACTTCAAATAACCGGGATCAAGGTCGTTCACAGCATTGACAAGGGCATAAGCAGCCATATGCGGGAAGTGGCTTACGGCCGAAAATATCTCATCATGTGTATAAGGGTTCATGTATTCGACCCTGCACCCCAGCCCCTCCCACATCAAGGCCACGCTCTGCACTATCTTCATATCGGACTTTTCTCCAGGCGTCACCACACAAAGGGCATTCCTGAAAAGGTCAGACCGGGCATCTTCAATACCGGACTGCTCGCTGCCCGCTATAGGGTGGCAACCCACAAAAGAAACCCCTTCAGGGAGCATGGCTTCAAGTTCGTAAACCAGAGGACCTTTAACGCTTCCCACATCCGTTATCAGGGCGCCCGGCTTGAGAAAACCCTTAATATCTCCGACAATGTCCCGGAAGAGTCCCACCGGGGTGGCAAGCACTATCAGTTCGGAATCAATACAGGCCTCAACCGGATCGAGGCTATAGTCATTGATTATGCCAAGCTCTTTCGCCCTCCGGAGATTTTCTTCCCTGCGGCCGAATCCGAATATGCGTCCGCACAGCTTCTTCTCCCTTAGTGCGAGTGCGAGGGATGCGCCAATGAGGCCCACCCCGAGAATGGTTACGCTGTCAAAGTATAAATTTTTATTGTCCAGAATCTTGTCCTCCGACGATTGTGAGGCCTGCGGCATCCGGATTCAGGCCGGATTGCCTGGGTTATCCGTCTATATTTCTCTCCCTACCGCTTCGGCTATAGGTTTCAGTTCCTTCATGAGTTGCGCAAACATATCCGGTTTGAGGGACTGCTCACCGTCGGAAAACGCTTCTTCCGGGTTGGTATGGACCTCTATCATCAGCGCGTCCGCACCTGCCGCCACCGCCGCTTTTGACATCGGCCCGACAAGGTCCCACTTCCCGACACCGTGGCTTGGGTCAACAACTACAGGCAAATGCGTAAGTTGCTTCAAAAGGGGGACCGCACTGAGGTCAAGGGTGTTTCTGGTCGCCGTCTCGAAGGTCCTGATTCCCCTCTCACAGAGCATGACCTGCTGGTTTCCCCTGGACATGATGTATTCGGCAGACATAAGCCATTCCTTGATCGTAGAGGAAAGGCCGCGTTTCAGCAGCACCGGCTTGCCGGCAGAGCCGACTTCAAGGAGCAGCCTGAAATTCTGCATGTTCCTTGCGCCTATCTGGATTATGTCGGTGTACTTCATTATCACATCCATGTCCCTGGGGTCCATTATCTCGGTAACAATGGGCAGACCGGTCTTTTCCCTTGCCTCTGCGAGGTATTTCAATCCTTCCTCACCAAGACCCTGAAAGGAATACGGAGAAGTCCTGGGCTTGAATGCCCCGCCCCTCAGAAAAGACGCCCCCCCTGCCTTCACTTTTTCCGCAATGCCGATAAGTATGGTCCTGTTTTCAACGGCGCAGGGACCTGCCATGACCGGTATTCTTTTGCCTCCGACGATAACGCCCCTGACGTTTATCTCGCTGTTTTCTTTCCTGAACTCCCGGCTTGCGAGTTTATAGGGCTTGAGGATCCTGACAACGCTCTCCACTCCGGACATGGCGCGTATGGCGTCTTCCTCATCCTCGGTCACCTTTGTGGTGTCGCCGATAACGCCTATGATAGTCCTCTCGGTACCCTGTGAAACATTGGCCTTCAATCCCTTGCCTTCAAGCTTTTTCAGGACATGCCTGAGGTTTTCCTCAGGCGTGTCAGGCATCAAAACGATAATATCCATCTATTTTTCTCCTTTTTAAAAGAACAGTTCAAGCGGTTTGAACAATGCCTCTGAGCGCATCAATAAATCTGCGGTTCTCCTCCGGCAACCCGATAGTCACCCGTATCTCCTTCGGTCCTACCGGCCTGATAATGACGCCTTCATGCAGAAGCGCCTCATATATCGTTTTTGAATCCGTATCCATCGGTATGTATATAAAATTGGCCTCAGTCGGCACATATTTTATCCCCATTGAGGCAAGTTCTGCGTATAGATATCTCTTTCCAGACCCGTTCATCTCTACCGACCTCTTGACATGCCGCTTGTCTGCAAGGGCCTGAAGCGCGGCTGTCTGGGCCGGCGTGTTTGTGTTGAAGGGTTCCCTTATCCTGTTCATATCGGCAACTATTTCTTTCCGGGTTATTCCGTACCCTATCCTGAGCCCGGCAAGTCCGTAAATCTTGGAGAATGTCCGCAGAATAAGGATGTCCTTTCCGTCGGCAAAATATTTCAGTGTGTCCGGGTAATTCCGGTCTGTCACATATTCGTAATAGGCCTCATCCATTACTACGAGCACACCATCCGGTATGCGCTTCATGAAGGCCCTGAACTCGTCTTTGGTGTTCATTGTTCCGGTCGGATTGTTCGGGTTTGCGATAAAAACCATCCTGGTCTTTTCGCACACAGCGCCCGCCATCTTCATCAGGTCGTGCCTGTAACCGGTCAACGGAACTTCGATAGCCGTACCGCCCGCTGAGCGGGCCGCCATGGCGTATACAACAAACGAGGGCGAAGCCATGACCGCTTCGTCTCCAGGGCCCATGTATGTCCTGACAGCTATATCCAGAAGTTCGTTTGACCCGTTGCCCAGGATTATCTCTTCAGGACTTACCATTATTTTTTTTGTGGAAAGCCTGGCCGCAAGGGCATTTTTGAGGTAGTAACCGCCTCCGTCCGGATAGCGTCCAAGCTCCTCACCGTTTTTGAGAAAGTTCTTCAGGGCCTTCACGGCCTTTGGGGAGGCGCCCAGCGGATTTTCATTGGAAGCCAGTTTTACGGACCCGGTTATGCCAAGTTCCCTTTCCAGTTCGGAGATAGGCTTGCCCGGCACATAGGGCTTGATCCCGGATACATACTCCAGTGGTCTCATCATTGTCAATTACCTCTCTATTTTATCGCCGATCGGATATGAGCCGAGGTGCTTCAGGTAAAGACAACTGTCCTTTACCTCATCTATGGCCCTTTTGACCTTAGCATCTTCTATGTGGCCGAGCATGTCGGCAAAGAAGATGTATTCCCACGCCCTCCTCTTGGACGGTCTGGACTCTATCTTTGTCAGATTAATCCGTGACTTCTTAAACGGCGTCAGCACGTCATAGAGCGCCCCGGGCTTGTCCTTCAGGGAAAACATTACCGAGGTCTTGTCATGGCCGGTCCTTTCCGGGAAGTTCCTTGCTATGATCAGAAAGCGGGTATAATTATATTTGTTGTCCTCTATGTGTCTTTCAACGAATCTCAGGTCGTAAAGGCGGGCCGCAAGCTCGCTCGCAATGGCTGCGGCGTCCTCCTCCCTTGAGGCGATCTCGGCGGCCTTGGACGTGCTGACCGCCTCCAGGACCGGGATGCCCCTCATGTTGTGTTCCAGCCATTCCCTGCACTGGGCCGCTGCCTGCGGATGGGAATAAATCTTCCTTATCCTTGAGGCGTCGCCTCTGCCGGACAGAAGGTTGTGAGATACCTCCAGCATGACCTCCGCCGCTATCTTCAAATCGCAGTCCACGAAGACGTCAAGGGTATAGCTGACAACCCCTTCATTGGAGTTCTCAATGGGCACAAGACCGTAATCGGCCTTTTTTGCCTCCACAGTGTTGAATATGTCCCTTATGCTCTCGGCAGGCACATAGACAGCCGAGGAACCGAAGTGCCTGACCGCGGCAAGGTGGGTAAAGGTGCCTTCGGGTCCAAGGTAGGCCACCTTCAGAGGCTCTTCAAGGGAGAGGGAGGCGGAGATAATCTCCCTGAATATGACCCGGAGGGCATCGTTGGGAAAGGGACCTTTATTTAAATTCGAGATCCGTTCGAGTACGGCCCTTTCACGCACGGGCGAGTGGAACTCAAGATTTTCCCGTCTCTTTATCTTGGCCACCTCGATGGCTATACCGGCCCGTCTGTTCAGAAGTTCAACAAGCTTCTCGTCAATGGCGTCAATGCCTTCACGTAATTGACCAAGCCCTGCTGCGGATTTTTTCAGTTTTTTCATAAGGCTTAATATTACAGGAATATCTTTTATTTTTTCAAACGGTTAGGAGGGCCGGAATCCGCCTTCAATAAATATGTTATACTTTCCATTAATCTTCGAAGGGAGAAACCTCATGCTCGATGATATTTTGCCGTTAGGATTGACCTTTGACGACGTCCTTCTGCTCCCAGCCAAGTCCGACGTTCTGCCCAAGGAAGTCGACATAAAGGCCAAACTCACAAGAAACATAACCCTCAACATACCACTGCTCAGCGCTGCCATGGACACTGTCACCGAAAGTCAGCTTGCAATATCAATGGCCAGGGAGGGCGGCATAGGAATGGTCCACAGGGCGCTGCCGCCTGAAAAACAGGCCCTTGAAGTGGACAAGGTGAAAAAGTCGGAAAGCGGAATGATAGTGGACCCGGTGACAATTCCTCCGGAAGCGCCCATATCCGAGGCCATGAGCCTGATGTCGCAGTACAGGATATCCGGAGTGCCGGTGATAATCAAGGGCAAACTGGTCGGTATTGTAACAAACAGGGACCTGAAGTTTGAGACCAACTTTAATAAAAAAGTCTCCGAGATCATGACCAGGGAAAAGCTGATTACCGCTCCCGTAGGCACTGATCTGGACGAGGCCAAGGAGATACTCCACAAGTACAAGATCGAAAAGCTGCCCATCGTGGACGACGAATTCAACCTCAAGGGACTCATAACCATAAAAGACATCGAAAAGAGGAAGAAATATCCCAATGCCTGCAAGGACCATATGGGCAGGCTCAGGGTCGGGGCTGCTGTCGGGGTGGGTGAAGAAGCCCTCTACAGGGCCGAACTGCTGGTCAAGGCGGGCGCAGACATTATAGGCATAGACACGGCCCACGGCCATTCCCTGGCAGTCATAAACACCCTGAAGGAAATAAAAAAACGTCTCGGTGTTGATGTAATGGCCGGTAATGTTGCCACGGCGGAAGGTGCGGCAGACCTTATTAAAGCCGGGGCGGACGCCGTGAAGATAGGCATTGGTCCCGGTTCCATATGCACAACGAGGATTGTGGCGGGTGCGGGTGTGCCTCAACTTACAGCTATAAAGAACTGTTACGAAGTAGCTTCAAAAGCTAAAATTACGTTGATAGCCGACGGAGGGATAAAGTATTCCGGCGACATCACCAAGGCCCTTGCCGCAGGGGCGCACTGTGTAATGGTCGGCAGCCTCTTTGCCGGCACAGCCGAGTCTCCCGGGGAGATATATCTTTATCAGGGCCGGAGCTATAAGGTTTACAGGGGAATGGGTTCCCTCGGCGCCATGGAGCAGGGCACCAAGGACCGTTACGGGCAGGCAGGCGTTGAAAAAGACAAGCTTGTGCCTGAAGGCATCGAAGGCAGGGTGCCTTACAAGGGACATCTCTCAGAAAGCATCAACCAGCTCATAGGCGGCCTGCGTTCAGGCATGGGCTACTCCGGATGCAAGACCCTGGAGGAACTCAGGCTGAAGGCAAAGTTCATACAGATAACAAATGCAGGCCTGCGGGAAAGCCATGTTCATGATGTCATCATCACGAAGGAAGCGCCGAACTACCGGATAGAACAATAAAATGACCGGCGACGAAAACAAGATACTGGTACTGGACTTCGGCTCTCAATATACACAGCTTATAGCCAGAAGGATAAGGGACAGCAAGGTTTACTCCGAAATCTTCCCTTTTAACTCCCCCATCGAAAAGATACGCAGGTTCAACCCGAAGGGAATTGTCCTTTCAGGGGGACCGTCCAGCGTTTACGATGACGGCGCGCCAATACCCGACATGGCGATATTCGGCATGGGCATACCGATTCTGGGCATATGCTACGGCATGCAGCTCATGTCCCACCTTCTGGGCGGAAAGGTGGCCAAGGCGTCCAAGAGGGAATACGGCAAGGCTGAACTGTTTGTGGACGACGACTCCGACCTGTTAAGGGACTTGCACCGCAGCACGAAGGTCTGGATGAGCCACGGGGACCGTATAGAAGATATGCCCGTTGGTTTTTCCGCCATAGGGCATACCTCCAACTCTCCGGTGGCTGCCATGGCGAACAGGGAAAAGAGGTTGTTTGCACTGCAGTTTCATCCGGAAGTGGTCCACACTGATGAAGGCACGAAGATACTCCATAATTTCGTATTCGGCATATGCGGATGCAGGCCGACCTGGGAGATGACCTCTTTCATCGAATGGTCGGTTTCGGACACGAGGGCCAGGGTTGGAGACAAAAAGGTGGTTTGCGCCCTGAGCGGCGGCGTGGACTCTTCGGTCGTAGCGCTTCTTGTCCATAAGGCAATAGGGGACAACCTTACCTGTATATTCGTTGACAACGGCCTGCTGAGGAAGGGAGAATCCGACAAGGTGCGGAAGACCTTCGGCGAACACTTTCACATCAAGCTTGTTCATGTGGACGCCCGGAAACGTTTCCTGGAAAAACTTAGCGGAGTGACCGACCCTGAAAAGAAGCGGAAGATAATCGGCAACGAGTTCATTGCGCTCTTTGAGGAGGAAGCCAAAAAGATACATGGCGCAGAGTTCCTTGCACAGGGGACCCTGTATCCCGATGTAATAGAAAGCGTGTCTTTCAAGGGACCGTCTGCAGTCATCAAAAGCCACCACAACGTGGGCGGTCTGCCCGAGAAGATGGACCTGAAACTCATAGAACCCCTGCGTGAACTCTTCAAGGACGAGGCACGGGTCCTGGGGACGGAATTGGGATTGCCCGAGGAAATATGCTGGCGTCACCCCTTTCCCGGCCCCGGTCTGGCCATAAGGTGCATTGGAGACCTCACCGAAGAGAAGCTGAACATCCTGAGAGAGGCGGACGCAATAGTCCTTGAAGAAATCAAGACGGCGGGCCTGTACCGGGAGATTTGGCAGGCGTTTGCAGTCATACTGCCGATAAAGAGTGTGGGGGTCATGGGAGATGAAAGGACTTACGACAGCGTGGTTGCAATAAGGGCGGTCACCAGTCTGGACGGCATGACTGCGGATTGGGCCAGGATGCCTTACGAGGTGATGGGCCGGATATCCAACAGGATCATCAACGAGGTAAAGGGTGTAAACCGGGTGGTTTACGACATCACCTCCAAACCGCCCGGGACGATTGAGTGGGAGTGATATTTTAGCACGCAGGACTTTCAACATATAGGACACTTCATCGTCTGAACACAATATGGCACAATGCACAATGGTCACACAATGGCACAAGCACACAATGGGGTCAGGCTTGCAAAGTTGCAAATATGTATAAATTCTGCTAATATTTTTACATGGCAAGACCCCCTCGCATAGAATATCCAGGCGCTCTTTAC
>Ga0315281_10005124_pt1 | contig 18812 bp, 14 predicted proteins | sample YL17G07_0_MG_FD_204540 | JGI IMG/M metagenome (GOLD analysis project Ga0315281, IMG submission 204540) | Sediment microbial communities from Yellowstone Lake, YNP, Wyoming, USA - YL17G07_0 | ecosystem: Environmental > Aquatic > Freshwater > Lake > Sediment | place: USA: Wyoming | collected... | reverse complement strand
CGCGTCACCGTACCAACTAGACATGTTCTCGCTTTTCATGGAGAAAGCGTTTCGTGTTGCAAAGATCGGCGGCAGAATCGGGCAGATCGTCCCCAACGTCTGGCTCACAAACACCTATTCTTCCACAACGAGGGCTTTTGTCCTCTCACGGGCGCGGGACTTGTGCATCGCTGTCCCTCCGCGAAACGTGTTTGCAGGCATAACTGTGGATACTGTCGTTTACACATTGGAGAAGGCGCGCGAATCGGGAGACAGCTTTACGGTCAAAGCAATCAAAGAGGGCGGTGGCCTGAAAGACATCGCAACCTATGGCACCGCCAAATACTTGGACGGTCAGCGTCCGATATCTACGGCCATCACACCACAGAGCGCAAATCTCGCAGAGCGGATTCGGCAGCGGAACACAGAACTCGGAAATCTCGCCGACATAACGCGCGGTGTTCACTCGTACAGAATTGATGGCTATGGTAAATCGGCGTTCGGTCAGGGCTATCAGACTAAGCGAGATATGGTGGAACGGCCTTACCACAGCCCAAAGAGGAAGCCAGGATATCGCCCATTCGTTTACGGGAGAGACCTACATCGTTTCACGCCGCCACATGCGACTGAATATGTGAAGTACGGACCTTGGTTGGCAGAGCCGCGGACTCCAGAATTCTTTGAGGGGGACCGCGTCTATTCGAGGAAGATTCTTGCCGACCGACTGGTGGTCACAGTCGAGACGATTGATTCGGTAGCTGACCAGCAAGTGTACATCACGAAGCCTGCCCCGAACTCCGTGAAGGCGAAATTCCTCGCAGGCGTACTTGGCAGCAGCTTGATTGCGTTTTTCATTCGTTCATATTACGACGAGGCTGCTCAGGCCTTCCCACAGATCAAGGTTTCGCAGTTGAGGGGCCTTCCAATTCCAAAATTGAATCTCTCCAACAGCGCCGACAAAGCGCGCTACGATGAGATAGTGACTAAAGTTGACGCGATGCTCGATGCGAAGAACAAGCTGGCAAAGGCGAAGACGGACAAGGACAAGACCTACTACGAAAGCAAGTGCGCCGCCCTCGACCGCCAAATCGACCGCCTGGTCTATGACCTCTACGGGCTGACGGAGGAAGAAATTCAAATTGTTGAACAGCGGATGTAAATCGGACAGGCGAGGCCATCGCCGGAATGCAAGGCCGACAAGGCAGGTCGAAGACTTCCGATTTCAGGAAAATCCACAATGGGAAATACTATGAGCCGAAACGGGTGGAAGTGTTCTACACTATCGAAGGGCAAACGCTGACCACCGTGACTGTTTACGTCTTCTACGGGAAGTGGGAGGGCGAGAGTGCAAATTCTGTATGACGCCAAAACCGATCTACTTTACCTGCGGCTCGACGAACGCAAGCAGCAAGTCACAAACACTCGACTTTCGGAAGATATCGTCCTTGACCTCGGAGAAGACGAGCGGATCGTCGGCATCGAGATCCTCGATGCCTCGAAGCACCTGAACCTGGAAGCACTATTGCCTGTCAAATACGAGTTGACACGCTAGGTTCAGGATGCTCCAACCAGAAGAGATTACCAGGACCCTGATCTCGAAGAATGAAGGCAGCAGGCTTTGAAATTCATTTCGCGAGGTTGATATGAGCAAAGATGTATCCCGAAGAAAATTTCTGGAGAAAGTCGCCCTCGGAACGGCCGCGGGTGCAGCGCTCCCGCTATTGGGAGAGGTGGCGGAAGCCTCGCCGGCGTCGTCGAAGCTGCCCAACCGCACGCTGGGCCGGACGGGTGCGAAGGTTTCGATTCTCGCCTTTGGCTGCGGCAGCCGGTTTCTGATGTATCAGGAGGAAGACAAGGCGCTCGAGGTTCTTAACCACGCCATGGATCTTGGTATCACTTACCTTGATACCGCCTACGCCTACGGCGATGGTAAGAGCGAAACGCGCGTGGGCAAGGTGATGGCTACGCGGCGCAAGGAAGTCTTCCTTGCCACGAAGATTCCCGACCGCACGCGCGACGAATTCATGAAGCGGCTGGAAGGCAGTTTGAAGCGCCTGCAGGTCGACCATTTAGACCTCGTGCACATCCACAGCCTCGGTCATGCGGAAGACCTCGCCAAGATCGAAGCTCCCGACGGCGCACTGAAAGGCTTGCTCGAAGCCCGCGAGCAGAAGATGACGCGCTTCATCGGCATGACCAGCCACACCAATGGCGAGGTCATGGCGCAGGCCATCGAACGGCACGACCTCAATTGCGTGCAGATGGCGCTGAACGCTTCACGCAACGGCCGCTTTGAAGAACTCGCTCTGCCCGCCGCCAACAAGAAGAAACTGGGCATCATCGCCATGAAGGTGACCGGGCAGGAGTTCCTGGTCGGGACCGGCGAGAACCAAGCGAACATCGATCAACTGTTGCGTTATTCGATGAGCCTTCCGGTCACGGCCGCCGTGATTGGCATGCCGCGCATGGAACATCTCGAACAGAACATCGAGATCGCCCGCACCTTCAAACCGCTCGACCGGGCAGAAGTCGAGTTGCTGCAGAAAAACCTCGGCCCTGTGCACGATGTTTTGCAGAAGCGGCTGAGCGGCCACCTGGACGGGCCGACGAATTCGCCCGAATTGTTCTACGTGTAGCGCGAGGGCGGGAGCGCTGCTTTGGGATTCCGATCCACGCCGGCTGCGCGGGCCAAGATCCGTCCGGCGAGGAAGCGTGATGCGGAACGAATCGCGCTACTCGCCGGGCAGCTCGGCTACCCTTCCAGCACGGCTCGAGTCCTGCAACGCCTGGACCGCATCAAGGGTAACAACCAGCACGCGGTCTTTGTCGCGGAATCAAAAGATGGCCGGGTCGTCGGCTGGCTGCACGTGTTCGTTGGTCATCTAGTGGAAAGCGACCCCTACGCGGAGATCGGCGGATTGGTCGTCGATGAGCTGCACCGCAGCGCCGGGATCGGGCGCCTCCTGCTCCAGCGCGCGGAGGCATGGGCACACGCGAAAGGTTGCCAGACCGTCCGCCTGCGCTCCAACATCATCCGCAAAGAAGCTCACGAGTTCTACCTGAAGCGCGGCTACAACCTCACCAAGACCCAGCACGCATTCGCCAAGACCCTGTGATGGGGCGGTGGGCGATCACCGTTCCAATTCGATGCGTGCAGGCCAGAACGTGGGATCGATTTCGAGCGCGCGGCGGAAGTCATGCGCTGCCCGTTCCGTCCCGCCGACCAATGCTTCAGCAATTCCTGCCGCATAGAGAGCCGTTGCATCTGGCTCCTGCCCGGAGGCTGCTGCAAAGATATCGGTCAAAATCCTTTGGCCTTCGTTACTCCGCCCAAGCTTCGCCAGCGCCGCTGGCTGATAGGCCTTCGATGGTAGTGGCGTGTGCCTCCCCGCTTTGGCAACTTCCTCCCATGCTCGAAACGCTCCCTCCGGGTCACCCGCCGCACGCAAGGCCTCGCCCAACCAGTAGTATGCGGCTTCGTCATGGGGCTCGTTGGGTTTGCCGACACCCAGGTTTTCTGGATACTCTGTGGCGTGCCGGAACGATTCTTCCGCTTCCCGGAATTTCCCCGCCGCGAGGCTGGCCCTTCCCTTCTCGAGGTTTGACGCCACGTAAACCTGGCGAACCACTTCCCCGCCTTCGTAGGGTTTGAAACGGTGCTCCCTAAGTATTTCGAGGGCCTGGTCGTACTGCCTTAGCTGAAGGTGAAAGAGGGCGCGGCGCACCCGCACCGTATCCCGGCCCAGGACCTCCGCGGGGGCCTTCGCGAGCAGCTTCTCGCGCCGCGGCGTATCGCCCGACTGGGCATAGATCTCATCAAGGTCAACGTAAAGGCGGTATTCATTCGGAGCGAGTTCGATCGCCTTCTCAAAGAAACCTGCCGCTCCCTGCAGGTCTTTCTTCACGCGCCAGGCGTGAACGCCCAGGTTGCGGTACAGAACCGAATCCTCGAACCCCAAACCCAGGGCCTGAAACCACAGGCGCGACGCGGCCTCGTACCGCCCGAGCGCAAAAAGGAAGTTCCCCAGAAAATAGCACGCGTGCGCGTCGGTTGGGTTCTCGCGCGTGGCTTGGTCGAGCACGAGGGCATCTTCGAGGCGATGCGGGAACACTTTCTCGTGCCGCGCCGAAGCCCCCTGCTGGCCGCGCTGCTCCGCTTCGCCTGTCTTTCCCTCCTGGCGTGCATTGGAGGCGAGATAGTAGTACACGAGCGGCGATAGTGAATTCGAAGGCAGGTCTTTCAGCGCCGCAGTCAAAATGAAATTGACAGATTCCGCATCGCCGAGACGACGATACCACGCTGCGACTTCCAGATAGTTCTGCACATCGTAGCCGAGGATCTTCTTCCATTCACTGCCCGCGGTGCTGGTCGCCGGGCCGCCCGCCGCCGGAGGCGATAAACGCCAGCGCTCGGCGAGCGCAAAGGGAAGCAGCGGCATCTTTTCAAGCGCCAGACTTGTTGCTTTCGCGGCCTCTCCCGCCTTCCCTGCCAAACGCAGTGCCACAGCAAGGTCTGAGAGAACGAGAGCGTCGTCGGGATTGAAGCTCAGCGATTGCCGCAGCAGCTTCACGGCCTCCTCGTACCGCTTCTGATGAATTGCGATCTCTCCCAATTGCGCGAAGGCCGGCGCGGGCGGCCCGCCATAGTGGATCGCCGACCACAAAGACTCCTGCGCCAACCCCCAACGCTGGGAAGCACGGTATACGACACCCGCCGCGTAGTGGATGGCCGGATCGGAAGCGTTCCTCGCCAGGGCGCGAGCGATGAAGCTCTCCGCCTGAACGAAGTTGGCGGCGCGATAGCTTCGCCAAGCCTGTTTGAGAAGCGCCGGAACGTAGCCCGGCTCGCGAGCCAGGACCTCTGTGTAGGTGTCTGCCGCCGCGTTTTCTTGACCGTCTTTCTCCTCTTCGACCCCGGCGAGAAAGAGCTCTTCCACCGTCATCTGGTCGCGGGGCTTGGGCGGCGGCGGTTTCTTGCCGGCAGCGGGAACAAAGTCAGGGTTGCCGTCAATCGGATCGGCGGCCGACCATCGCGCCACAAGGCGCCCGCCGGCGAGGACTTCCACAACCAGGTCTTTGCGCGCCGCGTCGAGATCGTCCACGGTGGTGGCGATTGTGGCCGTTCTTAGCGGCAACATTGCCGGCAAGGGAAGCTCTCGGAGCAAGCGCGACCCGAGAAGCAGCCGGACTCTGGGAGCCGCAATGGCCGTCGTCGGAGAAAGAGCAACCTCAACCTGTGGCTTGGCACCTTGCGACCCAGGCAGGAATCGGAAGTTGAAGGCGAGTTGCTCCGTGGCCTCGACCCATCCATCGCCCAGTCCGTGCACGGGGTACCAGTACTCAGTAAACGATTCGACCCGCCGCGGCGGCATGAACTCGTAATTCAGTTGCGTCTCGTAGCGGCCCGCTTGAATCTCGTTGTAAGGGCCGTCCTTGTCGGTGAGCAGGTTCGTCCAGATCAAGCCATCTCCAGCGACCCCCCAGGTCCAGGTCTTCTTACCCGCCACCTCGCGAAAGTCGGCCACATGCACGACGCCGTAATCCGACTGGTGATAGTACGCGCCAAAGAAGTTGCGATGCACCTGCCGGGCAAACAGCGAGGTCGGCTCGCGCACGTTCTTGTACCAACTCCAATCCGAACCATCGTGAACCGGATAAGACCACACGACGCCCTTGGTATGCGGGTACGCCTCGCGCATGGGATAGATGAACCGCATGTCCTCGGTGGCGGGCACGGCCGTCGTAGCCCAGAACCAGTAGAGGTTGGTGAGCGGGGTGGAATTAAAGAGCGTCACCCGTTCCTCAGCGCGCGCCTGCCCCTGCCGCAGCGTAAGCGCCACTTCCCAGTGCATGCCCGTGACGCGATCCACGTCGCCCACTACCACGGTGGCGCTGCCGTCAGGATTGTGCCGGAGAGTTGATGATACGGGCGAAACGGTCACGACCGTGTGACCGTTGGGAAAGTTGTATTCAATCCCCCCGGAAATCCACGCGCCGCGCAGTGCTACAAGGCCGTATTTGACGACGTTGTTGCGGTAGAACACTTCCCGCCTGTTGATCTTGTCGAAAAGCGAATAAAGCCGGCCGCCCATTTCGGGCAGCACGATGGCTTTCAAGTATTCATTCTCGATGAACAGCGCCCTGTAGGTTTTCGGCTCACGGCGGTCCGTCAGGTCATCGAGCATGGTGTAGGGATATACGTGATGGCGGTTGACGAGCGGAAACGGAGGATTCGGGTCTTCCTCGCCCAGCAGATACGTGGGTAGGGTGATCGTGCCTTCCCAGGCGCGAACTTGCGCACGCAGACTCGATGCCGCCGTGACCAGGACAAACCCGGCGGCGAAGACGATTCCGTACCGAAGTGATTTCATGGACTAACTCCCGGTAGGAGGAATCGGGGCGGGTGCGGGGCCCGCCCCCGAAGGAATCAGGGTTCCGAACGCGTGCTCAGAGCTTGTATTTCGCGGCCAGCTTGCTCAGGAAGTCGAATGACTCGCGGTACTGGATGTCGATATCGGGGACCATGCCGACATCAATGGCGAGGTAGCCGGAGAACTTATGCTTCTTGAGTCCCTGGAAGACGCCGTCCCAATCCACGGTGCCGCGCCCGGTGGCTACATGGTCGTTCACGCGCCCGTCGTTGTCGGCGGCGTGGACGAAGAAGATTCGCTTGCCCAGCTTCTCGACGCTCAGCGCGAGAATCTCTTTTTGCGCGTTCAGGTGTGCCGTGTCGAGGACCGCCCCGAAGTTGTCGTTGCCCACGTGGTCCATCATACGCAGGATGGCGTCGGTGTTGCTCAGCATCTCGCCCACACGGGGCTCGACGCAGAACTTCAGCTTGGCCTTTTTGGCCTCGCGGGCCATGAAGCTGAAGGTCTCGACCATCGCGTCCCACTGCCGCTCCCACTTGAACTTGGGATCGATCTCAACTGTAAAGTGCTTGCCGTAGCTGATGCTCTCTTTGTAGGGCGAGTCGCCTTTGAACTTGAGCGGCGGCGTGAAGCTGTCGCCCTGGATCGTGTGACACTTGAAGAGATTGGCGATCTCAATGGCTCGCTTGAAGAGGTCCCAGGATTCCTTCCGCTTCTTCTTGTCCGGGCTCACGGAGTCGGGGAGCACGGGGCAGAAGTTGATGACCTTCAGCCCTTCGTCGTCGCAGAATTTCTTCAGCTCGTGGCGCTGCTCGTAAACCGCCGTGAGGTTGTCGCGGCGCACGCCTTCCAACTCGACATACTCGAATCCAAGCCCCCTCATCTCTCCCAAAACCTTGAAAGTATCGGGCAATGAGGGCGGGTATCCGTACTTCGTGATCGCATATAACCAGCAGCAACTGATCTTCATAATGTGCATCCTCCCTTAGATTTGTGCGTGCTAAATCTATACGAGCTTCCGACCCGAAAGCAATCAGAACAAACCGCCGGCCGGGCGCATACGCCATACTGTCTGAACCGACCAAACCAGCGTGTGAAGCCGAAGCAGGCCGAGGGCAATCGGCGATGCGGTCTGGAACTGTTCGCGAGTGAAACGCGGCACAGGCGAGAATCATCTACTTTCGATAAGGAGAAATCGCCCATGCGAATCCCGATCGTCCAAGTTGATGCTTTCACAGACAGGCCATTTGCCGGAAACCCGGCAGCGGTTTGTGTTCTTTCGACCCCACGCGATGAACGGTGGATGCAAGACGTGGCCCGCGAAATGAACCTCTCGGAAACCGCATTTCTCGTACGACAAGCGGACGGCTTCAGCTTGCGCTGGTTCACCCCCACTGTCGAGGTCGCGCTCTGCGGTCACGCCACGCTGGCCAGCGCCCACGTGCTCTGGCAGGAAGGCCATCTGAAAGTGAATGAGCAGGCACGCTTCCACACCAAGAGCGGATTGCTGACCGCCGACCGCCGGGGTGATTGGATCGAGTTGGACTTTCCTGCCATTTCGTCAGAGGCAGCGGAACCGCCGCCAGACCTCATTCGCGCCCTGGGCGTGGAGCCAAAATTCGTCGGCAAGAACAAGTTCGACTTTCTCATCGAAGTCCCCTCGGAAGCTGACGTCCGCGCCATGAAACCGGATTTCGCCCTGCTTCGAACCTTGACGGTCCGCGGGGTAAGTGTCACCAGCCGCGCATCCAGCGCAGGTTTCGATTTCGTGTCGCGCTTTTTCGCGCCCGGCGCGGGCTTGGACGAAGACCCCGTAACCGGCTCCGCCCACTGCTGCCTGGGACCTTACTGGGCGAAACAGCTCGGGAAGACCGAATTCACCGCTTACCAGGCTTCCGCGCGCGGCGGCGTCGTGCGCGTGCGGCTCCAGGGCGACCGCGCGATCCTGGCTGGACAGGCGGTGACGGTGCTCCGCGGAGAGCTATTGTGATTATCCGCCGGGAACTCATGCCGCGTCGCTCGCGAATCCTTTGGTCCATTCTCGAATTCCTTGCCGCGTTTGGTGATTGGCATGCGCCGACTCCTGGAAAGAGATTGTGATTGGGAAACCCGCACGCTGGTGCGACTCCGAAGCTACGTGCTTCGCCGGGGCTGCATCAAGGCTTCCTCGCGGGCTCTGGTTTGCGCCTTGACAGAATCAGAGGTGGGCCGGATGATAGGCGCCCGGAGGCCGTGTGCCTGTTGACCCGCGTGAACATCTCACTCGCATTGCACGACTCGTCTTCGCCCGGCGATTGACGGACGCCAGTGGTGGGAACATTAGCCTGCGCGAAGGCAACCGCATCTATATGTCGCCGTCGCGTGCCGGAAGCAAACAGCAGTGGCAAATCGAGGCAAGGGACGTCGTGGCGCTCGATTTCGAGGGCCATATTACCGAAGGGCCGGACCGCCGCACACGCGAGTGGCAGTTCCACCTGGGGATTTACAACGCCTTGGCGCAAGCGGGGGGAATCATCCACGCCCAGGCGGGGTATCTGATGGCGTTCGTCGCTGCCGGACGGCCCATGCCTGCGGTGCTCGAGCATACGCAGAAATTCGGGACGATCGGCATCACGCCGCCGGCTCCGGCTCACAGTGCCGAACTTGCCCGCAACGTGGTGGAGACATTCCGGTCGCAGGCAGAAGGGCTCGGAAAACATGCACTCGCTACGATCATCCCCCAGCACGGAATTATTGTGGTCGGCCGTGACCTCGACGACGCTTTCGACACGCTCGACCGGCTGGAGACCAACGCGCAGGCAATTCTGCTGGGGAAGTTGTTGGGAATCCACCCAGATTGATTTTGGATTTTCGCCGCACAGCAATTGAAGCCGTATTCGCTTTTCGCATTTCGGTCTTCGATTTTCAATTTCGCGCATTGAGCGTGGCAGATGTAGTTCTTTCAACTGTCAACTGTTAACTGTCCTTGTGATTCTCACGGTCACACCCAACACGGCGCTGGAACGCGTGCTTGAGGTCGAGCGCTATGTTCCCGGCGCGCGGCTAACGGTCCTCAAAGATACGCAGTGCATTGGGGGCAAAGGGAACCTGGCCTCGGCCTTTGCGGCGGATTTGGGCGCAGCTTCGGTGGCGCTCGGTTTCGCGGCGGGCAAGAGCGGCTGGGAACTGGCAACGCTCTTGCGTTCCCGCGGCGTCAGAGTGGATTTCAGTCCGGCGGAGGGGGAGACGCGCCGGACCGTGGTCGTGGTTGACGAGGCGCTGCCCGGCCAGACGTGGCTGATGCCGGAGAGCCTTCGTGCCACCCGAGCGGGCCAACGCCACCTGCTCAGCCGCTTCGACCACTGGCTGAGGAAAACGTCCTGGGTGGCGCTCTGCGGCAGCCTTCCGCGGGGATGCTCGGCAAACCTCTATCGCCGCCTCAGCCGGGAGGCCCGCGCCCATGGTGTTCCCGTGCTGATCGACGCGCGGGGCCCGGCCCTGGCGCAAGCCCTCGCCAGCCGGCCGGAGGTCGTGAGATTGAACCGCGAGGAGCTCGAACTCACCCTCCGAGAAAAGATCCCGACCATGCCCCGCCTCCTGCTCGCCCTGCGGCGACTCGTGGCGGAGGGAATCCAGGTGGTGATTTGTACCTTAGGGGACGAAGGCGCAGTTGCCTTGACGGACACGGGCGGGTGGCGAGTCGTCGCCCCAACCATTCAGATGCGCAGTTCCGCCGGCTCCGGCGACGCCTTCACCGCCGCGCTGCTGGTTTGGCGCGCCAAGGGAGCCGATTGGCCCGTGGCCTTGCGCTGGGCGGCCGCGGCCGGCACCGCCAAGGCGGTCAACGCCCCGACCGACGCGCCACTCGACCTTGACCGAGTGCGGGCCATCTACCGACGCGCAAAAGTTTCGAGATTGCAGCGCCCGTCATGAACGCCGGCCCCATGGACACGCTGGCCGGACCCGACAATATTGTGATACCTTGCCGCCCTGCCGGGGGACGAGATTAATGCCCTCCTGGGAGAACTGACCTCGTGAAACCAATCAAGCGCCTCCGCTGGTGGATCGTGTGGACGCTGTTTTTCTCCACCGTCATCAACTACATCAGTCGCCAGACCTTTTCGGTGCTCGCTCCGGTCATCACCAAGGAACTGAACCTCAGCCACACCGACCTCTCGCTCGTCTTCTCGGCGTTTCAGATCGCTTACGCGGGGACGTGGCTGGTGGGCGGAATCCTCTTGGACGTCATCGGAACGCGCTTGGGGCTGGCGCTCGCGGTGATCTGGTGGTCGGCCGTCAGTATGCTGACCGGACTCGCCAATTCCGTGCTGTCCTTCAGCATCTTCCGGTTTCTCTTGGGCATCGGCGAAGGGTGCAACTGGCCGGGCGCCAGCAAGACGGTCGCCGAGTGGTTCCCCGCCAAGGAACGCGGTGTGGCGGTGGCGATTTTCGACAGCGGCTCCAGCGTGGGCGGAGCGATCGCGGCTCTCACCGTCCCCTGGGTCGCCATCGTTTTTGGCTGGCGCTACGCGTTTGTCCTTTCCGGCGTGCTGGGATTCCTGTGGCTCATCCTGTGGCTGGCCCTTTACCATCCGCTGGATAAACACCCGCGCTTGAGCGACGAGGAGCGCGCCCTCATCAAGGCGGGACACGACACCGCAACCACTTCCACCCAGCGGGGTGCGGGCCGCTATTTGAGCCTGCTCAAGCAATCAAACGTCTGGGGCATCGTGCTGGGCCGCTCGCTGACCGACCCCATCTGGTGGTTCTACGTTTTCTGGCTGCCGCAGTATCTGAGCGACGCGCGCGGCTTCAGCTTGAAGCAAATCGCGGCTTTCGCCTGGATCCCCTTCGTCGCCGCTGACATTGGAAATTTCACGGGAGGCATCGCATCAGGGTTTCTCATCAAGCGCGGGATGCCGGTGATTCGAGCCCGCAAGTGGGTTTGCGTGGTGAGTTCGGTGCCCGTGTTGGCGGGCATTCCCGCCGCGACCACGCACAGCCCTTACTGGGCTCTGGCGCTCATCAGTTTCGCGGTCTGGGGTTATGCAAGCTGGTCCACGATGGGGCTGACGTTCCCCTCCGATCTGTTTCCGCAAGACGTGGTCGCGTCGGTCACCGGCCTGAGCGGTCTCGGAGCGGGACTGGCAGGAACGGTCTTCACGCTCCTGGTGGGATGGGCGGTGGATAAGTTCTCCTACTTTCCCGCCTTCGTCGCCGCCGCGACGATTCCGCTGCTGGCCACAGCGAGCGTGCTGGTGCTGATTCACGCGCCGAAGAAGCAGGAAGTGCGAAGCGACATTTGACGATGAGGTTGTCCTCACACAATACCGGGGCATGTGAGCAAGCCATGAGCCTCTAGATGGCCATGGGTCTACGCTTGAAGTGCCTCACGAATTCCGAGGACTTCTCGATTCCCATTCCTGGGGATTGCAGGGTCTTTGATTTGCACGTCTTACGGTGCGAGCAGGTAACTGTGGCAGGCCTGCGCTAGCGTCTCCCGGTCGAGCTGCGGGCGCTTCCCTTCGTATTGCGCAGCCCAAAGAACCTGGTTGATGAGATCATAGGGATAGCAGGGGCGCAGCGGTTGCTTCCATTCTGTTGTCAGAATATCAATCAAGGAGTCAACGACCTTTCGGTCGTATTTCAGGTCGAGGCGCCCGCATAGACGCTCGAATACCAGGTGAAACTGCTCCCCGTCTATGTTATCGATTTTGATCTTATTATGTATGCGGCGCAAAAAGGCTTCGTCCGCAAGGGTGGCCGGATCAAGGTTGGTGGCGAATACCACAAACAGATCGAACGGGACTTCGACCTTCCGGCCGCCGACGAGACTTAGGAAATCAATCCTGCGATCCAAGGGCACAGTCCAGCGGTTCAATAACTCCTCGGGCCGAATTCGTTGCCGCCCGAAGTCGTCCAAAATCAACGCGCCATTGTTGGCCTTCATTTGAACGGGGGCGGCGTAGAACTTGCTCACGGGGTGGAACTGGAGGTCCAGCATTTCGATGGTGAGTTCCCCGCCTACGATAACCCGTGGACGGTGACAGAGCACCCATCTCCCGTCGCACTCGCCCGTAACCGCCTTATCATCTGGTTCGTGAATGATCGGGTCAAATACGTTGATAATGTGGGCATCTACTTGTACCGCATAAGGAATCCACACTCGGTCGTGGTAAATGCGCGGAATCGCCTCGGCAATCGAGGTTTTCCCGGTCCCCGTGGGCCCATAAAGCATAATCGACGTTCCTGAAACAGCGGCTGTGCCAAGCTGCTTCAGCGTCTGGCTGCTCAGCACTAAATGCTCAAAAGCGCGCTCGACCAGGGGCTGACGAACCGGGAAGTTCTTCACGCTCTGTACTCGAACCCGGCTCACGTACTCCTTAAAGGAAACCGGGGCCGGGCCCGCGTACTGGTTCTGAGCGAGCAGTTCCGAGGCGCGAGTCCTCCCTTGAGCGCTCGCAATAATCCGGTGGATTCCCCCCACCATCCCCTTTACTTCACAAAGTTGTCCTTTCCGGAGAGCCTGAAAGAGCTCCTCGGCGGCCTTGTAACTGAGCCGCATTTTCGCGGCTAATTCCTTCACACTCAGCTCGCCTTCGAGGTAGAGGATTTTCAACGCGAGGTCCTCGAGCGAACTTTTGCGAATGCCCAGCTCCTCGACACTCTGCGGTGCCGGTATCGCTGCAATATCGGTCATAACCAGAATTTCCTTCCTGACATTTCTGAAAGCAAGAGTATACAGCACACACTCTCGCTTTGGAGCGTGTTGTTCCGGGTTCCTAATCAACTGGCGCCCAAAGGACTTCGGAACGACTCTCGCTACCCCCTCTCCCTGGCCACCGTCCCCTCTCGAAACGATTTCTCGGTCACACTGGTCCCGGTTGTAGCAGCCACCGCGAGAGTGGTGTTGCCTTTTGCCTTTTGCCTTTTGCCTTTTGATTTCCTGATCCCGCCTTCTGCCTTCATCCCGCGGGCGGATGGTCGAGAATCGTCTCCGTCTTCGCGTCCCAGTAGAGCCGCTTCCCTTCCCAGTACGACTGAGTGGCCATGATGCAGGCGACCGAGTGCGCGTAGCCCGCCTGCACAGGTGCCGAGGGTTGCCGGCCGGCGCGCAGCGCCTCGAGCCAATTGGTCATGTGGGAAAGGTCCTCGTCGGGCGTGAACGCTGGGCCGCGGCCGCCGTCACCGGGGAGCGAAACCCACTTTTCCGCCCGCTGGATTTCAGGCATGTCCTCGAAGTTGCCTTTTTCTTCCACCCATTTCCAGCGCGGCGTGCCTTCGGTGCCGTGATTGATGAGTGTGCCTTTCTTTCCCATGATGCGAATAAAGCTGTCGCAGTCGTTGCCGAAGCTCGTCGAGTAGCTCACCAGAAAGCCCTTGGGGTATTCGAGCAGGGCGTGGAAGGTGTCGGGATTCTCACGTCCGTCTTGCCACGCGAAGACTCCGCCGTGGGCGACAACCGACTTGGGGAAATGGTCGTCCATGAACCAATGCACAAGGTCAATCCCGTGACTCATCCACTGGTCAGGGATGCCGCTGGAAAAGTCCCGGTAAAGCCGGTACTCAAAGTAGAGCTGCGGGTCGAAGGGACGGTAGGGTTTGGTCATCAGCCACTTCCGCCAATCCGTATCCTGCTCGCGGATTTGCTTCACTTCCGGCCGGCCCCGCCAGCGCGGGCCGCGATAGTTCCAGACGATTTCGAATTTGCTCACCTCTCCGGTCACCCCAAAGCCTCCCTTCAAACGCAACCAGTTTGGCGCCACCGCCGGGGGGAAGATCCTGCGCGACAAGGCGTTCTATTTCGGGAGCTTTGAAGGCCTTCGCGATCGGACCAGTTCCTTGAGCACCAACACCGTCCCTATCGCGGCGGTCCGTAACGGCGACCTTTCCGCCTACGGTGTTCCCATTTACATGCCGCACGCGACGGGGATCGACTCGGATGGGAACCCCTACGACCTCTTCATGGCGGGAAACTCGCTTCCGGCAGGGTGCTTCAATCCCAACCCAACAACCAATATCCAATGGTCCAACAACACGATTCCCGCGAACTGCATCAACCCTGTGGCCTCGAACTTCCTGGCTTCTACTTATTCGCCCGCGCCGAATACGGGCGGGCTGGAGAGCAACCTGCAGGGCGTCCTGCCTTACCCGACCACCTACGATCAGACGGCGGGGCGGATTGACTACGTGCTGAGCCCCAACATGAATCTCTACGGCCGATATTCCTACGGCCGTGAAGTCAGCACTTCACCCAGCCTGATCCCGGACGCCGGGACAAGCGAAGGTGTGATGACGCAGTCCCTCACCCTGCACCATTCCTGGACGATGTCGTCCCGGATGGTGAACGAATTCCATGCCAATTTCCTCCGCCTGAACGCGCACCGGCTGGGATTCCTGGCCGACAAGGCCAATGTCGCAGCCGACATCGGCATCCCGGGCACTTCGACGATCCCGCAGGACTGGGGCTTGCCGTCCTGGGGTGGGGACGATGGGTACTGCTGCCCGGGCGAGGATGCTTTCGGGCATCCCCTGCAAAACGTCGCCAACATTTTCGAGTATGGGGACGACTGGTCGATCAGCCACGGGCGTCACGTGATCAAGGCCGGCGTCAATTTCCGCCGCGAGCAGTTGAACGTCACCGCTCATAACATCGCGCGCGGGGCCTTCGACTTCCGGCGGCTTTTTACGGCGCCCGTGGAGGTGGATCCCGTCAGCGGTGAGACTTCGTTCAACGAAGCTTCCGGTGGGCTGAGCCTGGCGTCTTTCCTGCTGGGCATCAGCGGCGACTCGGAAGTGGCGGTGGGAGACTCTTACGTCCATCTCCGCCGCTGGGCGCAGTCGTACTACGTGCAGGACGATTTCAAAATCAACAAGAACCTGACCCTGAACATCGGCCTGCGGTACGAGTACGCGCCCTACTGGTACGACACCAGCGACGCCATCGTCAACCTGGATCTCAGCACCAGCCCAGCCACGGTGGTTCGGCCAGGGTCGGGCGATCCTTACGAGGCTTTCCCGCCCATTCGCCTGGACAACGATCCCACTTCGCCAACTTACCTCCCGTTCGTGCGCGACAATCGATTCGGCCGTTCGCTGGTTGCCGCCGACAAGATGAGCTTCGCGCCGCGCCTCGGGATCGCCTGGTCGCCGGGTTGGGGACACGGGAAGACCGTGATCCGCGCCGGAGCAGGCGTCTTCTACTCACCTGAAATCGCCAATCCCTGGTTTGATTTCGCCCGCAGCGCGCCGCGGGCCACGAAACTCGTCCGCAAGAGCGCCTGGTCCATGGTTGACCAGGTCTTTGCCGACACCTCGCTGGTGAGGGTGGCCCCCTCCATGCAAAGTATGACACCCCACTTGAACACGCCTCAGATCAAGCAGTGGAGTATCAACATCCAGCAGGAACTGGCCCCCGACTTTTTGCTGGAAGTCGGATACGTTGGGACGGCTTCTGCGCACCTTCCCCACCTGGTTGATTTCAATTTCACCATGCCTGCCTTAGATGGAAAACAGGTGGCCCAGCCGGTACAATATCTGGATGCTCCCTATCCAGGGCTGGGAGTCTTCAGCAACCGTTTCGAGCACGACGACAACGCCAACTACCATTCGCTGCAAGCCAAGCTCGAGAAACGGTTCTCCCAGGGGTTCTCGTTCCTCACCTCGTACACGTGGTCGAAATCTCTCGACACCTCCTCGTCCACGCGCGACGGAGGGCCGGGCGGCTGGTTGGCTCAATCCACCCCGCATCTCTGGGACAAGCGGCGGGACTACGGGGCCTCGGCCTTTGACGTCCGCCAGACCCTGGTGACGAGTGCTCTCTACGAGTTGCCCTTCGGCCGCGGCAGGCACTGGGGTCAGACCTGGTCTGGGCCGGTGGACAAGATCATCGGCGGATGGCAAATCGGCGGGATCAGCGTCGTCCGCGGCGGGTTCCCGGGCACGTGCCTTGTGGACATCGGTCCGGCCGTCGAAAACGTGGCCTTCGAAGTCGACAATTGCGACGTTGTTTCGGGTGCTAACGCCAACGCTGGTCCCCGGAACATTCACCAGTGGTGGGACATCACGGCATTCCAGATGCCTAATGCCCAGGAGGTCTTCGGGAATGGCGGCCGGAGCACACTGCGCGGACCGAATTACGTGGGCTTCGACTTCAGCGCCATGAAAACCACCAACATCACCGAAAACTTGAAGCTCCAATTCCGCTTTGAGGCTTTCAACCTCTTCAACCATCCCATCTTCAGCATGCCTTATACGGTTCTGGACAACTATCCGTCGCTCGATCCGGCGACGGGGCGTCCCATCCCCGTTTCCCTCTCCAACGAAGAGTTGGGCAACGGGTACTTCGGGACCATCGACCACACCGCAGTTGCCATGCGACAGCTGCAATTCGCTCTGAAGTTGATTTGGTAAGTGCAGTCCGTAAAATCTCTACAGCGGGGGCGCGCTTCGGCGCGCCCCTTTCTTTTTTCTGCGCGCCCTCAGGGATGAACTCCACCCGCCTCCGGCCCCAGCCGCTCCTTTGACTCTCCGCGCTCAACCGATATAATGCGCTGGCATGGTCCATAGTCCCAATTCTCGGCCGCACGAATCTCGCTTTCTCATTACCGGTGCGAAAGGGTTCATTGGAGCGTGGGTGGTCAAGAACCTTGTGGAACGCGGCGACGCCCCCGTCGTGTTGGACGTGGATATCCAGGTGAATCGCCTGGAGGTGCTGCTCACGGTCGAGCAGATGGCGCTGGTGCAGTTCGTACAGGGTGATGTGACATCGTATGAAGATTTGGACCGGTGTGTTGCCGAGCACGGGATCACGCATATCATTCATCTCGCGGCGTTCCAGGTCCCGGCTTGTGCGGCAAACCCCATCCTGGGCGCCAAGGTCAATGTTATCGGGACGCTGAACGTCTTCGAGGTGGCGCGCCGCCGGCGGGATTTGGTGAAGCGAATTGCGTACGCGAGTTCGGCCGCCGTCTTCGGGCCGGAGGAATTTTATGGCGAGGGCACCGTTCGCGAGGGCGCGCAATTGCTCCCCGGAACACACTACGGGGTGTTCAAACAATGCAACGAAGGCAGCGCCCGCGTCTATTATCTGAATGATGGAATCTCGAGCGTCGGTTTGCGCGCCTGGGCCGTGTACGGCGTCGGCCGCGATCAAGGCATCACCTCCGGGCCGACCAAAGCCATCAAGGCTTCCGTGGTGGGAAGGCGTTATACCGTGAAATTCACCGGGCAGCTTGACCTGCAATACGTGGATGACTGCGCGTGCATCTTCCTGCGTTGCGCGGAGGAAGACCTCCCAGGAGCGCGCGCGTACACGCTGCGGGGCACGGTGGTTCAAATCGAGGATTTCATTACGACCCTCGAAAAGATCTATCCGCATTCGCGCGGACTGATCCGCGCCGAAGGCAAGCATCTGCCCATCGCCGCCGACCTCGACGACAGCGCCTTGGTTCGCGATCTGGGGAGCGTGCCAAGAACTCCACTCGACGAGGGAATTCGAAAGACCATCGAGATTTTTGAGCGCTTGCAGCGCGAAGGCCGCCTCGATACCAAGGATTTGGAGGAGTAGTCAGTTGTGAGTTGTTGGTTGTCATTCCTCGTTGCCGTTACAGCTTTTCGGCTTTCGCTATTTGATAGCCCGGTTTCTATTTGGGACTTCCAAGTTCAACTTTTGCCCTTGGACTTTTGCACTTTGCCTTTTGATTTTCTGACACCATGAAAGCCGCTGTCCTCGAAGACGTTCAGAAACTGGTGGTCCGCAGCGTCCCCGACCCGGCGGTTCCACCCAACGAGGTGGCGGTGCGCGTGCAGGCCGTCGGCGTGTGTGGAACAGACCTGCATTTGTTCGGCGGACACGCCAACTACAACCTCGACGCCCAGGGTCGGCCCATCCCCCTCCGGGAACAGCCACAAATCCTCGGCCATGAGTTTTCTGGCGAAGTTGTCGAGGTTGGGCGCGACGTGAAAGACCTGAGGCCCGGCGATCGCGTGCTCTGCGACCAGGGCCGCAACTGCCACAGCCAGGGGCGCAAGCCGTTGTGCTCCTACTGCGCTTCCGGCGACTCGCATCAGTGCGAGTTCTACGGGGAGCACGGGATCACTGGATTGCAGGGCGCGCTGGCTGAATATATTTCCATGCCCGGTGTCAATTGTGTGCGGGTTCCGCAGTCGTTATCGTCAGAACTCGGGGCGCTGGTTGAGCCGCTGGGCTGCGTTCTCCATTCCAGCGACCGGGCGGAGCATGCGCAGGCGCGCTACACTCTCAGAGGAGAAGAGCGTATCCGCAATGTTTTGATCTGCGGCGCTGGCCCGGCCGGGCTTCTGTTTCTCCAATACCTGCGCAACGTGAAGCTGTTTGAAGGCCTCATCCTGGTCAGCGACATCCGCGAGAAGAATCTGGAGCTGGTACGCGAGCTGGGCGGAACTCCCATCAACGTGGCGCGCCAAAACCTGACCACTGCGGTGCATGAACTCACTGCCGGA
>Ga0315281_10005123_pt1 | contig 18815 bp, 15 predicted proteins | sample YL17G07_0_MG_FD_204540 | JGI IMG/M metagenome (GOLD analysis project Ga0315281, IMG submission 204540) | Sediment microbial communities from Yellowstone Lake, YNP, Wyoming, USA - YL17G07_0 | ecosystem: Environmental > Aquatic > Freshwater > Lake > Sediment | place: USA: Wyoming | collected... | reverse complement strand
AATATTCCTCCTGGTGGCTTGACGGCAAAAAACACCAGGAGGAACAAATGGAAAATTACAAAAGTTTAGCACACTCACGATATGATTGTAAGTATCATGTAGTGTTTGTGCCGAAGTTCAGGAAGAAAACATTGTATGGAAAGATCCGGCAATATCTGAAGGGGGTATTTCACGAATTGGCAAAGCAAAAAGGATGTGAGATAGTATCAGGGCATATGGCAGGAGATCATGTGCACATGTGCATCTCGATACCGCCGAAGTATGCAGTATCGGAGGTGATCGGGTACCTGAAAGGGAAGAGCGCAATAGCTGTGGCAAGACAGTTTGGTGGTAGACAAAGAAATTTCAGCGGAGAGAATCTCTGGGCGAGAGGATATGCTGTGTCGACCGTAGGCTTTGAGCTTGCCATAGTGAAGGAATACATAGCGCATCAAGAGAAGGTCGAGAGTGAACATGAAGAAGGTAGGTTTTAGGAACAAGTAACTGGCCGTCTTTGAGACGGCTCACAACCGTCAAGCCACCCGTTTACCGGGTGCGTTATGACTCTCAGAGAACTTACATACCTCATCAAATCAACCATTGACTCCACCCTTCCAGATGAATATTGGGCAATGACTTCTTTCTCTCTTAAGATGTTCTTGATTTCTGGGGAATCCATATTCCCTGCTACTCCACAAAATTTACCCAATGCCTGTAGTTGATGAACGACATCTATACCAGTGTAATCACCACAATGAATTATTAAATCCAGATTTAGATTCGTCAGTCTTTCTATTACTTCGGAAGATAAACTTGAAGCATGGGTAAAAAAGTGGAGGTCAAATGCAGAGCCTCCACCTCTGATGATCACCACGGCATCCAGATAGTTCCTGATTCTTTTACATTGGTTTAGGGCGTTGAGTATTGATTCTTCTGCCCGTTCACCCTGAATATATGTTCTTTAGTGACAGAAAAATGGAAAACAGATTTAAAGGAGAAAAGATTGATCTGTTCATCCATGGACATACTCATCAACTGAGAGGAAAAGAAAGGAGACATTTACTATCTCAATCCAGGCTCGTTTTCTCGCCGTCTGGTGAATGCTTTTGTTCGACTTCAATTTTCTCATTTCCCTTGCTCGGTATTGAAATGCTAATGATTGTTTCACCTGGGAATTGTTTTTTCAAAGAATGTGTCAATTTGCTCCCAACCTCTTGTAAGCTTGATAAAGTATTGTCAACAAACTCTATGATTTGCCTCGTTGCCTCATACATGGTGACATAAAGCCTGTTTCCAAGAGCAGCTTCTATTTGCTCAGGGCTGTAATCTCCTCCTTGAACAATTCCCGCTTTTTCTAAGGTTGGTTGAACTTCATGGATATGAATTATTGATCTCTCATTAATGGCATCTAATATTTTCTGGTACCTTGAAAGTTCTACAGATATTTCTCCAAGAAGGTTTCTGTCTTCCGTTTCAAGAATATAATAAATGCTATTAAGATCTACAGAGATATCTTCCTCGGAAAGCTGGGTGGTTGGTGACATTTCGAGGAAGGCAGAAGATTTTCCTCTAACTGGGTCGATAATCTGTTTCTGATAATTTAATAAATTGTTAATAATTTGTAGCAGATTGAAAATTACAACATTCCCGTTAACAATATTTTTCTTTTTCGTGTATTCTATTTCTTTATTGCGCTGAAAATCAAAGGCATATTTTGCACCGAAATACGCTGCTAATAGGGTGGCTAAGGCGGGCACATAATAAGTGAACAATATGCTTAGAAAGCGGCCTTGTACAATCCAGCCTGCGGCAGCACCAAGAATAAATGAAATACCAGCTATGATTACACAGTTAGAGTTTTTCATATTAATTTAGCCCAACATTTATTTTTAAGCGTATTTGCGATTATATTTCTTAGACGTGTTCGGGGGTTCATCTCTTTCCTTTTCGTGAATTGCATGATCGGCACATCAAGGCTGCATTTGATAGAGTCGACTTCCCGCCAAGAGCATGCGGTTTGATATGGTCGATCGTGAAGTTTGACCATGTCAACGGCTTTCGGCATTTCGGGCACCGCTTACGCTCATCCGAGTGCCATAGGAGCATACGTTGTTCAATGGTAAAAACGCGCTGTTCGTCCTTCTTCTCGAAAAGGCCACCGAAGACCTTCATAAGAATCGCCGCCCGTCGCTGCCGGGTCGCCAGACTGTCCGTGTCACCCTGAACGGTGAGCAGATAATCAGCGAAAAGACGCTGATCCGAGCTTGCGCCCTCGGCTTTCCGCTGCTGTTGGCGAACTATGCCGACACCATTTGACAACCAGACCAGAAGCCGCTGCGCCTGCCTGTTCCGTTTGGCATCTAACAGGATACAACCCTCCCGATCCAACTCCCAAAGGAATATAAAGATGGAGTAGAAGTCGGCAGAGTTCGCGAAGCGTGTTGTCCTGATGTCGGGAAATACCTTCTTTACGAGGTTGAGTATTTGCACGGTTTCCTGAACCACTCGGCGAAGTGTCCGAAGATCAACGGCTTGCCCTCCGATGATTCCATCGAGGGCCTTCTTCTTGTTTATCAGTCCCTTTGCATGAAGCGATGCCATCAGCTCGCAGACCAGTTCGACATGCTTCATACGGCTGACCTGTCCAGGAGAAAGAATGCGGTTCTCCAAAAAAAACCGTTTCCTCTTATCCGCGAGTCTCCCCGCCTGTTTCAGAAAATCGCTATGGAAAAAACGTGCATGGCGCTTTTCTGCACCGGTCAGGCGTTTGCCAGTAGAGTTGATCCGCACAAAAAGGTCAATAATATCCGCAAGGTCGCCAGTAATTTCGACGGTCTGGAACTTGTAACCCATCAAGCGATGTTCGTGGCCGCGATTGCGTATTCGAGTCCAGTCCCATTCCTCGACTTCTTCGTTCGGGTTGAGCCGTAACTTAACACTGAAACGTGACCCACGAAGATGCCCAGCCCCCTGAAACATCAAAACGGTTTCAAGACGTTGTTTGCCATCGATCACGTCATACCGCAACTTTCCGTTGTCATTCCTACGGTACAGAAACACAGAAGGAATCGGGTAGTTCTGCAGCAAGGATTCAATCAGTTTTTTTCTGTCCGACGGCGTCCATACGGAATCACGCTGAAAGCCGGGCTCAAGGTTGAGCTGGCCGTTGTTGAATAGAAGTACAAATTCCTGAATTGTCTTGTCGCCGTAATCAAAGTCGAGCGAATGTATTGGCATTTCTTATCCTCTTCCCTTTGTCCCCAAGCATTTATTATTAAGGATATTCTACATTTGGTTTAAAGATTATTATTTTTCTGTTTTATTGTCAAATTTTTTTTGATTATTCGGAGATTATCGGTTGAACTAAATAGCTTTCAGGTTGAGTTTTCGAGTACTTCTTTCAGGAAGTTATTGAGCGGGTGACTTCTATCTACTTATCCGCAGAACCAGACCTCACGACATTTTTAGAATTTGATGCGGAAATGCGAACACTGCTTGAAATAGCCAACGAGGAAGAAGATGCTTTGCCCCCTTATTTGCAATTACCGTAATTCTCAGAAGAAAACCAATCTTTAAAACTCTTCACAACGAGGGTGATATCTTCTCCAAAAAGTTCAGCATAACGGTCTTTAAGCTCGGCCGCCTTTGGGTTCACAACAAGAACTCTTTTTTGCTTTGGCCTTTCATCTGACGGCGGGTCGAAAATGGGCCAGCTATCAACGGAGGACCATGCAATAGCTTGGCCGCAGTGGTGTTGAAAGCATTCTATTAAGATTAGGCGCAACCTACTCACTTGAATCACTGAAGCCCGATGACTTATACAGCATGCTCTTGAATTTGCCAAGTAGCGACCCGGAAGGCAAAATTGCACCGTCAATATATCGAACACTCGTCGAGCAAGGAGGTATTGATACTGAATCATACCTGAGAGATACCTTTTTTAGAGAAGGGCAAATGTGGGGGAAACGGGGAAATGATGAAAGATATTATTCAGTTAAGGAGCTAAGCTATTTGCCACAAGCAGTTATTCCGAGAGCAGTGCTGAAGGAAATACCTTTTGTTGACATAGATCCCCGTCGCAGTGCTTCTGAGATAAAGCGCATTTTCAATGTCTCGCCTTTAAGGAGAGAAGATGTTTCCATCAGGCTCCACCATGAGATGACGGAGTATCAACCATGGTCTGCAGAAGCATGGCGGCACCTAACCCGAGCTCTTCCCTTTCTATATGCATTTCGCCTCTCAAAGACGGTCGATGAGACAGGCAGGGAAAAAAGGCTTTTTAAGAAGACTTCATTCAATGTGTGTAGCAAACTGGGTGCTATCATTTCTTTGTTTGGAGAAAAAGAATCGCTTGTTATGATTGACGAGGACGCGGAAGGACTTGTTATCGACACTTCAATGTTTCTTCTAAGCCATAATACAGAGTTTTCGATTGGGGACCAAGTCTTCTTGCATGCCATTGGGGATCTATTCGGCGACCTGTTAGGAATAAATATAGCATCTGATTTTGCGGGTTTTCTTGGATGTGACACGGAACAGCAGATGCTTAAGTTGCTTAAAAAAAAGATCGGCAAGGAAGCAAAAGATTTCCTTCGTAGAGCAAAAATAGCCTTGGAAGAAGGAGATGAGGAAAGCCCTGGTGAGTTCGTCACCGTACCCCCTCCCCGGCCTAAAGAAGAGGATTCTGAAGTAAAAAGTAGAAGAAACAGCCCCACTTCCAGAAATTGCCGGCATCCCCCCCGGTGTTGCCGCATTACCAGAAGGTGCTCATTTTGAACCAGTTCAACCACCGGTCCGCATACAAGGCCCAAAAAAGAAACTTGTTGTTACTGGAAAAACAGAAGCACCTCGCTCATCAAATAAAAAGACGGTTATGGTTGATGAAGCTATATCTCTTAAAGTTGTCGAGCTGTTTGAGAAAAGTGCTACCCCGGAGAGATACCCGATACGCGTGGAACATATAAGAGGCTTCGAAGGGTTCGGCTGTGATATCGTCAGTGTTGCCTCTGAAGAAACAAAAAGACTTGTCGAAGAAGGCCATATATTAAACATTGCAGATGTGCTGCGGTTTATCGAAGTTAAGGGCAGAAGTAATCGGACAGGGTTAATTGAACTCACTGACAATCAGCTATCCGCAGCGGAGACATTCAAAGATCGCTATTTTCTATATCGGGTATTCAGAGACCCCGGAGATCTGGCGCATTATGAGCTGGCAGTCTTGAGCAATCCTTCTGAATCAAAGGCAATGAAGGTTATAAGAACAACTCAATTTGACCTGAGCGCCGGCTCCGGCGCTGACTGGTTTCAAATAATAGAAGAAATTTCAGACGAGTAAATCTGGGGACTTAGCCGCGGCTTGTTGTAACTTGCAAGCTAAAGATTATGAATATTGAGGATAGCCGGTGCTATAACTTTCTTTGCAAGCTGAACAAGATGTTGATGATGAGTAAAGAATATTATTTGTGTCTTAAGGGAAAGTTCTGTGAGAATTTTAAGAGTTGCTCTTGAACGATCATCATCAAAGTTTACAAGGATGTCATCGACGATGAAAGGCAGAGTCTCGCCTCCGCTGATCTGCCTTTCAATGCTTGAAAGGCGAAGAGATAAATATAGCTGATCACTTGTACCGTCGCTCATACCTTCAACCCCCACCTCCTTGCCAGATGGTCGAACGCCGATGAGAATCGGCCTGTCTTCGCTGTCATAACCAGCTTTGAGGCCTGAAAAAGACCCGAGAGTAATTGTCGAGAAGATTTCACTCGCTCTCTTAAGAATCGGGCCTTGGTGCTGTGATCGATACCTCTCAATCTCACCTCGAAGTATCTCAGCCGAAAGCTTAAGGTGCACATATTGCTCCACTCCTTCCCGAAGTTGCGCAAGAGTACTCTGGGCCTTTTCTGCTGCTTCAGCAGCTCTCGCGCTGCCATCCATTTTCTCGATTTCCTTTTCTTCGCCCCCGATCCTCTGATCAAGAGTGGAAATGTTACTATTTAGTTCCTTAACCTCCTTTTCCATTTGTTCGATAAGTAATGGTAATTCATCAGGATTGAGCTCTGCCGTTTCTTCAATGAGATCAGCTATAGTTCCGCCTGCGGTATAAGGTAATATTTGCCGTTCAAGCTGATGCACTGTATTATCAAGCTCTCGGGCTTCACCCGACCTTCTCTCAATTTCCTCCATCTCATCGTAGGATGAACATTTTGCTTGTTCTCGCAGGCGATCAAGGATTGCAGTATTTTCTATAATGATGTCATTAGCAGACTGGAGATCCTGTTCCTTTTCCTTAATTTGTCGGAGAAGTTCATTCTGCCTAACTTCATCTTTTCTTGCCTCTTTATATCTTTCATCGAGCATTGAAGCAGCCTGCTCAACTGGAACTGATAACAGATCAGATGCTGTTGTTTTGACGATTGCCTTCACATCGGAAGAGAAAAGATTTTCGTCTCGCTCGATTCCAGCTATTCGATCAGATATTTTTGATGCTTCATCGATTTTTTCGAAGAGCTGTTGAACCCTTTCTATATAGGAACTGACTATGGATGGCTCTATAAATGCATCAAACCCAATTCCCTTAAGTATTTCATTCCATTCATTTTGCCACTGAGTTATTTTTGTGTTCGCATTATCCTTTTCGTCTCCTGTGCTCTTAAGTTGTGCCTGAGAATCTCTCAATATTTTTCTTGAGAATTCTCTCTGTGTCTCTGTCTCATCATGACGTATGATGACTTTGTTTGCCATATTTAACAGTATGTTAAGAGACTGTGCCTCAGAATGACCGGTCTCCCCTAAATTATCAAGGACGGCAAGAAGTCTGCTCTTTAACTCCACTATTTCTTTTTCGATCAGACTCACATTCAAACGTGCATTACGGACCCTTTCTGAAAGATGGACCAGATTTTGTTGACTGTTAAGCCAAACCCTCATTTCTTTTGGTGAGAGAGGCTGGATTCCTTAGGGAAGCCATTGTTGACTCCATTGCTCATTGATTTCTATCATGCCTTGCTTGATGATGCCTTCTTCTGCTTTGCAATTTATAAGTTCTTCTTCGAGCTGCTTTAACTCAGCACGCCACGTAGTTTTTTGTGCAACCCGGTCTGCTTCTCGTCTGAGTCGGTCTGAAATTTCATCAGCTTCATTAACGCTCTTCTCGTAGGCAGCATCGAGAGGCAACGAAGAATCAAAGACTGATGCCTCAGTATCAACTGAGGCCCCTTCTATCCAGGTTCTACGAATAAGCTCCCACCCTTTCTGACGGCGCTCTCTTGCTTTCAGAAGATCTTCCTGAGTTGGAATCTCTCCGATAACTTCTAAGGATTGGATATCGGCGTTAATCTTTCTGATTTTGCTATCAGCATTGTCGGCAGCAATCTTGATTCTCTCAAGCCTCAGTTCTTGCTCCGACATGGATTTTTCAAATCTATCGATGGTCTCTTGTTGAGGAGTTGCGAGCGCCTCAAGTGAATCAAGGTCTTTTTTCCAAAGGGGAAGCTTCATTAATTCTATGTTTGCCTGCTCCTCAAGTATCTGAAGTTCTTTCCTTGCTTCTTTGAGGCGTTTCTCTATGTCTCCATGACCTCGAATAAATTCATACATCTCCCGCAGTTCACTGATGTCTTTTGGCTCGCCAAGAATCTCGAGTTCCTTTTTCGCCTGATCGATCTTATCAATGATAACTGCCTGCTGCTTTGCAGCGTTTTCCTGTTTTTCTACAAGTATTCCATGTTGAGATGATAGCTCATGGATTTTCTGTCTCCTGGGAGCAGAAATACGTATGGACTCCACTTTTTCTAATGTTAGATCTGGGCGGATATCCCTGAGAATATTCTCAGCATCAGAAAGAAATTGAGACCTTTTTGTAAGAAGGTTAGTTAAATCTTTCTTTGCCTTGAGATGACTTCCAAGGCGCTGCTGGAGCTCCTTAATAACGTCTTCCATAGCGATAATATTCTTCGGAATATGAATCTGTTCAAGCCCTAATCTATAGGTTTGCATATACTTCTTTGCTTTTTCTGCATCAGCCTTAGCACGGTTCAATGCTTGTAAAGCCTCTCTTCTTTGCTGAGGAAATTCCGGAGAAAGAACTAAAACATCTCCCATTTTGCTACGTTTATTACGAGTTTCCTTGAATTCTCCGAGGGCAGGGAGTACATCCCGCAGTCTTTTAAGATGATTAATCTCCGCAATAAGTTTGTTTAGTCGCCCAACGAAATCGCCCTTTTGATCTTTTGCCTCTTTGAGGTTTCTCTGGTGGGTATCCCAATCTTGGCTTGAAAGTGAAGCTTTCTGCATTTCTCCTTTTGCTTCCTGAAATTCACTGATCTTGATATTGATGTATCTTTTCTGGGCCTGAGGCTTGAACAGTTCATCTGTCTTGTCATCAAGTTCGGAAAGAACCTTACGGAGGCCACCTTTACCGAGCCCCACTGCAAATAGGCTCTCGCCTATATCTCCTTGCCCAGCAATTATTTCTTTTCCCCCTTGAATGAGATCGTCGTAACTGATACCAAACATCTTTGTAAAAAGGGCTTCATCAATACCTCCGAGAAACCTTTCGAGGACACGCTCATCGATCGGCTCATCATTCTCGTTGAGTAATGTTTTTATGCGCCCCGTTCTTCGCTGGAATATAAGCTCAGATCCGTCTGAATGCTTTATTCTTGCGCCTATCCTGAGCTTTGTTCCTTCGTGAAAAAAAGTGTCAGGCGTACGCTCATGAATACCATAAAAAAGTGCTCTGATTGCTCTCAAAGCAGCGCTTTTTCCGGCTTCGTTAGGGCCGTATAGTATATGGAACCCTTCACTACCCTTCGAAAGATCAATTGGTTTGTCTGTGAAGGGACCAAAGGCTTTCAGATCAAAGAAGAGAATTTTCAATCTGATGAACCTCCCGAGAGAAGCAAAGAAGTCAGCAAGTGCTTTGCATCTTCAAGTAATATCTCAGCCTTATCAGGAGATTCGAGGTCTAAAGCATTCTCACCTTTGTAAAGTTCACGAGGGAGCTTTCCTTTGAGCTTGGTGTAGTCTTCCTTGAGATATTTTAAAAAGATATCTCCAGCTTCAATTCCTTGGATATATTGAATGAGATCTCTTATAGGTCCCTGAATCTTATCGTGATCAAATTTTGGGCTCGTCCGAAAAGCTACTTTTTCAATCCATATCAGACCACCGCTTAAGTCGGTGGCATCTGCCCGTATCTGGCTAATCCACTGAGTAGGGTCCTTTATGAGGGATTCATGTGCCTTACAGGAGCCAGTAACCAATATCCGAACAGCAAGTGTCTTACCTGGGTTTTGATCATATTCTTTCAGTATTTCTTCACGAACCCGCTCAAGAATAACATCTGGGGTATCAGCATCTAATGCACTTACTGTGCAGAAGCACCAGCGAAGGACATCAAAGTCGCGCTGATCTATGGAAATTATTTTGCCATCGTCGATAGTTACGAGTGTGCATCCTTTTGGTCCTGTCTCACGGATATGCCTTCCCTGAATATTGCCTGGAAAAATAATCCAGGGATCTTTATGAAGAATCTCACGCTTATGAACATGCCCAAGAGCCCAGTAATCATATTGTTTTGAAAGAAGAGTTTCAATTTGGCAAGGAGCGTAGGTTTCATGGCCCTCTCTACCGGTAACACTTGTGTGAAGAATACCAATATTAAAATAACCAGAAAGACCTTCCGGATAGCTCGCGGCAATGTTCTCTGTAACAATACGCTGATGAAATCCCTGACCATGGACTGCGATGTTAAGCTCCTTGATAAACACACTTTCAGGCTTTTTTGTTGAAAATATCTTAACGTTCTCTGGCATCCTAAGACTTTTAGTAATGTTGCTTTCAGCATCGTGATTTCCCGTAATGATTAGTACCCTGATCCCCTCATTGCGGAGTTTTGCCATCTCCTTTGAAAGGAACAAGCCTGTGTTGTAGTCACGCCAGTCACCATCATATAGATCCCCAGCGATTAAAACAAATTTTACTTGCTCTGTGATTGCAAGATAAACGAGGTTTTCAAGAGCTTTACGGGTTGCATTGCGGATCTGTTCGACTGGTGCACCTTCATATCGCCCAAGCCCTATAAGGGGACTGTCAATATGAATGTCTGCTGCATGAATGAATCTGATCATTACAACTATCTCTCGTTGCTAACACTTCTGTCCTAATTATGGATAGCTTACACTAAAGTGAAAGTTTTTTCAGGCACGAATCATTAAAATATGCTGTTAAATCAGGGGGTTGGCTGATGCTTGATTAATGAGAAGTGAAGTGTACCTCGCTTCTGGCCTTCAGTATTTTCTTAACAATATTACTGCAAAGTACGTTCGATGTTAGATAATCTCTTTTCTATTGTATTTCTATAACCCTGCCAATTTTCAGGACTAAGAATGCATGAGAAATAAGAAGGCTTTATCTCGCTGAAGCCAGTTCCAATCTTCAGTTTTGTTTCAATCAAAGTATCTATTCTTGATTTATATTTGAGTGTATCTCCAAATAATTCACGAAGAGGTTCTATCTCGGGATTTAAGAGTTCTTTGATCTTTTCCATTTTGTATTCTTTCATCAGTGACGGCAAATATTGATCGCTAAAATACTCCATTAATTCCTTTAATTTCTTAAAATATATGTCTGTATATTTTCTAAATATATACCAATCATCACTAGTAATTGGTGCAGATCTTCCCTCTAATCCTTGCACCGCTCGCTCAAGCTGGGTCCGAAGAATACCGCCTGCAGCAAGTAGAATATGCATAAAATTGGGAATTCCATTTATACTTCCAAATTTAATATGTCGAGATAATTTTTTAATGTGCTTCTCAACAAATATTATTGAAGCTTCATGTAGGGACTTGAATATATGAAAGTTTCTTGTGCCAATTTGTCGCATACCACGTCCGCCATCCCAAACAGGTTTTCTTCCAAAAATGGAAGGGATAGGGGCTTCAAGTACCGGAATTTCACAAAAAGTGAGAAAAACCATGAGAGCCTCTTCATCATTGTTTTCAATCAACTCTTTAAGTACCTGATAGAATTGATATGAACTTTTCTGGGCAGTTTTTATATGGCGCTCTCTTCTTATATTGTTGCCCATATGAATGTCTTGAATATTCGTCACAAGCAGACTGTTGCTTTGGGCCGTTTCAATATTGTTCTTAAAAGAAAGCAGTTTAATAATTGTTGATGACTTATCTAAAAGGGAAATAACATCTTCTGTTAAGTTGATTTGCAATACTCCGCTATCAACTTCAGAAACCTCTAGTGATTTAGAAATATCATTAAGAAAATTTAACTGAGCGATAAGCTTATGCGACGCAATATTATCAGGAATGTTAACAAAAACCCTTAATTTATTTGCAATCACTATGGCTTCAATTAATTTAATTTGATGTTCTTTGCTGATTCCTTCAAATTCTTCCTCGGAAGCAGCAGTTTTTAAAAGTTCTTCATCTTTCAGGTGAAAGGCTGTATCATTTGGATTATATAGTCTATTTGGATTGATATCTTTTTCTGAGAGGTCTTTCAATAACATTAATATCTCAACATTTCCCGATGCTGCTGTTTGCAGTAGAGCATTGTTTGTAAAGTTTGCACTGCCAAAAGCATGTAAATATTTGTTATGTGATTTTATTGTAATGGCTTTCGCGTGGAGTGGTTGAATATGTCCTTCATCCATATATGTACTAAGATATAGCTGGACTTTTCCTTGCTTTACCAGCGGATGTGATAACCATTTCTTTGTCATGGTAGTTATGCCATTTTGGGTAAATATTTTGATCGCTTTGGGAGACAAATCTTGAAATAATATGTTTAAAAGGAAAGGTTCAGAGTCGAAGTATCGAGAGAGAATGTATATTGTATCGACAGGGGATTTAATATGTGACTTTATCTGGCTCCAAAGTGTGCGTTCAAGATTATCTAATAAACAATACCTTCCATCTGAAATTCTATCAAATGGAACAAGCCAAGGAGCTTCCATTATCATCTCTTGGAGATTGGATCTATAAGATTCATTTGGCCACCTATCAGATATTTTTTGGAGAAGACTAAAAGAAGATTGGAATAGGTCTTTGAAGACTTCATTTTTCTCTTCTTCAAAATCATAACAACAAACAAGCTCAGCATTGGATGTTATGCCAGGCCGAGTAAAATTAGCACTACCGAGTATTAATCGACCTTTGGTTCTGCTGGCCAATAAGATTAACTTAGAATGAAAAGCCCCAGGAACAGAAATAGGGCATAAAAGATATCGAAGGTTTGCCTGTTTAGGCCTGTTACCTTCCGGACCAAGAATTGCTCTCTCATAAGTCTCTCTATCAATAATGACGGTTACATTACCATTATTATGGAGAGAATTAAATTTTGTTAAACAATAATCCTCAAAAAATTTTGGGTCAAAGCTGAAGGTACATATTACTGCATGATCATAGCTTCTTCTTAGTAACAACTCATGAATATTTATTCGCTCGACCTTCTCTCTAGACATTTCGCATGATTCTCTTAAGCAACTGTTGCCCTTCATTAGAAACGGAAATATTATTTTTATGATCAATATCTATAAGCCCAAGATCACTCATTATACTGACTGCATTATAATGCCTTGAGGAACGCCACCGTGGGGCGTAATCCTGCTCTTTTATTATCCGCTCTTCAATTTTATGGATCCAACAACTGTCAAGACGACGTTTTTCGTACATAATTCGATCATGCTGATTGACAATGAAGTGTTCTATTAAGATATGTAGTACAATATCCCAGGAAATCTTGCTATCCAGGCACTTGTCTAAAACCTGAAGTAAAGTTCCTGCCCAAAGCTCGTTATTCGCGTGAGCTGCCACATAATTGAAACCAACATCATGTTTGAGGCCACGCCATTTCCCATATGTGACAAATAAAATTAACATTGCTCGAACCGCAGCTGCTTGTGGAGTTTTAAAATCCATATGAATGATTTGTGCTTCGCTCAATGGGTGAATAAATGAAAGTTCTTTCTGAAGTCTAAGAGACGTTTTCTCTGGCGGCACATCGTTGATGCCTAAATGTGTTAATAAATCAATAGGTTTTTTGCAACTTTTTTGCGTAGCCTCTTTCAGGATTGAATAGAATTCGTGTTGTAATATTTGCAAAATAAGATCATCGATTCTTAGGCCAGCACTTTCACTTCCAATTATCTCCAAAACACAGTACATAAGGCTTTCCAGTGCTTGTGTAATGAATTGTTGAAGACAAAATTGTTTCCATAACGATTTGTTTAGAGAATATTGTTCTGGGGTCTTATATTCTATAGGAACTTTTTTGATTGTTGAAAAAACATCATAATAATATATTGGAAAGACAAGATCCCAATCCAGCGAATCTTTGTTTACTGGGATCCTTTTTTCATTGTATTCAGAAATCATGTATAGTATGTGGCTTAATGATTTTCGCCTCATAAGAGTTCTCTCTGATGGAAATTTGTCATTAAACCCAAAGAAAAGATCTTTTAACATAAGTCTCTCTTCACTGGCAGAGCTTATGTTCAAGGCATCTAACGTTAAATATTGTTTCGAAGCATCAAGATCTTTCAAAGATATATGGTCATTAATATAAAGCCTTTTTTTAATGTATGGAGTCTTTTCAATTACTGAATGGAAAGCCTTTGCAAGTGCTTCACCATATTCATTTGCATTATCTATCCCATCATCAGCCTTGTAGATTAAACCGAGTTGATTAAGGCTACCAGCATAATATTGCCCGTATCCGCCTAAAGCATTCGAAGGTAATACCCTGAAATTGCAATTAATCTCCTTCGTCTGAAGGCCTTTATCTAAGTATGCACGAGCAGCAGTTATTCCGACAGGGGAGGTCCCGGGGTTGTTTGAAACTGTAGCAAGAGCCATCGTGGCTTCTCGTCGACGAAATGCGTCAACAAACTTTTGATATTTTTGAGGGTGTTCTTCTCTTGCAATATGCCATAATGCCCAGCAATAGAAAGAATAGTAACGTGCACGATCAGTTTGAGTTATTATGCCTGTGAGCAGGTAATCAGTTATTATAAAAGAAACCCTCGAAAGACCGAGTGGATCTCGGCCTCCCATATCAGTAAAAACTCGTTTCGTCCACTTTGGGAGGTATTTTTTAATGTCAATCTTTTCCATATTTTTCGTAGGCCGCAACTTTGTAAAAAATTTCAATATATAACATCCGATTCATGTTTTTTGTCAACGAAAAACAGAGGCTTGGACGAAGCTTGCTGAAGCTCAGCGGAAGACTTGCACAGCTAAGAACAAGCATGGGATGAGCGAAGGCAAGGGGTTGTCGTGAAGATTCCTGCTTGAAATGCGCAGGTTGATAAGGCTATTGCCAAATGTTTGCTTCTGTGAGAAAGTTTCTTCTGCGTTATCCCAAAGCTAAGTCGGTCATAGGTTCGAGGATCGAGTACTCTTCCAACATAGCATCCTATGTCCATAAAACACCTGTTTAAAGGACAACAAAATCTGCCACTACAAAACCGCATTCGTCAAGCAATCCAGCTCTGAAATTTGAAAGGGTTTTTTGGACAGTCTTTTTCACCATGAGAACACTTCGTTCTGACAGTTGCGTTATCAAAGACGCACTCTGAAACCTCTTTTCTCAGTGCAATCAACTGGATTCATGATAGCCTCCTTGATCCGTAGTTATCAAAATACTCTGCTATTTAACCTGTTGTAGAATAATCTTTATTCAAACTGGTGACTGCATGTTCACAGAGATCAAAGCGCAGATAGAAAGAATTACTTACTACAACGAAGAAAATGGCTACACCATTGCAAAAGCAAAGGTAGGAGGTAGACATGACCTTGTTACAGTGGTGGGTAATCTCCTTTCCGTGAATGCAGGAGAAGTCCTAAGACTGAAAGGTGAATGGCAGAACCACCCTAAATTCGGGGAGCAGTTCAAGATTACATCTTATGAATCTGTAGTCCCTGCTACAGTCAAAGGCATAGAAAAATATCTCGGTTCAGGGCTTATCAAAGGCATAGGTCCCGTCATGGCAAGAAGACTTGTCTCCAAATTCGGGTTAGAAACCCTCAATATCATTGAAACAGACATCCAGAAATTGCATGAAGTAGAAGGTATCGGAGATAAAAGAATCGGAATGATACGGAAGGCATGGGATGACCAAAAGGAAATACGGGAAGTCATGCTGTTCCTTCAAGGTCATGGTGTCAGTCCTGCTTACGGAGCCAAGATATTTAAACAGTACGGGAAAAAATCAATAAAGATAGTTCAGGAGAATCCGTACAGGCTTGCAACGGATATATTCGGTATCGGCTTTATCACAGCCGATAAGATAGCAGAAAAACTCGGCATTGCCAAAGAATCACAGATAAGGGCTGAGGCAGGAATTCTTTATGTGCTTCACCAGTTATCCGATGAGGGGCACGTCTATTATCCATATGAACCTTTGGTAGAGGAATGTAAGAAAATTCTTGGTGTTGAGAAAGAAACCATAGTGAAGGCTTTTGGTAAGATTGCCTTAGAAAAGAAGATAGTTATTGAGGATCTCAATAAAGAAGGGGAATTGAAGGAGAACAACAAAGCTGTTTACCTTGCAAAATTCCATGTCAGTGAAGTCGGCATAGCTAATAATTTAAAACATCTGATGCTTGTACCGAAAAAATTAAGAAGTTTCGACAAGGATAAAGCTATGGAATGGGTTCAATCTTAATGCAGAACTACAGAAGCATCTAAACCATTCGAGTGATGAGTTTACACGGGGAGGTAAGATTTTAAAGGTTGGGGATAAGGTTATGCAGATCAGAAACAATTATGACAAAGAAGTTTTTAATGGTGACATCGGTAGAATTGTCAAAATAGACAGGGAAGAACAGGAAATTATTGTGGATTATGATGGTAGACCCATTTCTTATGAGTATTCCGAGCTTGATGAGATAGTCATGGCTTATGCTGTTTCGGTTCATAAATCACAAGGTAGTGAATACCCTGTCATCGTAATGCCAATTCTTACTCAGCACTATATGCTTTTGCAAAGGAACCTTCTTTATACGGGTGTAACAAGGGGGAAAGAAATTGGTTATATTAGTTGGTACTAAGAAAGCTATTGCAATAGCAGTAAAAAATAATAAGCCACAGAAGCGGTATACCTTATTGAGAGATAGATTAGCCTAAGGTTCCTCATCATAGATGAATCTGGTGTGCATGGCGTTTGGGAACGTACTTCTTTAAAACTATTACTTTAATTGAGTATAATGTGGAGCATTAAAGATACATTAACAAGGAGGTAGTATATGACAAAGGCTGAACTTGTAGAAAAGATGGCAAAGGGTGCAGGTATCTCCAAGGCTGCAGCAGGAAAGGCACTTGATTCTTTTATTGATGGAGTTGTTAAAAGTGTCAAGAAAAGTAACAAGGTTGCTCTTGTTGGCTTTGGAACTTTCTCAGTTTCAAAAAGGAAAGCACGGACAGGAAGAAACCCTCAGACGGGTAAACCAATACAAATTCCTGCCAGAAAGGTTCCTAAGTTTTCAGCAGGCAAGACTTTTAAGGATGCTGTGAAATAAATAAGATTTTTTAGTGCTCGTTTTCGTAGAAAGGGGGGTAATTGATTATCCCCTTTTCTTTTATTTGTTACACCTACAAAGTCTCAGACTGATAAGGAATCGGAATTTAATGATTATCATTTGAAACTTGTATGAGTCTGTCAGATTACGAATCAGAGTGGCCAAAGCAACCAAAAGACTAATCAATCACACTTTTCATAGGTTGTCTTAAAATAAAAATGGGGAATAAGTTAATGGCAGTCATGATCATTATGATAACGACGATTAGAATAAGTGCTCTTCTATTGTTCCATGAGGAACCCGAAGGAGAAAGAGTTCTCCATAATTCAACTGAGATAATTGCAAACGGGATATTGCTGAGTATTCTATAGCTTATTACATACACAATTCTGCTATAGATCAATAGATCCCTTTCTGTGTCCCCATTAATTAAGATTCCTTGTGAAATCCAAATCGCGAGAGCAGTAAAAAAAATAAACTTCCTGCCCGTCGTCGTCGATTCTCGAAAGAATAAATTGCCTACGCAGTTCGAATCTTTTCTCTTTAGACGATACCGAAGATTTAACTCATAAAGGGTAAATAACCAGCCAAACAAAACCAAGAATAAACTTATTTTTGCGAAGGGGTTCGGGTACGTCAGTATTGCAATATAGGTTATGAATACCGCACCTACTATGGAATGGATTTTTGGTTTAGTATTTAATTTTTGATATTGTAGGAAAGTCCAAGCAGTAAGTTTTTTGTCTATTGCTCGGATGATATTCAACGAATAATGCTCCGGTTAGTCAATCTGCTGATGCCCATGGTCAAATTATATCAAAGTTCTAAATCTACCCTTTTCAGAATACTCACTCATTTTATCGATTTCGTACAACGGAAATAGAGAAGGGGTCAGGTCTATTTATTTAGCATTTCCCTCTTTCACGGAGAATCCTGCTTATTGAGGTAAAGTGCATTTCGATATAGTTGGCTACCTCTCGTCTTTGAATATGAGTTTCTTTTCGTTTCCTCTGCTGGTGATATAGTACCCTGCACCAGGGTATTCTATGCGTAAGGGACGCGCCATGACGGCAACTTTATCATATTCCTATCATAATGACAAGAAAATAGACCTGACCCTTTATGGTCCCTTCCTTATTCATTCGGCGGCATTACAACCCATACTTTAGAGCAAGATTCTCTGTTAGCCAAGACAGAATATTTTTGTCTCTTATGTGTTGGACAATACGTTGCCAACTGCATTTCCGTAACATCGTTGGTTCTTGCATGGCTTTTTGTGTCTCCATGTAAGCAATCAGTCCATCTCCGTCTTTTTGAAAGGCTGGATTTCGCTCATCATAAATTAGTATGAGATGCCCATCATTAAGAGACACAGTTCCATCTGGCTTTACACCTGCTGCTAAAATATTCCTTACCAATTGATAGTTTTTATTCAGCGGGCATGGGTTTAAGTCACTATTTTTTTCCCACTTGAACAGGCTCGGCACATAATGCCAATATAAAACTCCAATTTCAGTTAATGAACATCGTTCTTTTCTTGCTCTTTGGATTGAATAAGTACCGTTGCAATGTTCACTCTCATAATTTGAATCAGTTGACGTTAATCGTGGGCGCGAACAAGTTCCTACTTCCTCTTCTGTAAACTTACACTCAATTGCTATTTGATAATCTCCAGAAATATAGCCATCGAGGCTTGTGCGACGTGGTTCACCAAGATAATCTATTTTGTACTCCATCGCAAAATTATCTGATGAAATTTGTGCTTTACCAAACAATTCCAATCCCTCATCGTCTTTTAGTTCAGATAAGCAGTGTAAAAAGTCGTGAATTACCAAATTGCCCAATATGCTCTGTGCCAATGCTTGCGAACTATTCATGCTACGAAACCATTTATGCCTTTCCCCTTCAGGCACTAGAGCAAGTAATCTATCAATTTCCTGCTGGCTTGCAACGGGATTAATAATGACGTTTCGCCACGCTTCACGTGTAACAAAGACGGGTGGACGTCTATCCTGGGTATATGGACGCTCAAAGAAACTTTGGCCATTTGAAAACTGAGACTTTTGATATGCCCAATATCGATGGTTTAAGTCTGCTTTGTAATCCGTCATCCTTTGCTCCCTATTGTATTACGGCTTGCTCTTATGTCGCCGAACATTGTTTTTTATGCTGCTTATTCCTATTGATTAAACAATAATACTTATGGGGTATCCCCTTTGTTCAGGTAACTACTACTTGTGATATTTCCTTTGTACCAAACCTCTGACATTTTTTACAATTTTACCATACGGCGCTGGT
>Ga0315281_10005122_pt1 | contig 18816 bp, 18 predicted proteins | sample YL17G07_0_MG_FD_204540 | JGI IMG/M metagenome (GOLD analysis project Ga0315281, IMG submission 204540) | Sediment microbial communities from Yellowstone Lake, YNP, Wyoming, USA - YL17G07_0 | ecosystem: Environmental > Aquatic > Freshwater > Lake > Sediment | place: USA: Wyoming | collected... | reverse complement strand
CATCATGAAGGGCGAGCAAGAAACAGGCGTAACGACATTCTTTCTTCAAGAGGCGGTTGACACTGGCTCGATTGTGTTGCAGGCGCGCTTACGAATTGGCGAGAACGAAACGGCCGGAGAACTTCACGACACGTTATCCGAAGTCGGTGCAGAAATTGTATTACAAACCGTTCGCCTAATCGAACTTGGCAAAGCTTCTCCCCGACCTCAGGAACATTCCAATGCCTCTCCAGCTCCGAAAATATTCAAGGCCGATTGCCGCATCCGATGGAAGGATACTGCTTTGAAGATCCATAATTTCGTACGCGGACTTTCCCCCTACCCCACAGCGTGGACAACTCAAGCTCATAGAACGTTGAAGGTGTATCGCACACGGCTGGTTGACGGTCAATCTTCGACCGGAGTGGCTGGCAAGGTGATATTCTGTGACGGCTCATCACTCCTTATTGCTACGGGGGACAGTTCAATTGCGATCTTGGAGATTCAACAAGAAGGGCGCAAGCGAATGTCGATCGAAGAATTCCTTCGGGGCACTCAAATCTCCGTTGGGGAGCAGTTTGCGTAGCCGTCAAAAAACGAGTATCTTTTCCCACAAAATTTTGTCCTAAATGGAATTTGTTCTTTGGTCTGCTCGAGTTGTACACGTGCTCTCCGCAATCGTTTGGATTGGAGGACTCATCTATGCCAATGCCATCTTGAATCCCGTTCTTGAGCACGAGCGAATCACGCGACAACGATGGATGCAATTCGTCAATCGGCGGATGATGGGGTATGTGTGGTTCACCGTGTGGCCGCTTTTACTGACGGGCACATTGCTGATGCTTCTCCATGCATCATTTCGTTGGGGCGAATACGGCACCACATTTAACCGACTGCTGGCACTAAAACAAGCGTTGTTTTTGTTGATGCTGTTCTTCTCGTGGCAAACGAAGAAAGTTTTTGAACGAATGAATGAACCATCTGATACTGAGGAAACATTTGAAGGTTGGCGATTGGCTTCCCTCAAGTTGTTGAAGCGGACCATTTTTACCGGAATCCTTGCCCTGCTGGCAGCTGAAGGGATGCGTAGTTTCTGAACCGATGGGCAAAGTCATTGTCATAGCGAACCAGAAAGGTGGAGTCGGAAAGACCACGACGGCTATCAATTTGGCCGCGTCCCTCGCGGTGGCGGAACGACGCACCTTGCTGCTCGATATCGACCCGCAGGCAAACGCTACCAGCGGAATTGGCATCACGCCAATTGAGGGGCGCACGATGTATGAGGTCCTTGTCGGCGAGGTAGAGGCAAAAGATGCGATTGTGGATGGACAAATGGAATCACTTTCAGTCCTTCCTTCGCACATCAATCTCGTCGGTGCAGAGATTGAATTGGTGGACATGGAAGAGCGTGAATATCTGCTTCGTAAAGCGCTCGTTGAAATTCGCCAACGATATGATTTTATCATCGTGGATTGCCCCCCTTCGCTTGGGTTGCTGACGTTGAACGCGCTCTCGGCGGCAGATTCCGTAATGATTCCGGTGCAGTGCGAATATTTTGCGCTCGAAGGTTTGGGGCAGTTGTTCAATACGATCAATATGGTAAAGAAGACGTTTAACGCAGACCTCGACATTGAAGGCGTATTATTGACGATGTTCGATTCACGCCTGCGACTCTCGAATCAGATTTTAGAAGAGGTCAGAAAATATTTTGGCGACAAGGTATTTAAGACTGTAGTTACACGGAACATACGCCTGAGCGAAGCCCCGAGTTTTGGGAAACCGATTGTGTTGTACGATGCCGTCTGCTCTGGAACGAAGAACTATATGCAGCTCGCCCGCGAGGTGTTGAAGAACCAGAACATCATCGTTACGGAATCCGAAATCGTGCATCACGTCGAGGCTGATCAATAAATGAGCACAACGCAAAAAAAGAATGTGCTCGGTCGCGGGTTGAATGCTCTGATTCCAAAGCAACCTCGCATCGAAGTCTCGATCAAGGGCGATTCCCTCGGCCGCGACACGGGTGAAATTGGCATCATCGCCAGCGTGGATGTTGCCCGGGTGCAAACGAACCCATTTCAGCCACGAACAGATTTTGACCAAAGCGCACTGGAAGAACTCAAGCAATCGATTGTCGAAAAAGGAGTCATCCAGCCGATTACTGTTCGGCGTGTGCCAGAAGGATATCAGATCGTCTCCGGCGAGCGTCGTCTGCGTGCGGCACAACTCGCAAGACTCAAGCAAATTCCCGCCTACATTATCAATGTGGCGACAGACGAAGAGATGCTCGAGCTGGCGCTCATCGAAAACATCCAACGCGAACACCTCAACCCGATTGAAATTGCAACCGCGTACCAGCGGCTGATGGATGAATGCCAGCTTTCGCAAGAAGCAATCGCCCACAAGGTCGGGAAAGAACGCAGCACGGTAACAAATTTCATTCGTCTGTTGAAGCTTCCGACAAAAATTCAAGATGGGCTGCGGAAAGGGAAGATTCAGATGGGGCACGCACGGGCGTTGATCAATGTGCCGAGCGAGAAGACGCAGCTCCGCGTGTTCGACAGAATCGTGGACGACGGATGGTCGGTACGGAAAGTTGAGGACTTCGCTCGGATCTCAGGTAAGTCGACGCCCAAAACTTCGAAGGCCCCCCAAAATTCGCCGACGAGCAACACACAAAACGCAGAGGCAAAATTGCGCGAATTGCTTGGTACGAAGGTATCGGTACGCTCAAAGGGCGCTGGGAGGGGTGAAATCGTGGTGGAATACTATTCACTCGATGACTTTGACCGCTTGATGGAATTGTTCGGAGAAGGCTCAAAAGATTCCTGATGGCCTGCGCACGGGTTTGATCACAATTATCAATCACTTCCACTGACTGCACCATGACGCTAAAGAAAATTCTTACCGACAACGCTCCAGCACCGATTGGCCCCTATAGTCAAGCGATTATCGTCGATGGAAAATTTCTCTACACGGCGGGGCAAGTTGCCATTGACCCGTCGTCAAACAAAGTGCTCGAAGGCGACATCAAAATACAAACACGGCAAGTCTGTAAGAACCTTGAGGCGATTCTTCTAGCGGGAGGATCGTCTCTGAAATCAGTCTTCAAGACGACGGTATTCTTGAAAGACATGGGTGAGTTTGCCGCAATGAATGAAGTCTACGCGGAATTTTTCTCTGAAGCCTCGCCGGCCCGAAGCACAGTTGAGGTTGCCCGACTGCCGAAAGATGTCCGCATCGAAATCGAAGCAATCGCTCTCCTGGAAAAGTAGATTGTCGGGAAGGGGTGTTGTGTGAGACATACCATTCTTACGTTGCTCCTAGCGAGCACCTCCTTAGCGCAATTCAAAATCTCACCGAACGTTCATGCAACCCGTTTATCCCAAGACCGATCCGGGGCGCAATCCATTCCGGTTGATACCCTTGGGCTTTCTGCACGAACCGTGCGTGCCGTTCTAGAAGAACCCCGAAAATCAACGAAGCTCGCAATGTTGTTAAGTGCCGTGATCCCGGGGGCTGGACAAGTTTACGTCGAACGATATTGGACAGTCCCGATTGTCTGGGGTTTTGGATACTACTTCTATCGTTCGATGAACCGGCAAGGAGATCTCTACCAGCAATATCGGGAGAGTTTTTCACGTTCTGTCGAAACGGATACGGTAAACCATCCTGCGATGGGGAATTCGCTACTACGTGATATCCGCGATTTCTACCACGATGAGCGCGACCGGTTTGCAATTTATCTTGGTCTTACCTATCTGTTGAATATCGTCGATGCGTATGTTGGGGCCAGCTTATTCGGATTTGACGTTTCGGAGGATTTGGGGGGCAATGCAAAGCTGAATTTGAGGATTCCCATCATCCAGGCGCCCACAAAAGATCGAACTGGCAGGAGATAAGAACCTACGATTTGAGTTTTCCCAAGTGGCGCAAACAAAAAGGCTTCTTCAAAGTGAAGAAGCCTTGCTTGTTGATGCAGAACCGTCCAAGAGACCAAAGAATCGTCGGGATGAGAGGATTTGAACCTCCGGCCCCCTGCGCCCAAGGCAGGTGCTCTAACCGGGCTGAGCTACATCCCGATTCCTAAACCAAGGTACGTTTTTTTTTGTTTGTGCGTGCATTGAAAGATCATCTCTTTGCAAGCCACGATTCTGGATTTTGTTTGTCGCGGTCGTGCCAGATCTCAAAGTGAAGCATCGAACCCGAGATTGAATCGTCACTCTTCCCGATGACGGTTCCCTCACGCAGGCGTTGAGATTCGACAACTCCAATTTCCGCCAGATGGGCGTAGACCGACCGATACCCATTTGCGTGATTCAGAATGACAACATTGCCAAACCCGGGGATGAAGGACAATACCGCGACCTCGGCATCGGCGACTGCGTAGATATCAGACCCTGCCGGAGTCGTAATATCGATGCCCGAGTTTTGGGTGATCGTTTTCAATATCGGATGAACTTGCGGTCCGAACTTCGATTGCACGCTCCCCCGGGAAACGGGCCACCGCAATTTACCACGTTGATCATGGAAATTGGTCGAGCTCACAAAATTCGAAGTTCGCGGCAATGTGGGTTGGACTTTTTCCGTCTTCGCCCGCTCGCGCGCAGCGATCAGTCGCTTTCGTTCTTCTTCTGCCTCACGCTCCTTTCGCACACGTTCCTTTTCGATTAATTCGGCAATGAGTTCTTCAATCTTTTGGGCAGCTGCGGATTTTCTCGTCAGCTCTTTTTGATACGTCTGCTTGTCTTTTCGGACTTTTCGGAGCAGCGATCGCCGCTCGGAGGATTTGCCACGCAACGTGGCCTCCTCTTTGGCCTTCTCCGCAATCAGTTGCCGCTCGCTGTCGAGTTTGACCTGAAGTTCTTCGTTTTCCCGCTCGAGTCTAGTCTTCTTTTCTTGAATCGATCGGAGATCTTCCGCTCGCCTTTCGGAAAAACGCTTCAGATATTCAACCCGAATGAGCATTTGATTGACGGATCGTGCGGAGAAGAGTAATTCCAAATCGTAGACACGTCCGTTCTTGTATACTGAACGAACATACCCCGCGTAGTGGGACTTGAGCGATTGTAATTGCAATTCCAACCCTTCAATGGAACCGCGCGCAGAATCAATTTCCCTTGCGATCGATTGCTCTTCACCGTGCAGGGTCGTTATCAGAGACCGAATGAGGTTCGATTGCCGTTCAAGATTATCAAGATGGTCAATCGTTGCCCGTTCCTTGGCTTCGGTCGCAACAATCTTCTTTTCGAACGACTGGATGTCTGAACGCAACCGTTGCAGTTCAGTCTCCTTTTTTTTCAATTCGCGGTCGGGCTTCTGAGAAAAGACCTGGGAGGGCACAGTAACGAAGCATACGGCAAGAATCCATCTGGTCGACATTCTTACCATCGGATGTGCTGTGCTTTGGTGGGGGAATGGAACGCAAAATCCAAGGCTTCTTCGTTGATGCGCACGAAGGAGTAGAAAATGGAAACGAACTGCCGCTCGCGGGGTTGAAGAATTCGAAGCGAATGGGGCACGCTTACGGTCCCGACCTCTTGAAAACTTGCAAATGACTGCTCCATCGTCAACTTACCCGATCGGTCCAACACCTGAATCTTGGCTATTGAGTGTAGTTCGGCGTCAAGAAGATAGCGGCGCGTTGATATTCCGTCTCGAAACACTAGAACGGGCTGCTCGTTTTCAATTAGCGCTTCGTCCGGTTCTCGTTCGTCCGCGGTATTCAATCCTTTCCCACATAAGACTTCAAGAATTTCTGAAAACATCAAATTTGTGTGGAGAATCCGTTCAAAATTGTTGGAGGTCGATTGCCCGGTAATGAGTTGGTTCTCCAGTGCATTGTAGAATGTAAAATCTTCGCCAGTAGCAAACAACCAGCCCGCTCGAATACCGAAAGGCCCTTCGAGCTTTATCAGCAGCGAGTCTGGCTTCCGCAAGATGAGTGTGAAAGCGACTGATTGAGTGAGATTGGGCGTCTCAATGCTAATGCGACCTTCTGCACGGAGTGTTCGGATGGCAATGGAGTGTTCGCGTGAACGGGTGATAACCTCGGAAACGTTGAACGACTTTGAAAGGAATGAGGTATGTTTCGGCGAGGGGCAACCGAGAAGCGAAAGAAGAGCAATAGAGTAGACCGACTTGGAGAATCTCATCAACAGTTACAAGGTGCCGCGCGAAATCTTATCCTTCAAGGGCTGGTTTTGCGAATTGAGTTCAAGCGCTTTCTGCCAATATTCGAGTGCCTGAACTTTCTTGCCGAGCTTGAAACAGACATCGCCCAAATGCTCGGTGACGACTGCACTGGTGCGCCCGGTATCCAACGATTTGGAGATGTATTGCTCGGCTTCTTCGTAGCGTTGAAGTTTGAAATAGATCCACCCAATCGTATCGAGATATGAGCCGTTTTGAGGCTCGGCCGTTACCGCATCCGTTGCCATTTCCAGCGCGCGCTGCAGTTGCAGGTCGCGTTCGGCGAGACTGTAGCTATAATTGTTGAGCAGGATGGCTGATTTTGGGTCGAGCTTCAATGCCCGCTCGTATAAGCTGTCGGATTCCACGTGCCGGCTCATTCCGTCGTATGTCAAAGCAAGGGAACCGAGTGCAGTCAACTCGTTTGGGTTGAGTCGAAGGCAACGCTCAAGCATATCGGCAGCTTCCGATTGTTTTCCACTCCGTGAATATGCCAACCCGCTGAAAAGGAAGAAACGAAAATCCTTGGGGAATATTCTTTGCGCCTTTTCTGAGAGGTCGATTACTCGAACATCTTGGCTTCGGCTGAACAAGTTATTGCAGAGGATCGCCCAAGCGTCAGCGTTCCGTTCTTCCAACAGGGTGACCTTCTCAAAGTAAAAGGCTGCGAGAGAATCCTGTTTTCGGTCTCCGGCAATCCCACCTAGATACCAGTACGGCCGCCAATCGTTCGGCTTCTCTTTGTTCAGCTCTTCGAAAATTGTTCTTGCTTTTTCTCCGAAAGAAGAGTCCTTCTGCACCATTCCGTAGTAGATAATGGCGACGCGCAGTTTCACTTCGGGGTTCACTCTTCCCAGTCGCACCAATCGATCGAGCAGCGGAGCGGCTTTGCCGAATTCGCCTTTCGAGAGATAAACGTTTGCGAGACTTGCGTTGAGGTCAACGTCGTTTTCATCAGTCTCAATCATTCGTTCGAGTAGTACTGTCGCTGAATCCACGTTGCCGGATTGTTCATACACTTCTGCAAGCTGCCGCAGCAATGCTCTGTTGCTCGGGTCGATGTGGAGCATGCGCTTGTATTTCTCAGCCGCCTCTTTGAATCGACCAAGCGTTCGGTTCAATTCGGCTAGCTGCAACAGCAGATCCCAATCCTCGCCTCGGTCTTCGAGAAGGCGTTCATAGATTTCGATTGCGCGTAAGGGTTTAGTCGGTTGACTCAAACGAGCAATATTGTACCAAGCGTTCGAATACGCCGAATCAATCTTTAGGATCTCTTCGTACTCGCGAATGGCGAGCTCCTGCTGAAACGTTCCGACATAGATTCCAGCCAGGTGTTCACGATACGCAATATTCCTCGGATCGCGTCGCACTGCCTCGCGAGCCATTTCTGCAGCGCGTGGAGCTTTTGAAAGAGCCGCATAGCATTTCGAAAGAGCATAATAGATCGCCCCAGTCTGATCGAACTGGAGTGCCTCCTGGTATTCCAGAATGGCCTCGGCAAATTGCTCCTTAGATTCCAACACAGATCCATCGATAAAATGGCGCATCGCGCGCTCACGCCGAACTTCTTGTTGCTGGGGTGTGTATTGAATCGTTTCTGGTTTGACGGTAGAGGGCTCGTGCGTCGAGCTTGAGGAGGTGCCGCAACCACTTATCGCGAGCAGCGATACAACGATCGAGGGTAATAGAAAAGTAACTCGTTTCATTCTACAAAATATATGGAATAGGTCAAGGAATAACAATAAACCGTATTGCTTTGTAGAGCGATTCATTCTATTTTTGTTCCTGTGCAGACGTTCAACAAACACTACGATCTGGCTATTGCGTGGACTTGGGATCTCGACAAGGATTTCGTATCAGCCATCGAGGCGGCGGCAAGAAACCTTGGCGTTTCAGTTATTCAGGTTACGACGCACAATCTGGACGAAGTGACACGGAGAATATCCGACGGCTCGCTCACCATTGCAGGTTACTTCGATCGCGCTTCCGATGAAGACGAGCAGTTCTTGTCGATTACGTCAATGGTCGAAAATCGATTTTCGGCGAACGGAACGTCAAGCATATTGACGATCAATCCCAGAACAAAGGCCCAGCGCGCTTCGGATAAGGCCACGATGCACCTCGAGTTGACTGCAAAGGGTGTTCGGGTTCCACAATCTCTCATCATCCCCTCGTTCGAAGAGAAATCTGATTATCTTCTTTCTGCAGAAGATCTCACAAGCCTGGGAAGTCGATTCGTTGTAAAGCCTGCCAACTCCACAGGGGGCAGTAACGGCGTGCGAATCGGAATTTCAAGCTGGGAACAAGTTCAGGAAGCGCGCGAAAGCCTTCGCCACGACAAGTTTCTCTTGCAAGAGCGCATCAAGCCGGCATATCTTGGTGATTTTAGGGCCTGGTTTCGAGTGTTTTACGCCTTCGGCGATACAATTCTCTGTTGGTGGGACGACCAAACGCACGTCTACGAGGAGGTCTCATTCGAAGATCGGCAGAACTTTTCCTTGTCTGTTCTTCACGATTCAATTCGGCGGATCCAAGAGGTTTGCGAACTAGATTTCTTTTCCACCGAGTTTGCGTATGCCACAGCAGGAGAGTTCGTGGCAATTGACTACGTGAATGAGATATGCGACATGCGCCCTCAATCGAAATTTTCAAACGGCGTTCCCGACCGAGTTGTTACGGCAATCAGCATAGGGCTTGTTCGGTTCTTTTTGGAGAAAAAGACCCATCCGCCAACTTATTGAAGAGTTTGAGGAATGTCCCTTGACTTTCAGACAGTGGTTTAATAATTTAGCACAAGAGTTGAAGCCATAACAAACCGTCCACGAACTCAGCCGGAGGTTCTATGAGTCTAAGATCAGAGATGAAGTTGGTTCACTGGTGGAGATTGTTCACGCTTGTAGTTTCGATTGCAGTCTCTCTTTCATTGACAGGCTGTGGTGGATCAGAACAGGCGGTGGAAGGCGAAGAGGAAGAGGCCGCAGCCGAAGAGCCCCAGGTTCAAAAAATCGGTCAAGAAGCGCCGGCTAAGAAACCCGAGCCAAAAGCGCAACCTGCACCGCAAACCGGGTTGACAAATTTCAACGCCAATCAACAACAGGCTGCACCCCAATCGCAGCTCTCGCAGTATGAAAAGCAAATTGAAGAACTTCGCACAGAAAAAACAAACCTTTCTCAAAAGGTGATGAAATTAGAGCAGGATAATCGCTCGCTCACAACCAAACTCTCCGAAACTGAAACGCTCATGATGGCGGAAAAGATTCGCGCGGATAGGGCGGAAGAGGCTGCAAGGAATGCACCAGCCCAATCAGCGGTGGGGCAATCGAATGTTGCGCAATCACCAGTGGCGCAACCGATCTCTGCCAAAGAGGAGCCAAAGAAGGAAATAGCGATGGCTGCGGGTTCGTACGATGATGCTCTCAAGGCATTCAACGCACGCAAGTACGACGTTGCTGCAGCAGGTTTTCAAGCGATCATCGACGCTGGCGCGAAGGAAGACATTGTCGACAATTGCAAGTACTGGATTGGGGAAGCACAATTTGCGCGATCAAAGTACAGCGATGCGATGATGAGTTTTCAGGCAGTAATGAAGTACAAGAATTCTGAAAAAAAGGGAGATGCACAATTTATGATCGCCCAGTGTTACGAAAAGTTGGGAAACAAAGTCAAAGCAAAAGAGGGATACGAGAAAGTCGTGAAAGACTATCCCATGAGCAAGAACGTCAAGCGTTCCAAAGAGCGTTGGGGGAAGCTGTAACCCTGATTGCTTCAATTGCTTCGAGACCCCAATCATTAGATTGGGGTTTTTTGTTTTGTTGAATGGCGAGCATCGCGATGGTATATTTGAATTGAATCCGATGGCGAAGATCATCTCTAAATATGTCTGCCAGTCGTGCGGGTATGTCTCTCCCCGATGGGTCGGCAAATGTCCGAATTGCTCGGAATGGAATACGTTCGTCGAAGAGGTGCCCTCGCCGGTGAACGCTGCGCGCAAGACCGGAGTGCAATCCAAGATCGAGCCGGTTTCAATGGCTGCAATCGATTCCGATGATGTCATACGAACGAAGACGAACATTGCGGAATTCGACCGCGTGCTTGGCGGTGGGCTTGTTCCCGGTTCCCTGATTCTCTTGGGGGGAGATCCGGGCATCGGAAAATCCACACTCATGATGCAAGTGGCGTTGAAGATGGTGGAGTGTGTAGTGTTGTATGTAACCGGAGAAGAATCCGTTCGCCAGATCAAATTGAGGGCAGATCGGTTGCAATCGGGTGCGGCAAAAAATATCTTGCTGCTGGCGGAAACAAACCTCGACCTGATTCTCGATATCATTGAGCGGGGAGAGCCAGATCTCATCATCGTCGATTCGATTCAAACAATGTATCGTCCCGGATTGGAGAGCGCACCCGGTAGTGTCAGCCAAGTGCGAGAATCGACGGCGTTGCTGTTGCGTCTTGCAAAAACTCGCGGCATCCCTGTGTTTGTCATCGGCCACGTGACGAAAGAAGGGGTCATTGCAGGACCGCGCGTCATCGAACACATGGTGGATACAGTTCTGCAATTCGAAGGGGAAGCGCATTACTCCTACCGTGTTCTGCGAGCACTGAAAAATCGGTTCGGATCGACAAACGAGATTGGCATCTTTGAAATGCACGACACTGGCTTGCGAGAGGTGCAGAATCCTTCCGAAGTGTTTCTTTCACAACGACACTACGGTACTTCGGGATCAACAGTGGTGGCGAGCATCGAAGGTACGAGACCAATTCTCGTCGAAGTCCAGGCGCTCGTCTCGACGGCCAGCTTCGGAATGCCGCAACGGAATACAACGGGATTCGATTATCGTCGGCTTTCGCTCCTTCTGGCAGTGCTGGAAAAACGAGCCGGGATGAACTTAGGTCAGCAAGATGTATTTGTGAACATTGCGGGCGGAATAAAAATCGACGAGCCCGCGGTTGATTTAGGCATCGCAACATCTATCGCATCCAGTTTGCGTGATGTGCCGGTAGATTCACAATCGGTGGCAATTGGAGAAATCGGATTGGGTGGTGAAATCAGGACAATCTCGCACGTCGAAAAACGAATTCAGGAGGCGGCGAAATTAGGGTTCAAACGAATCATTATCCCCTCTAACAATCTCAAGTCGGTCAAGCAGAACGGTGAAATTGATATTATCGGCGTCGATAAAATTGAAAAAGCTATCCAGGTGTTGCTCGGTTGATGGCTGACATGCTCGGTTACATCGGACTTTCTGCAATCATTCTGTGTTGGGTACCACAAACGATTGAAACACTGAAAGCCGGTCGTTGTGGTATAAACAAATGGTTCCTCATTCTCTCCCTTGTTGGCAACGTTAGTCTGTCGCTGTACGCACTCCAACGGAATGACGTGATCTTTTTTGCGCTCAATTCTCTCGCTTCCGTTGGTTCACTGGTTAATGGGTATTACAAGTTTTTTCCTCGGCACACTCCTTGAAACAAATCGTCCTCGCTACAAACAATCATCATAAAGCAACAGAACTCGAATCGTTTCTGAAAGTACTTTCGATCGAAGTGATCATGCTTCGAAATTTCCCTACAATCCCCCCGTTGGTTGAAGACGGCCACTCGCTTCTGGCAAATGCTCTCAAGAAGGCTCGCACAGTATTTCAGTTCACGCAACTTCCCGCGCTTGCCGATGATTCGGGCTTGGAAGTATTCTATCTGTGCGGCCAGCCTGGAGTGTATTCGGCCCGCTACGCAGGCGAGCCGAGGAGCGATGAAAGGAATAACTCGAAGCTCCTCGCTGGCTTGACAGGGGTTCCCCCTCGCAGAAGAAAAGGACAGTTTCGAGCCGTCTTGGCGCTTGTTGGTTCTGGATTTGAAGATGTAGCCGAAGGGATTTGCCCCGGAGTTATTGCCGAGTCACCACGTGGTACCAATGGATTTGGGTATGACCCAATCTTTCTTCCCGAGGGATTTGATCGAACGTATGCAGAATTGACACAATCCGAAAAAAACACAATGAGCCATCGGTCACGCGCCTTTGAAAAACTGAAACCAATCCTGGTCAACCGAATTCCGTGATAGAGAGCTCGGAAGCGAGGGTTCTGGGGTTTTAACTGTTTCCGACTCGATCCAAGAGCATTCCTTGATTTACAAAGCGATTCTCGCTATTATCATACGTCAATTTTCGCAAACTACTTCCCTATGCAAATTTCAGACGACAGAATAAAATCTCTTAGCACAACCTCAATTTTCAACGGCCTCACAGACGAGCAATTGCGGTCGATCGTGAAGGACTTTAAGGAGGTGCGGAAGCCCGCTGGAACAATCCTGATCACGTATAACACGCCGCCTGCTACCGTGTACATCATCGTGGAAGGGAGTGTTCGCATTTCACGGTTTACGACCTTCGGTGAGGAAACAACATTGAATTCACTTCAAGTCGGAGAAGTGGTGGGCGAGCTCTCCGCGATCGACGGCAGAGGTCGTTCCGCGCGGGCCACGTGTGCTGTAGATTGCGTTCTGTTTGAGTTTTCAAAGGGAGAATTTGAATCGCTGCTGAGGACAAATCAGATTATCGCGCAGAACATGCTTAAAGAGTTGGGCAGCCACATTCGTCGAGCTAACGACACGATTGTGGAACGGCTCGAGGAACAACGCGCAACAACCGAGAAGAGGATGAACAAATTGTTCAGACTGGTTGAAGCGAGTAAGATCATCAACTCCACACTCGATCTTGATAAGTTGTTGGGCCTCATCTTGAACTCTGCAGCCTCAAGCATTGAAGCAGACCGGGGTACGCTATATCTTGTCGATCCATTCAAACAAGAACTCTGGTCCAAGGTGCTTCAAGGTTCAAACATGGTGGAAATCCGTTTGCCGATCGGAAAAGGGATTGCCGGATACGTCGCACAGACGGGCGAAACGATCAATATCGTCGATGCGTATAACGATGCGCGCTTCAACCCTGAAGTCGATAAACGAACCGGATACCGTACGCGCAACATGCTTTGCATGGCGATGAAGAACAAGGACGGCAAAATTACGGGCGTGTTCCAGTTGATGAACAAAAAGGATGGAGCGTTTGACTCCGACGACGAGCAGTTTATCGATGCATTCTCGGCGCATGCCTCTGTCGCCATCGAAAATGCACGAATGGCCCAGGAGATGGTGCAGAACGAACGTCTTTCCGCCGTGGGGAGAATGGCCAGTGTCATCATCCACGATATCAAAAATCCTATGGGAACGATTCGTGTCTATGCACAAGTGATGAAGAAGAAATCGGGCAACGAAGAAGCAAACAAGTTGGCCGACGAAATGATCCATCAGGTAGACCGATTTGTAAACATGACGCAAGAGATACTGGATTTCACTCGCGGTGTCAGCGCCACCAACTTTACCGACCTAGAGTTTGGCGAGGCAATGAACAAGGTGCTCGATTTTGTTGAACAAGACTTGACCAAGAACAAGATCAAACTCACTCGGGAGGCGAAGTACACAGGTGTAATCAAACTGGACCAGGACAAAATGGTTCGGGTGTTCTACAATATTGCCAGCAATGCACGCGATGCGATGCCGAACGGCGGAACGCTGACCGTGCGCACGCGTGAGGATAATGGCTTTGTGAATGTCGAATTTGTTGACAGCGGGACTGGAATGCCTGAGGAAGTGAAAAAACGGATCTTCGAACCGTTTATGACCTTTGGCAAGAAGCACGGCACAGGGTTAGGAATGGCAATCGTGAAGAAGGTTGTGGATGACCACGGAGGAAAGATCGAAATCGATAGCGAGATGGGGAAGGGAACGACGATCCGATTTCTTATTCCCATTAAGCGGCTTGCTGAAGAACAACAAGCTCAACCTCAAACCCAACCACAGGAACAACGACATTGAGCTTATGATGGCAAAAAAAAATCCCGACCCTCCGGCCGGGATTTTTTTTGCCCTTTTGTTTCTCTAGAAACCTTCCTCGTCCGCAGAGGGTTTGAACATAGACGCCTCCTTATGCCTTTGCGTAACAGACGCATTCGCATAAGAGGTTCTTGAGACCCATGCTAGCGGCTATCGACCGATGTTTAGCATCACCGCAATAATGCTCCAGAGGACCAGAAGTGCGATACCTATTCCGATTCCGACGCCGGTAGATTTTCCGCTGAACTTTGACAACCCGATACCGATGTACGAAGCCTCCCAAATGGAAAACACATTTGCTGCCGCGAGTAGTTTGTGGAGTTTCATGGATGGGTCAAACTCGCTGAGGACTGCAAGCGCCGCACTTGGGCTAGCGTACATTGTATTCAGTCCGATCATCATCATCAAGGTAATGATACTCCCTAGAAACCCGATCATCGCTGCACTACCGTAGAGCTCGAGGTACTTTCCGTACCCTTGTGTGGCATTGAGGGCGAATTTCCCGATGAGCCATAGTACGAGTGTCCCACCAAAGAAAAAGAAAGCGATAAAAATCGATCCACCAATCGTTCCAAACACCACAAAGATCGCGGGTGAAAGTTTTTCAAACTGATCGCGTGCTTGGTCGGCTTGTTCCTGGGTCATTTTGCCTGCCTGGACAGATTTCTGAAATTGTTCACTTTGAATATCCGAAAGTTGTTGGTGGAACGTTGGGTTTGTCGCAAACAAGTAGGAAAACAGACCCACAATCGCGCACGTCAACAGCAACGGAACGAGCCAGGTTGTCGTACTTGGTTTTCCGTCTCGTATGCTCGATGCGGCGACTGAAGGCGAACTGAATACATTTGTTACGACGGAGACGAACGAGATTTCCTGTGGAGAGGTTTCCATGGTCAGCCCTTTGGAATGTTGGTGATGGTGTGGATCGATTCGACGACGATAGAAAGTTACTCATTTGGTGATTGAAAAGCACAACGGGTTCGTTGACATTCGGCCTTTATTAGGATATATTTGTTCGAATTTTAGTTCAGTTAACCCTGCTCGGCGTAAGAGAGTCCATATATGTCCGATATTGAAGAACAACGGAAAAAAGTAGAGGATCTCAAGCGCAAAATTCTTGAACAGAAAAAAAAGGGTGGGGGGGCGACCGGCTCCGTAGACCTCGAATCAAAGAAGAAAGAGGAAGAGGAGAAAGCTGCGGAGGATGCACGACTCCGAGAGCAGCGAATCAGTGAAGAAGCAGCTCTTCGGGCCCAAGAAGAAATGCGTCGCCGGGAGGAAGAGGAAGCGTTACGAAGAGCGGAAGACGAGGCTAAGCAAAAAGCTGAAAGCGCAAAGCAACACGCCGAAGTTGCGGGGCGGAAGAAAGCAGAGGAGGAAGCTCGGAAGGCTGCGGAAGAATTAGAAAAGAAGAAGAAAGATGAAATAGCGCGTCGCGCGGCTGAGGAAATGGAACGCAAGAAGCGTGACGACCAAATGCGTATAAAGGATGAGGAATCGCGTTCTCTACAGATTAAGCATGCTTCGGCAATGCTCTCTTTGCAAGCGTACGCTCAGGCTCTTCGTCAAGCGTGGTCAGACGGAATGATGGGTAGCGAAGAAACGGCGATTCTGGAGACTTTTCGGAGTGGATTGGGGATTTCAGAACAAGAGTCGGCTGGCCTCGAGCAGGAGGTTCAACTGGAAATTTATCTTCAAGCGATTATGAAGGGCTGGAAGGACGGATCAATTACGCCAGAGGATTCCGAGCGATTGGATGAGCTGAGAGAGAAATTCAAGATTCCTGCAGAGGAGCACTTGCGTCTGGAAAAGCAAGTGCGACAGGAAATTCTCAGACAGCGGGCGTAAGAAATATTTATTACCGAGGAAAAATGTGTTGACAATATAGCAATCGTCTGCTATATTAATAGCCCGCAAGTATATAGCGGTTGTTTTAAGTTGAAAATTGAACAAAAGCCCATCTCTGATGGGTATTTTTGTCTGTTCTTTGAAAAAGTGTGCACGGCTTAAGTCAATTGTAAGCCGAGTTTCACATCTTGGTAAATTTGAATCAAGATTAAACTCGAAATTGTGAAACTACAATGGAGAGTTTGATCCTGGCTCAGGACGAACGCTGGCGGCGTGCCTAACACATGCAAGTCAAGGGAGAAAGAGGTAGCAATATCTCGTGTAAACCGGCGCAAGGGTGCGTAACGCGTAGGCAATCTGCCCTAAGGACGGGAATAACTTCGAGAAATCGAAGATAATACCCGATAATGCAGCGGCACCGCATGGTGACAGTTGTTAAAGGTCGCAAGACGCCTTTGGATGAGCCTGCGTCCCATTAGATTGTTGGCGGGGTAACGGCCCACCAAGTCGACGATGGGTAGCTGGTCTGAGAGGACGATCAGCCACACTGGAACTGAGATACGGTCCAGACTCCTACGGGAGGCAGCAGTGAGGAATATTGCGCAATGCCCGCAAGGGTGACGCAGCGACGCCGCGTGAAGGATGAAGGCCCTCTGGGTCGTAAACTTCTTTTGTAAGGGAATAACGAACCGCTACAGGCGGTTGTGAATGTACCTTGCGAATAAGCATCGGCTAACTACGTGCCAGCAGCCGCGGTAATACGTAGGATGCGAGCGTTGTCCGGAATTACTGGGTGTAAAGGGAGCGCAGGCGGGTTAGTAAGTCGGTGGTGAAATCTTCGGGCTCAACCCGAAAGCTGCCACTGATACTGCTAATCTTGGGTGCAGAAGAGGTTGATGGAATTCTTGGTGTAGCGGTGAAATGCGTAGATATCAAGAAGAACACCGATGGCGAAGGCAGTCAACTGGTCTGTTACCGACGCTCATGCTCGAAAGCGTGGGGATCAAACAGGATTAGATACCCTGGTAGTCCACGCCTTAAACGATGAATACTCGATGTCAGCCCGCAAGGGTTGGTGTCCAAGCTAACGCATTAAGTATTCCACCTGGGAAGTACGATCGCAAGGTTGAAACTCAAAGGAATTGACGGGGGCCCGCACAAGCAGTGGAGCATGTGGTTTAATTCGATGCAACGCGAAGAACCTTACCTGGGTTTGAAAAGCTCTGTAAACCGATGAAAGTCGGGTAGTGTAGCAATACACGCGGAGTACAGGTGCTGCATGGCTGTCGTCAGCTCGTGCCGTGAGGTGTTAGGTTAAGTCCTGCAACGAGCGCAACCCCTGCACTTAGTTGCCATCAGGTCATGCTGGGCACTCTAGGTGGACTGCCTACGCAAGTAGTGAGGAAGGTGGGGATGACGTCAAGTCCTCATGGCCCTTACACCCAGGGCTACACACGTGCTACAATGGCCGCTACAACGGGTTGCAATGCCGTAAGGCGGAGCCAATCCCTAAAAAGCGGTCTCAGTTCGGATTGAGGGCTGCAACTCGCCCTCATGAAGCTGGAATTGCTAGTAATCGCAGATCAGCCACGCTGCGGTGAATACGTTCCCGGGCCTTGTACACACCGCCCGTCAAGCCATGGAAGCTGGGGGTACCCGAAGCCGCTGTGCGAACCGCAAGGACGCAGGCGTTTAAGGTAAAACCAGTGACTGGGGCTAAGTCGTAACAAGGTAGCCGTACCGGAAGGTGCGGCTGGATCACCTCCTTTCTAAGGAGACTTCGGCTGAGCAATCAGTTCGATATCTCGAGTTCTTAGCTCGGCGACTCTTGATGGAAAGTTTGTGCACACTTTTATTTTTTTCTTTGATCTTCATTCACGTTCGATGAAGAACGCGAATGATGCGTCGCACTGGGCCTGTAGCTCAGGTGGTTAGAGCGCACGCCTGATAAGCGTGAGGTCAGTGGTTCAACTCCACTCAGGCCCACATCCGTCGGGTTGGCGTTCCAACACCAGATGCTACGGGGCTGTAGCTCAGCTGGGAGAGCACTAGCTTTGCAAGCTAGGGGTCAGGGGTTCGATCCCCCTCAGCTCCACAAGAAATTGCCAATCGCGAATTGGCAATTTCGGTTTGAAGATGTTCTTTGACAATTAGGAAGTGTGAACAAGCAAGTAGCGGCTAGTAGTTTTCTCCGCTTCGGCGGGGAAGAACCAATGAGCGAACGTTTGTTCCAAAGCATCCATAAAGTTTTCCTGTCCAATATTTTTCTGATACACCTTCATCTCCAGTGAGATGGTTTATCTGTGTATCAACAAAGATTTCGGTTAAGTTACAAAGAGCATACGGAGGATGCCTAGGCACCAAAAGGCGATGAAGGACGCGGTTACCTGCGAAAAGCATCGGCAAGGCGGAAGCAGCCTTTGACCCGGTGATGTCCGAATGGGGCAACCCAATGCGAGTTATGTCGCATTACTCTCTGCTGAATTCATAGGCAGGGTAGAGCTAACGAGGAGAAGTGAAACATCTCAGTAACCTCAGGAAGAGAAAACAATAGTGATTTCCCCAGTAGCGGCGAGCGAAAAGGAAACAGCCTAAACCGTCTTACACGTCAAGGCGACGACCCTTGTGTGAGCGGTGTTGTGGGACTCTCTGGCGGAATCGTCGATACGCCGGTGAGTGACAAATCATTTTGCTAGCTGAATTTTCTGGAACGTAGAACCACAGAGGGTGATAGTCCCGTAAGCGAAAGCAGAATGACTCACGAGAGGATCCCAAGTACCGCGGAATAAGTGGAAGTCTGCGGGAATCTGCCAGAACCATCTGGTAAGGCTGAATACTCTTTGGTGACCGATAGTGAACAAGTACCGTGAGGGAAAGGTGAAAAGAACCCTTAAGAAGGGAGTGAAATAG
>Ga0315281_10005121_pt1 | contig 18817 bp, 19 predicted proteins | sample YL17G07_0_MG_FD_204540 | JGI IMG/M metagenome (GOLD analysis project Ga0315281, IMG submission 204540) | Sediment microbial communities from Yellowstone Lake, YNP, Wyoming, USA - YL17G07_0 | ecosystem: Environmental > Aquatic > Freshwater > Lake > Sediment | place: USA: Wyoming | collected... | reverse complement strand
AGGCGGGGAACGATTTTAACCGGCCCTACCGCAAGAGCGCCCGCATCGTCGGCGACGTCATCGGTAAGTACCACCCCCACGGCGACACCGCGGTCTACGACGCCATCGTCCGCATGGCCCAGGACTTTTCCCTGCGCTATCCCCTGGTGGACGGCCAGGGCAACTTCGGCTCCGTGGACGGCGACTCCCCCGCGGCCATGCGTTACACCGAGGTGCGCCTCACCAGATTAGCCCACGAACTCCTCCAGGACCTGGACAAGGACACGGTGGACTTCGTCGCCAACTATGACGGTTCCATGAAAGAACCCCTGGTGCTGCCCAGCCGCCTTCCCAACCTGCTGGTCAACGGCTCCTCGGGCATCGCCGTGGGCATGGCCACCAACATCCCGCCCCACAGCCTGGACGAAGTCTGTGACGCCCTGCTGGCCACCCTGCAAAATCCGGACATCACCTTAACGGAGCTCATGGCCATCGTGCCGGGGCCGGACTTCCCCACCGGCGGCTTCATCTATGGGGCCGAAGGCATCGCCGAAGCCTACCGCACCGGCCGCGGCCTCATCCGCCTGCGGGCCAAGGTGATGGTGGAGCGCAAGGCCGGCCGGGAGACTTTGGTGATCCGGGAATTGCCCTACCAGGTGAACAAGGCCCGCCTCATCGAACGCATCGCCGAACTGGTGAAGGACAAAAAGATCGAAGGCATCTCCGACCTCCGGGACGAATCGGACCGGGAAGGCATGCGGGTGACCATCCAGCTCAAGAAAGACGAGCAGGCCGAGGTCATCCTGAACCAGCTTTATCTCAACACCCAGATGCAGGTCACCTTCGGCATCAACCTGGTGGCCATCGTCCACAACCGGCCCGAACTCTTGAGCCTCAAGGACCTGCTGCGCCATTTCCTGGAACACCGCAAAGAGGTGATCCTGCGGCGCACCCGCTATGAACTGAAGAAGGCTGAGGAGCGGGCCCACATCCTGCAAGGCTTCCTCATCGCCCTGGATTTCCTGGACCAGGTCATCGCCATGATCCGGGCCGCGGCCACGCCGGCGGAGGCCAAAGAACAGCTCATGGCCGGCAGGTTCATCACCGAGGCGCCGGATGACAGTCACGAAGAATTGCGCCAGCGCTACGCCCTTTCCGAGATCCAGGCCCAGGAAATCCTCAACATGCGCTTGCAGCGCCTCACCGGCCTGGAGCGCCAGAAGATCATCGATGAAGCCAAGGAAGTGGAGGCCGCCATTGCCCGCTTCCGGCAAATCCTGGCCGAGGAAGCCCAGGTCAAGGCCCTCATCGCCCAGGAACTGACCGAGCTCAAGGAGCGCTACGGCGACGGCCGGCGCACCGAGATCGTCCCCGAGGCCCAGGAGTTCACCGCCGAAGACCTCATCGCCGACGAAGAGATGGTGGTGACCATCAGCCACCGGAGCTACATCAAGCGCACCCCTTTGACCATCTACCGCAGCCAGCGCCGGGGCGGTAAAGGCCGCACCGGCATGGCCACCCGGGAAAATGATTTTGTCTCCCAACTTTATATCGCCTCCACCCACAGTTATTTTCTGGTGTTCTCCAACAAGGGCCGGGTCTTCTGGCTCAGGGTGCACGAGATTCCCGTGGGTTCGCCTACGTCCCAAGGGAAGGCCATCGTTAACCTGGTGCAACTGGGGCCGGAGGAAAAAGTCACCACTATCTTGCCGGTCAAGGAGTTTGTTCCCGGTCTCTCCCTGGTGATGGCCACCCGCCGGGGGGTGGTGAAGAAGACGGACCTGATGAACTTCCAGCGGCCCCGGAGCGGCGGCATCATCGCCCTGTCCCTGGATGCCGCCGACGAATTGGTGGGCGCCGCCTTGAGCGATGCCGAACAGAGCATCCTCATGGGCACCCGTCTGGGCAAGATCATCCGCTTCCCCGCGGCCGAAGTCCGGGATATGGGCCGCGCCGCCCGGGGGGTGAAGGGTATGGGGGTTGGCCCGAAGGACGAAGTGGTGGGCATGGAGGTGCTGTGGCCCCAGGGGACCATCCTCACCGTGACCGAGCGGGGCTTCGGCAAGCGCACCGACCCGGCCAAGTATCCCCAGCATCACCGGGGCGGCCAGGGGGTCCTGGGGCTCAACATCACCAAGCGCACCGGACAGGTGATGGGCATCCTGCAGGTGAACGAAGACGACGAAGTTATGCTGGTCACCGACGGGGGCAAGATCCTGCGCCTGGCGGCCAGGGGTATTTCTCTCATCGGCCGGGTCACCCAGGGCGTCAAACTCATGGACGCCGAGGCGGAAGAGCGGGTGGTCTCCCTGGCCAAGGTGGCGGAACAGACTGATGACTCCGAAGCCGAAATTGAACCCGACCTGGGACTCTCCTGAGGGCAAGGCCGTGGCGGTGGTGGGGGCCGGCAGTTGGGGCACCACCCTGGCCAACCTCCTGGCGGAAAAGGGGCTGAGCGTTCATCTCTGGGTCCGGGAACCGGAGGTCCATGAGGATCTGCTCCGGGACCGGGTCAATCACACCTTTCTGCCCGGGATCCGCCTCTCCGCCCGCCTCACCTTCAGCCGGGATCTCCCGGCGGTTTTGCCAGACGCGGGCGTGGTCCTCATGGCGGTGCCCTCCCACGTCTTCCGGGAAATGCTGCGGGCCTTGAAACCCTTCTTCCCCACCGGCGGGGTGCTGCTGAGCGCCGCCAAGGGTATGGAGATTGATTCCATGCTCACCATGGAGGGGGTGGCCCGGGAGGAACTGGGTCCCGAGGTTTCTTACGCGGTCCTCAGCGGCCCCAGCTTCGCCGTGGAGACCGCCCAAAAACAGCCCACCGCCGTGACCATCGCCTCCCGGCAGCGAGAGGTGGCCCAGTATCTGCAGAAACTCTGCTCCACCCCCTATTTCCGGGTTTACACCGGCCGGGACGTCACCGGGGTGGAACTCGGGGGCGCCCTGAAGAACATCTTCGCCATCGGCGCCGGCATCCTGAGCGGCATGGGTCTGGGGGACAACTCCAGGGCCGCCCTGATCACCCGGGGGCTGGCCGAGATGAGCCGCCTGGGAGTCCGCCTCGGGGCCAATCCCATGACCTTCACCGGCCTGGCCGGGGTCGGAGACCTGCTCCTCACCTGCACCAGCACCCAGAGCCGTAATTTCCAGGTGGGGTTCAAATTGGGACAGGGCCAGCCCCTGGACCAAATCCTGGCCGCCATGGCCATGGTGGCGGAAGGGGTGAAGACCTCCCGGGCGGTCCACCTGCTGGCAGGGCGCCTGGGCGTGGAAGTGCCGCTGGTTGCCGCCATCTACAAGATTCTCTATGATGGCCTGGCCCCCAAAGAAGCCATCAAAACATTGATGGCCCGGGAGCTTAAGGATGAGCTGGAAGCCATGAGCGAGAGTTGGTAATTAAGGCAAGATGAAACCTCTTCTTAAATGACAGATGTGGAGACTTGTGCAGAGATCCCACGGTGACTAAAAGAAAACCGCTAAAGACAACTCTTATGACCAACGAACCAATCGACACCCGCATCCCGACCGTGGGGGAGCCCAAGGTGAATTCTCCCGTGTCCCGCTCCCCCATGTACACCCGGGAGGGGCGGCTGGTGGAAAAAACCTTTGTCTCGGACACGGAAAAGGTCCTGATCAACGACTTTTTGGCCGACCTGAAAGACCTGGGGCCGGACGAGGAACCCCAGGCCTTTGAATTAGCGGGTCCCCGGGAAAGGATCTACTTCGACCCCTCCAAGGTGCACTGCGCCATCGTCACCTGCGGCGGCCTGTGCCCCGGCACCAACGACGTCATCCGGGCCATCGTCCTGGAGCTCTACCATCTCTATGGGGTGCGGCATATCTATGGGATGCGCTACGGCCTTCAGGGGTTCATCCCCAAATACGGCCACGACCTGATGGAGCTGACCCCGGAGGCGGTGGCCAACATCCACATCTTCGGGGGCACCATCCTGGGCACCTCTCGGGGGCCCCAGGACACCGGCGAGATCGTCGACGCCATGGATCGCATCAATATCCGCATCCTCTTTCTCATCGGCGGCGACGGCACCCTCAAGGCCGCCGACGACATTTACCAGGAAATCACCCGGCGGGAGTTGCGCATCGCGGTGATCGTCATTCCCAAAACCATCGACAACGACATCGCCCTGGTGCCCCGCTCCTTCGGGTTCGACACCGCGGTGGAGGAGGCCACCCGCGCCATCCACGCGGCCCACACCGAGGCGGTGGGCTCCCCCAACGGCATCGGCCTGGTGAAGCTCATGGGCCGCTACTCCGGCTTCATCGCCGCCAACGCCACCCTGGCCCTGCGGGAGGTCAACTTTGTCCTGATCCCCGAGGCCGACTTCGATCTGGACGGCAATCAGGGTCTGCTAGCCGCGGTGGAACAGCGTCTCAAGGAGCGGCAACACGCCCTGATCCTGGTGGGGGAAGGCGCCGGCCAGAAATACTTTTGCAAAGAAAACCTGCCTTGTGACCCTTCGGGAAACATCAAGCCCGGGGATATCGGGCTCTTGCTGCAAGACCGGATCAAGGATTACTTCGTGCAGCGGCACCTGGAAATAAACGTGAAGTACATCGACCCGAGCTACTTGATCCGCAGCATGCCGGCCAACTATAATGACCGCATCTACTGCGGCTTCCTGGGCCAGAACGCCGTCCACGCCGGCATGGCCGGCAAAACCGGCATGATGATGAGCCGCTGGCACGGCCATTACGTGCATATCCCCATCAAAGCGGCGGTGGGCCGCTGCAAAGAGGTGGACCTCAACTCCCCGCTGTGGCGCAGCGTCCTGGAGTCCACCGGCCAGCCGGCGTTGAAGAATCCCTGAAGACCGGGGTCAGGGGCCAGGGAGAAGTTAATAGTTTTTGGTAGCCGCAGGCTTTAGCCTGCGCCTGCACGGCGGGGCGCCTCTGCCCCAACGGACTGAGCATTACCCTTTAATAAGTGATCGATTCAAAATAGGTTTGGGAGCACAGGCTTTCTAGCCTGTGCGGGATTCCGGCACAGCCTGGAAAGGCTGTGCCACCAAACAGCAGAGTTTGTGGGTGAGGGGGGCGTAGGGGCGGTTCTCGAACCGCCCCTTAAGGATTCAAATATCGATGAGTAGCCATAAGGTATTCGATTGCAAACAATGCGGCGACTGCTGCGCCGGACGGGGCGGCATCCATGTTAAGCCCCAGGAAGTGGAGGCCATGGCCGCGCTCCTCTCCATGTCGGTGGAAGACTTTTGCCGCAATTATATGGAAGACTCCGTCACCGGGCCCCGCCTCACCGTGGCCGCCACCGGCTGTTGCGTCTTTCTCCTGGAGGGCAACCTCTGCCGGGTCCACCCGGTGAAGCCCTTCATCTGCCGGCAGTGGCCCTTTCTGCCGGCCCTCCTGGTGAACGCCGACGAACTGGAGCACGCCAAAGGCGCCTGCCCGGGCCTCAACCCGAAATGTACCCACGAGGAGTTCGTCGAGGAGGCCTTAAGCCAGGGCAAAAAGTGATGTAGGGTGGGCATTGCCCACCATTATTCATTGTGATCGGTGGGCGGTGCCCACCCTACAGGAAATTCATGAAAAAGCTGCTAATTAGCCTGTCGTTTATTCTTTGGTTAACGGCTCCTCTACTTAATCCCGCCCTGGCCGCCGAGTCCACCGCGGCCGCCAACGAACCCTTTGACCAAGGCGTGGCGCTCCTTTCCCAGGGCAATTACACCGCCGCGGCCGAAAAATTCACCGAGGCCCTGAGGCTCGACCCGGACCTGCCGGAGGCCTACCTCAACCGGGGCCTGGCCCGGATGAAGCTGGATGAGCCGGTGGAGGCGGTGGGGGATTTCGATAAGGCCCTGGAGCTCGTCCCCAATTCCCACGAAGCCTTATACAACCGGGCCCTGGCCTACAGTAAGGGCGGCGTCTATGACAAGGCCCTGGAGGACTATACCCAGGCCCTGAAGTCCGCCCCTACGGACTGGCAGATCCTCTACAACCGGGGCAACACCTACCTGGATCTGGGCAAAAATAAGGAAGCCCTAACGGACTACCAGCGGGCTCTGAAGCTCCATCCCCAGGCCCCGGAGATTCTCCATAACCGGGGCCTGGCCCACCTCAACCTGGGCCAGGCCCGGGACGCCTTGCGGGACGCGGACGCAGCCCTAAAACTCAACGCCAATTTCGCCCGGGCCTATTTCGTCCGGGCCCAGGCCCTGGAAAAGCTGGATCAGAAATACGAGGCCATGGCGGCCTACCGTCAATTCCTGAAGATCGCCAGCCCCGAGAAAGACCGGGACCTGATGCAGCAGGCCCTGGAGAAGCTCAAAAAATTGGAAGGAAAATAAATGCAGTGGTCAGTAAAATCCCGAGAGTTGCTGGCCCCCGACCACTGGCCACTGGCAACTGGCAACTGGCAACCATGACCTACTATCTCACCACCCCCATCTATTACGTCAACGCCGAGCCCCACCTGGGCCATGCCTATACCACCGTGGTCGCTGACGCCCTGGCCCGGTTCCACCGCCTCCTGGGGGTGGAGACCCGCTTCCAAACCGGCACCGACGAGCACGGCGACAAAGTGGTGGAAGCCGCGGTCAAGGCCGGCCTGCCGGTCAAGGACTTCGCCGACCGCGTCAGCGCCAGGTTTCGCCAGTCCTGGGATGAACTGGACATCAGCTACGACCACTACATCCGCACCACCGACCCGGCCCACGTTAGGGTGGTCCAGGAAGTCCTCAGCCGGGTCCATGAGGCCGGCGACATCTATTTCGGCGAGTACGGCGGCCTTTACTGCTTCGGCTGCGAGGCCTTCTACCTGGAGCGTGACCTCATCGACGGCCGCTGCCCGGACCATAAGACCACGCCCACCTACCTCAAGGAAGAAAACTACTTTTTTCGCATGAGCAAGTATCAGGGCTGGCTCCTCGACTACATCAACGACAACCCCGGCTGGATCCGCCCGGAGCGTTACAGAAACGAAGTGCTGGCCTTCTTACGAGAGCCCCTGGAGGACCTGTGCATTTCCCGGCCCAAGAGCCGCCTGGAGTGGGGCATTACCCTGCCCTTCGATGCGCGCTACGTCACCTACGTCTGGTTCGATGCCCTGCTCAACTATCTTTCGGGTCTGGATTACCCTTCGGGAGAACCTTACAAAAAATTCTGGCCAGCCCAACACCTCATCGCCAAGGACATCTTGAAACCCCACGCCATTTACTGGCCCACCATGCTGGCCGCCATGGGGCTTGAGCCCTTCGCGCACCTCAACGTCCACGGCTACTGGCAGATGGACTCCGGCAAGATGTCCAAAAGCCTGGGCAACGTGGTGGAGCCCCGGGCCCTGACGGCGCAATACGGCGTGGACCAGGTGCGCTACTTCTTCCTGCGGGAGATGGTCTTCGGGTTGGACGCCCATTTCAGCGTCGAGGCTCTGGTGGCCCGCATCAACGCCGACCTGGCCAACGATTTGGGGAACCTCCTGGCCCGCAGCCTGGGCATGGCCTTCAAGTACCGCCAGGGTGTGGTGCCGGCCCCTAACGTCCCCAGCGATCTGGATCAAGAAGTGATTCTCCTGGCCGAGAGGGCCGCCGCCGACTTTCTCCAACATTTCCCGGCCCTGGAATTCTCCCGGGCCCTGGCCGGCCTCTGGGAGTTCATCGGCCATCTCAACCGCTACATCGTCGCCAACGCCCCGTGGGAGCTGGCCAAACAGCCGGAGGCCGCGGCCCGCCTGGATACGGTTCTCTACCATCTGCTCGAATCCCTGCGCTGGATCGCGGCGCTGCTGCGGCCGGTGATGCCGGCCAGCGCCCTCAAGATGAGCGAGCAGTTGGGCCTGGGCCTGGCCCTGTGGGATCAGCCCCTGCCCCAGGTGCTGCAGTGGGGCCGCCTCCTCCCCGGCGGCGCCCTGCGAAAAGGCCCGGCCCTCTTTCCTCGGATCGAGACGGAGGAGAAATGATATTAGGCGCCCTTCTCTAGGGCGAACCATACGTTCGCCCCATCCCCACCGACCCTGTTGCTGTAGTGGCACAACTTGTTGTTCCCTTCAACCTTCGGTTCAGCAACGCCCACCATGAAATGTAGGGTGGGCACTGCCCACCAACTCCTTTAAAAATAGAACCACCACCCCCACACCCTCACTAGTAAAATATTATTGGACATGGCTCCCCACTTTTGGCACCATAATAATAATGAACGCCTAATAGCCCAGGCGTCTCGCCTGTACCGACGCAGATTGAAGCCTGCGGTTTGAGGACGCGAAAGTGATCGCGGCTGTCCCAAAGTAAGGGGGAGTTCCGGATGGCCGGTAAAATTTGCCGCGCGGTTGCCATCATTATGGGATTGGCGGGGGTTCTTTTGGGCTGCGCCGGCGCCCCTCCGCCGCCCGGCCCACCCCTGGCGCCTCCGCCTCAGGCCTACCGCGGCCCCCAGGAGGTGGCCCTGGAGCGGGCCCTGGGTGAGTTCTACGGCGCCCCGTACCGTTCCGGCGGCACCACCCCCGAAGGGGTGGATTGCTCCGGCCTGATCCAGGCCCTGTTCCAGCGGGCCGGCGTCATGCTGCCCCGCACCGTGACCCAGCAGTATTCAGCCGGCCAGCCGGTGGCACCCGGGGAGTGGCGCTTCGGGGACGTGGTCTTCTTCAACCGCTATTGCCAGACCCGGCGTGATTATTACCTGGCCAACATCCTGCCGCCCCTTTTTGCCGACGAAGTCTGCCACAATGGCATTTACCTGGGTGAAGGGCGGTTTATCCACGCCTCCCCCCGGGGGGTGGCAGTCAGCCGCCTGGACGCCGAAACCTGGCGCGTCTCCTATAAAGGGGCCAGGCGCTATCTGCCTTAAGAATGACGGAGGACGGAAGACGGGAGCCAAACTTGGACCCCCGGTCTTCGGTCCCCGGTCTCCGGTCTTTCCTTTTCCGCTCCGATGGCTTAAAATAAAGCGTATCGGCTTGAGCACACCGCCAGACCAAAACTGGAGATCCTTATGCAAAAGATTCGGCGTAGCTTCCTGGCCTTACTGATTTTAGCAGGATTAATCGGGGTAACCTGTGGCATCACCGCGGTCTGGGCCCAGGGCCGGTTCCTGGATCGCTCCTGGGGCGATTACACCTGGGGCGCTTACGGCGGCGACCGGGAAGCCAGCCGCCTGGGCCGGGAAGACTTGGTGGCCCGGGAGAACTATTGCTCCACCAGCGGCTGCGTGCTGCGTCTGGACGGCGTCGAGGTGCGGCCCTCCAAGTGCAAAAGCGGCCAGACCGTGGTCCTGGCCACCACCTATACCATCCTGACTCCGGATGCGGTGGCCATCCCGGTGGCTATTTCCCGGGATGTTATTTTTCAGGGGAAATCCCTGGGCAAGACCAAAAATATTGAGTCCCGCCGCCTCAACGGCACCTGGGTCCAGGAGATCGACTTCACCCTGCCGGGCAACGCCGTGGCCGGGGTCTACACCCTGAAGACCAAGGTCACCACCGGCTACGGCTCGGACCAGAAAGAGTGTCAGTTCCGGGTGGAGTAAGAATTTGGGGGGAAAAGCGAAAAAGGCGAAAAGGGGAAAAGGAAAAAGCCACAGCATAATAAGTAATTGTCCTTTTACCCTTTTACCCCTTTCCCCTTTTCCCCCAAAGATTAATCCCCGGTCTCGGTTTATTTATCAGGTGAGATAAATTTGCCTAACGAAATAAACTACCTGCGCATTTCCATCACCGACCGCTGCAACCTCCGCTGTTTCTATTGCACCCCCTGGGGGGGCTGGGAGAAGCTGCCGGCCCCGGAAATCCTGCGCTACGAAGAGCTGCTGCGCCTGGCCGGGGTAGCCGCCCGGGTGGGCCTCCGCAAGATCAGGGTCACCGGCGGCGAGCCCCTGGTGCGCCGGGGCGCGGTGGAGTTCATCCGCAACCTGCACCGGGTTCCGGGTATTGCGGAAGTCTGTCTCACCACCAACGGCGTGCTGCTCACGGAGTTGGCCCCGGACCTTTACGCCACCGGACTGCGCCACCTCAACCTGAGCCTGGACAGCCTGCGCCGGGAACGCTACCTTCGCCTGACGGGTGGCGACCACCTGTCGCAAGTCCTGGCCGGGATTGAGGTGGCGTTGGCCCTGGGATTCCACCCCGTGAAGCTCAACTGCGTGGTGTTGAAGGATCTCAACGACGACGAATTAGGTGAGTTCGCCCTGCTGACCAGGGATCTGCCCTTGCAGGTGCGCTTCATCGAATTCATGCCCACCGTGGCCCAACCGCGCTGGCAGCGGCATTTCCTGCCCATGGCGGCAGTCCGCCGCCGCTTGCAGGCGCTGGGGCCCATGGAGCCCGTGGCCCGAGCCGCCACCGCCGGTCCGGCCCGCACCTTCCGCCTCCCGGGCTTCAAGGGGGAGTTGGGCTTCATCAGCTCGGTGAGCGATCATCACTGCCCCACCTGCAACCGCTTGCGGCTCACCGCCTCGGGCTATCTTAGGCCTTGCCTCTTTGCCGCCCCGGAATTGGACCTGAAGGGCCCCCTGCGCCGGGGCGCCGATGACGAAGCCTTAGGCCGCCTCTTCCGGGAGGCCATCAGTCTGAAAAATTCCGGCCCCAAACCCGGAGTGCATGATTTTCCTCTGCCCGGCCGCGCCATGGTCAGCATCGGCGGCTGAGCCTTCTCCTCTTGAGCCCACCCGAAGAAAGAAAATTTCCCCGGCGGAGCCGCTTACAAAAAATTCCCCCGACCATCTAACTTAAGTATATAATTAGCGATTATTTTTAGGAGTCGACCCGATGAAACTGAGCATCGTCATCCCGGTTTACAATGAAAAAGACACCCTGGAAGAGATCTTCCGCCTGGTGGAGCTGAGCCCCTACGATAAGGAAATCATCGCGGTGGATGACGCCTCCACCGACGGTTCCCGGGATATTTTGCGCCGCCTGGCGGAGGAGTATGAAGACGTCAGGATCTTTTACCATGAACGCAACCAGGGGAAGGGCGCCGCCCTGCGCACCGGCTTCGCCCAGGTGACCGGGGACGTGGTAGTCATCCAGGACGCCGACCTGGAATACCGCCCCGATGATTACCCGGGCCTGTTGGAGCCCATCCAGCAAGATGTGGCGGATGTGGTCTACGGCAGCCGCATGGTGGGCGGCCGGCCCCACCGGGTGCTGTTTTTCTGGCATTACATGGGCAACCGCTGTGTCACCACCCTGTCCAACATCTTCACCAACCTGAACCTCTCCGACATGGAGGTGGGATACAAGGTCTTTAAGGCCGCGGTCCTCAAAGGCATCCAGATCAAGAGCGACCGTTTCGGGGTGGAGCCGGAACTCACCGCCAAGATCGCCAAAGGGGGCTGGCGCATCTACGAGGTCCCCATCCAGTACCACGGCCGCGATTACGCCCACGGCAAAAAGATCACCTGGCGGGACGGCATCGCCGCGATCTGCCACATCATCCGCTTCCGCTTCTGGGATTAAAAGATTTGGGGGGAAAAGGGGAAAAGGGGAAGTGGGGAAAAGGAAACGATAACGACCGCAATGCGGTTTTTCCCCTCTTCCCCTTTTACCCTTTTTCCCTTTTACCCCAACCATATGTTAAGCAATTGGAAGAACATCCTAACCCGAACCCTCTTAGTGCTCTGGGGCGCCCAAATAATTTGGCTGGCCTGGCATTTCGGGCCGGAGGCTCGGGATCTGGTCCGCAGGATCGCCCATGGCGACGTGGGCGCGGCCATCCGCCAGGAAGACCCCCTCTACCGCTGGTCCAGGGAACTGGCCGCCCTCATCCCCCCCGACGCCAGCTACGTCTTCCTCGATAACTATGAGGCCGGCAAGGAGATCGAGGTCCGCTACTACCTGGCCCCCCGGCGCCACCTCCTGTTGCTCCCGGACTCACCGGCGCCCTTCCTCTTCTATGCCCTGCACCAGGAGCAGGCCTCGTTTATGCTTATCCGGGAGGGCGCTAAACCGCTGGGGCCGGGGGCCCAGGCAGCGGTCCGGTCCCAGGCGCTACAAGAGCTTTCGGTAACGGGCCCGGGTAAGGTTTACCGGGTGGACCACCGCCGTTTGCTTTGGGGCTTCTATGATTGATGCGGTCTTGACTTTGTTGCGGTTGCTGGGCGGCCTGGGGGCGGTCTTTTGGCTGGGCTATGTCCTATTGGCCCTACTGCTGCCCCAACCCCGGGAATTCCGGGGCCTGGAGCGCCTCTCCCTGGCCTTCGGCGCCGGGGTCATCCTCCTGACCCTCTGGATGCTGGCCCTCACCTGGCGGGGCCACCCTTTTAGTCTAACCCTGATTCTGGGGCCCCTGCTGGCCCTGAGCGCCGCCCTGCTCCTTACCCCCCGAGGCCGCCGGACCCTCTCCGGAGACTGGCGGGCCCTGAGATCTCCCTGGCGGCTTCCCCTGACGGGCTGGGACTGGCTCTTCGCGGGTTTGTTAATGGTGCTGCTGCTGTATGCCTTCCTCCGGGCCGCCCTTTATCCCATGTGGGCCTGGGACGCCATCGCCACCTGGGGCTGCAAGGCCAGGGTCTTTTATGCCACCCAGGGGCTGGACCTCACCTGCATCGATGCCCATAACTATTACCCCAACCTGATCCCGCTGCTGTTGAGCTATTTCTATTTCTGTCTGGGCCAGGTCAACGACCACCTGGTCCAGGGGATTTTTCCCCTCTGGGGGGCCTTGCTGTTGGCGCTGCTTTACTCCCTGGCCCGCCGCCTAAGTTTGAGCCGGCGACAATCCCTCGGGCTCACGGCCTTTCTGGCCTTAAACGGCACGGTCTTCGTGGTCCACCTCTACATCGCTTACGCCGACCTGCCCCTGGCCTATTTCACCCTCGGCGCCGCGGGCCTCATCTACCTCTGGCTGGCGGAGCAGGCCCCCCCGGGCAGCCTGGCCCTAACCGGCCTCTTTCTGGCCGGCATGGCCTGGTGCAAATATGAAGGCCCGCCCCTGGCCGCCACGGTGATCCTGGCCGCGGCCCTGACCCTGGCCTGGCTGCGGCCTCCCGGCCTCTGGCGCCGCCTCCTCAGCCTGAGCCTGCCCCTAACGGGCTTGCTGTTGGGTTACCTTCCCTGGCGCCTGTTCGCCATCTCGCAAAACCTGCCCATCGGCGCCGACCACATGCAAGGGTTTTATCCCCACCAGTTCGTCCTGGCCATCTCGTACCTAACGGTGGCCCTGATTCAGCCTTACTATTTCGGCCTGCTCTGGCCGGCGCTGTTCCTGGCGGCCCTCGTTGCCGGCCGGCGCCTGTGGACCTCCCCTACCCTCTTCCTGGCCCTCTTCCTCGGCGGCAACCTCTTGGCCGTCATCCTGGCCTACGGCGTGGCGCCCACCTCGGCGGCGGAATTCCCCAGCTATGTCCGGGCCACCCTGGACCGCCTGCTCCTCCATCTCACCCCCACCGCCGCCCTGCTGCTGGCCCTGGGGCTGAAAGCCTTGAAGGATGAAAACCTTGAGGGGAGGGCCGGGGGACGCGAGTCCCCCGCCCTCCCCTCAAACTCCCCTCCCAACCCCCTGTAAGGGTTGTTAAATACTATTTATTTCCCTATATTGTCATTCTGAGCGCAGCGAAGAATCTCGTATTTCTAATTAATTTCATTAGGGGCGATCGGCTGGGTCGCCCTTTTTTGCCTTTGGGGACACAGGATCTAAGGCGGGCTGTGCCCGCCATGTATTTCTGGTGGCACAGGCTTCCAGCCTGTGCAATTAAATGTAGCCAAGTAGCCAGGTAGGGTGCGTTATACGCACCATTTTGGTGGCACATGTTTCCAGCCCCTGCTGTAGGGTGCGCACTGCGCAACATTTATGGCGGGCCTGGCCCTCTCTATAATTCTGATTGGCGCGTAGGACGCGCCCTACCCAGCCAAATGCGGCGGGCGAGACGCCCGCCCTACCACTGCTTACTGCTTACTGCTTTACAAAAAATCTCCCCGCGCTCCCCCAGATTCCCTTTCACCTCAAATATGGGCCCCAGAAATTGCTCAATGACCCAGAGGTTGGTGAGCAGATGCGCGGTGATCTCGGAAGTCACCATGGTTGACGGCCCTCGCGCCTGGGCCAGGTATAAGACGATCTGATCCGCCAGATGAGGATCCACCGCGGCCTGGCGCCGCCGAAAAGCAAGAAAGGCGTCGGCCGCCTCATCAGCCACCTGCTCCGCCGGCTTCCCCCGGGCCCCCAGGGTGTTGAAGCCGGCCCCGGGGCCCCAGAGAAAGACCAGGCTGCCGGGGTCCAGGCCGCCGGCGGCGACCAGTTCCACCGGCAACTCCGGCCCCAGGCGTTCCCGGAGGCGGGCCGCCTGGCGCCGCGCCACGTGCTCCGGCAGGCGGGAGGCCGCCGAAATGGCCCGGAAACTTGCAGGTGCAGGCGGAGTTTGCCACTCCACCCCGGTGAGCGCCGGGCCGGGATCGATGGTCAGGCGCACCTCGCCGCCGCCCCGGGGATACCAGCCCCAACCCTCCAGGGTCATGGTCAGCCGCGCCCCCAACCGGGCCAGGGCCGGGAGAAAGACGTGGATCAGATAATGGGCCGTGGGGCTCCAGGGCACGTGGGTGCCGCCCTTAAGGATCAGGGTGGAGGGCCCGGTGCATTTGAGCAGAGGAGGCAGGAGAGCCTGGGCGATCAGGGTGACGGACCCGGCGCTGCCGGTCTTCTCCGCCACGTCGAAGAGGTATTGGCCCGGTTTCGGGGCCCGGGGTTTGAAGGTCAGCTCCTGGCTATGCAGTTCGGCGCCGGCGACCTCAGCCCCGGTAATCCGGGCCAGGGCCCGCACCGCGGTGAGGTGTTGGGGCCTCAGCCCGGGCTTGGGGCGATCGGCCCGGATGCGCTCTATCCGAACCGGCGTCCCCAGCCTAGCCGAAAGAGACAGAGAGGTGCGGAGAATCTGTCCGCCCCCCTCGCCATAAGACCCATCAAGATACAGCATCACTCGAGGATAAAGATTACCTCAAACCTGACCCGGTAAGTGGCGATTTTATTATCCTTGACCTTCACCCGCTGATTCAGTATGCGCAGTCCGGTGATTCCCCTTAAGGTCTCGGCGGCCCGTTTAAAGCCTATTTGGAGGGCGTCGTCGAAGCTTTTGGGGGATTCGCCGATGGCCTGCGTGACCCGTGCGACTTGTGTAGCCATGGACTTTCCTCCTGCATGAGTTAGGGCGGTTGCCATCCAACCCGAACCGCCGCAATATCATCCGGAAACGCTAGTCTAAAATGAAGATGACTTCCATCTTCACCCGGTAGGTGGCAATTTTATTCTCTTTGACGGAGACCCGCTGCTCCACGATTCGCAGGCCGGTGATGCCCCGCAAGGTGCTGGCGGCCCGCTTGAAGCCCACCTGCACGGCGTCATCAAAACCCTTGGGAGATTCCGCAATGATGTGGGTGACCCTGGCGACATTGGTACCTGTAGACATGATTATTCCTCCCTTTGAGATGGTCCGGCCTTGCCGCCGGTCCGGACTCAGGCAATGCCGTGAGCCCGGCTTTTTACAAGTTAATTTCGATTCGCGGTAATGCAAGGGAGAACTCTGTTTTACTTTCGGTTGTTTTGGCTTTTACCGGAAACCGGAAACCGAAAACTATCTTTTATAGGGGATGGGATCGGCCACACCCGCAGCCGCGAAGCCTTTCAGGCGCAGCCGACAGGAAGAGCACTGCCCGCAGGCCAGCTCTTCGGCCTGGTAGCAAGACCAGGTGAGTTCCAGGGGCGCCCCTAACTCCAGGCCCAGGAGGATAATGCCGGCCTTGTCCAGCCGGATCAGAGGGGTGTGGATGCGGATGCGGGTCTCGGGACGGGTGCCCACCTCGATGAGGCGGTTGAAGGCCTCGAAATATTTCGGCCGGCAATCGGGGTAGCCGGGATTGTCCAGGACGTTGGCGCCGATGAAAACCATTCCGGCCCCCAGCACCTCGGCCCAGGCCACCGCCGCCGCCAACAGGTTGCTATTGCGGAAGGGTACATAGGTGGAAGGAATCCCCGCTGGCTCCGCCTCGCCGGCGGGCACCGGCCGGCTCACGTCCGTGAGGCTGGAGCCGCCCATGGCCCCGAGATAAAGCAGGTCCGCCTCCAGGACCCGTGGCGCCCGGAAGAAGGCGGCTTGAGCCCGGAAAGCCGCCAGCTCCCGCCTCAAGGTACGCTGGCCGTAATTGGCGTGAAAACAGGCCAGATCAAAACTCTGCCGGGCCACCGCCGCGGCCACGCAACTGTCCAGGCCGCCGCTCATCAGGACCACGGCCAGGGGCTTGGAGGTGAAGCCCAATTTTCGTTTCTTGTTTTTAGTTTTTGGCAAATCGCCGGAAAACATATTCAATCCTTAAGTATCGGGCCTGCCTTGTCTTTACTGAAAACTCGAAACTCGAAACTCGAAACTATCATTTTCCCCGGGCCTCCGGTCCCCAAAGATATTTATGGAGCTGCAGGTTGAGCCTGAGGGGTAGGCGGCTCTCCAATATCCAGGCCGCCACCTCCTGGGCCGGGACCTGGCCGAATACCGGGGAAATGAGCAGCGGCAAGCCTCCGGCCAGGCCGTGGGCTCTAATCACCTCCAGCGCCCAGAGGAAATCGTCGCGGCCGCTGATGACAAACTTGACTTCATCTCGAGGCGTCAACCATTCCAGGTTCGGCCAGTAATTCTCCCCGACCATGCCGCTGCCCGGACACTTCAGGTCCAGGATGCGGTGCACCCGCTCGTCCACCCGGGCGATAGGCCGAGAGCCGTTGGTCTCCAGGCAGACTTCAAAGCCGGCCTCCGCCAGGGCCGCCAGCAGCGGCATGGTGTCTTCCTGCAGCAGGGGCTCGCCGCCGGTCACCAATACCAGCCGGGTGGGGAAATCCCCGGCGGCCTGCAGCAGGTCCGCCACCGCCATCTCCCGCCCCCCCTCATAGGCGTAAGCGGTGTCGCAGTAAGTGCAGCGCAAATTGCAGCCGCTGAGTCGGATGAAAAACGCCGGCAGGCCAATCCGGGTGGATTCGCCCATGAGACTGTAAAAAGTTTCGCAGACCTTGAGTGCCATAAAAATGAGGAGAAGTGGTGATTATTCTAGGTTAATTATCCGCCGTGACGCCGATTTAAGCAAGATGGAAATCCGCCCGGCCGCCCGCCGCCTCTGGCGGACGGGGTTCTACCAGTTGCTCCCCTCTAAGTTTCTTCTATCCTTAGAAGGGCCGGTAATTGTGCGTAATTTCACATGATTTTTCCATTGCGTTCTGCTAAACCCTGGCTTAAAATTAATCCGTTTTCAAGGGGGGGAGATGAGCCAGCCGGGCCCTATGCTGCCGGTTAAACCGGTGGTCAGCCTGCTTTTGGCCCGGCGGGACCTGAGTCCGGCAGTGGTGCGGCGCCTGTGCGTTCACTTTGGCCCGCCGGACCTGGTGGGGCCGTGGTGGCCCTTCACCTATACCGACTATTACACTCCGGAGATGGGTCCCGGTTTGGGGCGACTCCTGGTGTCTTTCCTCCACCTGGCCGATCCGGCCCAGCTGGCAAACTGGAAGGTCTTTACCAACGGCATCGAAGCGAGGCTCAGCCTGGGAGGCCGCCGCACGGCCAACCTGGACCCCGGCTATGTGGCCAAGGAGAGGCTGGTTTTAGCGACCGGGAAAAACTTTTCCCACCGCCTCTATCTGGATCACGGCGTCTACGGCGACCTCACGCTGCTCTACGGCCAGGGGACCTTTCAACCCCTGCCCTGGACCTTTCCCGATTACGCCCGGGGCCCGCTGCCGGAGCTGTTGCTCCAGGTGCGGAAAAAATATTTATGGCAACTTAAGGCAATGGCCGGCTCATGATCAAGAGTATGACCGCATACGGCCGGGGCGAGGCCGAGGCCCCGAACCAGAAGTGGGTGGTGGAGTTTAGGACGCTCAACCACCGCTTCCTGGAGCTGTCGCTAAATCTCCCCAAGCGCCTCTGGGGCCTGGAGGATCGCCTCCGGAAGCTCATTAAAAGCCGCATCCCGAGAGGCCGGGTGGAGATGCAGCTCACCTGGGAGAGCCTCGGGGACAAGGCCCTGACCCTGAAGGTGGACCCGGCGCTGGCCCGACAGACTGCGGCCATGCTGCGGGCAATCAACGCCGCGGCTGGGCTGACCGAGCTCCTGCGCCTGGAGCATCTCCTCCACTTCTCTGACCTGTTCATCACCAAGGAGAACCAGGAACTGGAGCTGGAGGAGACCTGGGAGGCCGTCTCCATGGCGGTGACCCGGGCCCTGGACGTGCTGGATCAGATGCGTCTTACCGAAGGCGCCGCCCTGGCCGCCGATCTGGCCCTGAATCTGGACGCCATCCGCCGGGAGGTGGCGCGCATCCAGGCCCAGGCGCCGCTGCTGCCGCAGCTCTGGCGGGAGAAAGTCTCGGCCCGCCTGGCGGAACTGGTGGGCGAAACCGGAGTGGACGAAACCCGCCTGGCCCAGGAAGTGGCCTTCCTGGCCGAGCGCCGGGACCTGGCCGAGGAACTGGCCCGCCTGGAGAGCCACCTAACGCAATTTGGCGAGACCCTGGAGACCCAGGGTCCGGTGGGCCGGAAACAGGAATTCTTGCTGCAGGAGATGCTCCGGGAGGCCAACACTATCGGCTCCAAGGCCGGCGATCTCCTGATTACGCAGGCGGTTTTGGAGATCAAAGGCTGCCTGGAGCGGCTCCGGGAGCAGGTGCAAAATATCGAGTGACCGCCAGGGGGGGGAAATGGTTATGGAAGGCAGGCTGATCAATATCGGTTTTGGCAACACCGTCATCTCCCACCGGGTGGTGGCGGTGGTCATGCCGGGCTCGGCGCCCATGAAGCGCCTGCGGGAGAAGGCCACCCAGGCCGACCGCCTCATCGACGCCACGCACGGCCGCAAGACCCGCTCCATCATCATCACCGACAGCAACCACGTCATCCTCTCGGCGGT
>Ga0315281_10005120_pt1 | contig 18819 bp, 15 predicted proteins | sample YL17G07_0_MG_FD_204540 | JGI IMG/M metagenome (GOLD analysis project Ga0315281, IMG submission 204540) | Sediment microbial communities from Yellowstone Lake, YNP, Wyoming, USA - YL17G07_0 | ecosystem: Environmental > Aquatic > Freshwater > Lake > Sediment | place: USA: Wyoming | collected... | reverse complement strand
TCCTGAGATTTTTTTTTGAGCCAGTCGTTCTCGACCTTGAGCCGGCCGATCTGCCGAAAAAGTTCTTCCTCGAGATCCGCATGGTCCTTTTCGCTTTTTGCCGCGCCCTTGGAAAAAACGGCAGGCAAAGCGGCCAGGGCCCGATCTCGCCACAACCGGATCTGGTTAGGATGGATCCCATACTCTCCGGCGATCTGGGCGATTGTCTTTTCCCCTTTGATCGCTTCCACCGCAACTTTGGCCTTGACGGCCGCGTCATGCTGACGTCTCATGCCGTGCATTGTACCATAGCTCCTCTGATAAAAAGGTTGGCCTTAATGCACCTTCACCCCCTGTCCAGTTTTTGGGGGGAAGCTCAACCCACCCTAAAGGGATGGCTTGCGTTATATTACCAGCCGCATAAATGCGGCATATATTAACGGAGCAAAATCCAGATACCCGCACATATTACAAAAGGTGTTTTTGTAGTGCGGTATTCTGTCTTTCGCTCACTCAAGAAGGCCGCCTCCCGCCAATAACAAAGGTCGCTCCGCGACAAATATTGTCTCAATAGATTCGGTTCAACCAAGCAAGAGCCGAGCTAAAAAGCGGAGGTGAAAGGTATGGAAGAAGCAAATCTCGTAAGGGATTTTAGTGTAGCAGAAAATCAGGCGGAAGCGGCAATAGCAGAACAAGGGGGCAGGGAAATTCAGGAAGAGCTTAGGATTACGGAGCAGGATGGCAATGAAGCCCGCGAGCAGCTTCGGATAAGCAAAAACCGGACGTATTTGGAATGCCTGAATATATCCGAGCGGATCTTAACAAGATATATACCGCGAGGCGAGAAGCCGCTGAGATTTCTCAAGACATTCGCGGACGAGCTATTCGAGAAGAGAACGAAGGATTCGATTGAAGAATATCATGAATTTCTTGAGGCTAAGATAATGGAGCTGCAAATGAGAAACAAAAGGCTTTCAGGGTATCGAGCTCTGAGAATTCCTTATGGAAAACATGAAAGCTTTAGCCAATCGTGTTGGGGGCGAGGAATATGGAATCAATAAGCTTTGTAAGAAACTTTAGAAACGGAGATGGCTGGGATACCACGACCATAACCGAAGAGGAGAGCAGTACGCTGCAGGAGGTACTAAGAAAGCTGAATAACCGGATTTATTCGGAGGCATTAACAGACGCGCGAGAAATGCTGAAGCCGTATATCGTGCCCTATTCAAATCCCTTGCCTCAAATCCAGCAGGTAGCAGACAGACTCTTTGAGAAAAGAGCCATACAGAGTTTGACTGCATACCAGGAATTCCTGAGGGCAAAAGTGCAGATGCTGAGGAATAACCATTATGGGAATGGCAACAGCAATGGCAACAACGTAAACGGGAACGGAGGTGGAGAGATATGAAGAATTGTTTAACTCGCGGGCGGAACAGCCCCCACCTTTTTGAGCAAAAGAACTGGACAGTCTATTCTGAGAACAAAAAGCATATTGGGATATTGGAACATTCAGAGCCGAAAACTAATGTGGTGGAGGGAGGGGCTTCGTTTCATTTTAGCTGTGAAAATGGGGGTCCTTCGGAACCAGAGAATTATTCAGAGCCGGCAAGCTCGACAAGGCGGGTACAAGAAGAAGCGGGTTCATTTCGCGGCGAATTCGAAGATGAAAATGGCATGGATCACGCGACTATTACGGAGCGGAGCGGAGCAATTCATGAGCAGGGTAGCAAGGCAATTCTGGATCAGCGAAGGATAAGAAACCGAATATATTTTGAGTGCCTGAACGTAGCGGAAGTGGTTTTGACAAAATACATGTCGCCAGGTAGAAAACCTATGAGGTTTCTTAAGACGTTTGCGGACGAGCTATTTGAGAAGAGGACAACGGAATCAACCAAAGCTTACAGCGACTTTCTCGAAGACAAGATTTGGGAACTCCAACTAAGGAATGGGCGATTATCAAGAATCAACTTACGCGACTCGCATTAGAAGCTGGGGCGGACCATGTTGAAGGTGAGGAACATGGAAGACCTTGAAAGTAGATTGAAGAATCTAAGCGAGCCGGAAGTCGCGGGAATACTTTTGCTTGAGCTCAGCAATCTTCGAAAAAGACGAGTCATAGACTTCAATGAATATATAAAAGCGAGGAAGATGTGGGGGATATGAATTATCTAAACGGTCGGAAGAGCATTGACCGCCCATATAGCGAAAGTAGGCGACAAGACTATAGAGGAAACGATCGAGGAATGTCCTGAAAAGCTCGGGAAAGATAATGCAGAAGACAGGGACGAGATGCATAAGGTGGCTTAGCGGCGCTGAGCCAGGAGACGTCGTCTTCGGCGACCGGCTGGTACAACTCAGGGGTCTTCTCTGGGCAGAGTCGCACCTGGTTTGAGCGATCTTCCCGCGCGGTACATCGAGCTTTATACGAAAACCCGGGACGCGCACTGCTTCAATTTCGTTGCCAAGGACCTGAACTCAGGCGTTCATCAGGTCAAGGCTTATGGAAGTCGACGTGGAACGGTGTCAATACGGATCTGGGTGATCTCACAGCGATGGCCGAAAAAAGAAGCCGGGTGGTCGAAGTGGTTCGGATGGTGAATAACTAGCTTCTGATTCCCACTCATCCGAGCATGCAGAATCCTCGGGGAATCTCGACGCAGAGATTCCCCTCAATCCCTTCAACCACGCACACTGGTCTATTTCGCGGCGACGAACATGATCTCCACCAGCCCGTCCACATTGACCAGGCCCGTGCGGACAGTCGCGCGCGCGGGGAAATCCTTGGTTAAGATCGTTTGATAGCCTCGGTTCATAGCGTCGAAGTTCTTTATGTCGTTGATGTAGACGATCCCGTCGACGACTTGGCTCCAGTCAAAATCGGCAGCCTTCATCGTCCGCCCGACGCAGTTCATAATCTCAACCGTCTGCGCTTCGGCATTTCCTTTTGTTTCGGGCGTATTGCCGAGCATGCCCGAGAGATACAACCTGTTCCCAACCTGGATTGCGCTACTCAGGACGGGGCTAGGCTTTCCGGGCGAGCCGTCGGGCATAGGGGTCGCGACGGCCTTTTTCGGAAGACGCGACGCAACCAAGGTGATCTCGACCTGATATTGCGGCACGGTCAGCGGCGCAATCACGGTGGCCCGAGCGGGTGGATCTTTCGGGAAATAAGTGGCATAGACCTTATTCATATCCTGGAACTTCGTGCCGTCCGCGATAAAAACCCGCGACGATACAACATTGTCGAACGTCATGCCGGCTGCTTTGAGGATCTGCCCCGCGTTGTCGAGTGCGTTCTTGGTCTGCGTTTTCATGTCGCCCTCAATGACGGAGTCGTCCCTGCAGTTCATCGAGGTGGCGCCGGCGAGAAACAGGGTGTCGCCAGTACGAATGCCGTAGCTATACGGATTAAGTGGCTTGATCCAGCCTGACGGATGGATGACGACTCGCTCGCCGCCATTGGGCACAGCGACCATTGACATCTCGACCAGGGCGCCAGGGATGACGAGTTCGGAGATTATCGTCGTCCGAACTGGGGGATCCTTCGGCCAGAAGGTACGATACACCTGGTTCATTGCCGCAAAATCTTTGACCTTCGTCAGATAGACGTGAACAGACGCGACATTGGCGAGATTAGAGTCCGCCTTCTGTAGTGTTGCGCTGATCGCTTCGATGGTCTTGCGCGTCTGCGCCCGAATGTCGCCTTCGGCTGACAGGGTACCAGCGACATAGACGAGGCCGTCTGCTTTTACAGCGGCGCTGAATGGAAGATTCGAAGGACCCGGGATGACTTGCCGCGTCTGGGCGGCGTCGGACGCGACTATGATGATGAGAGAGATAAGCAGAAGATACTTTATGTCTCGCACTTTGTCACCTCCTCTAACCGCGGTCAAGTATAAATTCTGGCGAGGATGAAGTCAAGGGCGGAAATTAAGGTTTTTTTCCCACGGATTGAGAAGAATAACTCGAAGTGTTCGCGTTTAGCCCTCTTGCCTCATCAAGAGGAGACTCGAAAAACGTCAGCGTCTTAGAACAATATCGGGATGCGCCGGGGCTCTATTCTAGCGCGCCATATCCTCCAACGTCTACTTTCCCGGAACGTCCTCTTTGTTCTCCCGCAGCGCCAGCGAGTAAAAGGGGGCGAGGTTCAGCAGGAAAAACAGGACCACGCGAAATATTTTGAAAGCAGGTGAAAACAGGGGGTGCGGAGCGTGAAGGAATAGGCGTCGGCCAGGTTTCCCCAGGGCCGAAGCTTATCGCCTCCTCATTCATGTACCGGCCTTGAAAATAGTATATAACGCCCAGGTTTGAATAGGCCACGGCGTTTCGTTTCGAGGCCAGCGACCGTTCGAATATCGCTGCCGCTTGGGTAGTGTTTCCCAGCTTAAAGCAAACAGCACCAAGGTTGTTAAGGGCACGAATATTCCCGGGGCTGATTTGCGCCGCGCGGAAAAGAGCGTCTTTTGCTTTATCGAAGTTCCCGTGAGAATAATAGAAAAAACCGAGTTCTCCATAAGCGGCCCAATAGTCGGGGTGAATTTCCAGAGCTTCTTTATAAGCGGCCTCGGCTTTCTCTGGCTGACTCGTTTGGTCATAAAAATCGGCCAGCCTAATCTTGGCGCCATAATAAAGAGGGTTCGCTTTTTTGTATTCCAATCGCTCGACTATAATATAAGGGAAAAATGAATCCAATTATGCCCTTAAGAAATTTGCGACGTGAAAAAATCGTCAGTTCACGGAGAATTAAAATCCTGAGCAGAAAACATCGATCTTACGGAAGGTCGTGAGGAAGACGTTCAAGAGTATGGGAGGCGTGCTCCAGGGTCTCAGCTTTTTTCAGCACGGAACCGGCCGCGGCCAGGTCCTGGACCGCATGACCCACGGATTTGAAAAAGGTTATTTCGCTGTCGGAAGTTCTGCCGGGCTTGATGCCGGCCAGGATTTCTCCGATTTCGACCTGGATGCGGCTTTCGTCTATGAGTCCCTGCCGGAGGGGGATGATGAGATCTCCCGCCTCACTCAGGCTGGCCTCCCTCTGATCGACGACGATTATTGCCCTCGCCACGGTCTCTCCCGGGATTTCTCGAACGTGGGGCTTGTAGGATCCGATCGCATTGATGTGAACGCCGGGCTTCAAATCCCGGTCGGAAAATACGGGCTCGGAAGAGGTCGTAGCGGTACAGATGATGTCTGCCCGGGCCAGAGCTTCGGCCGCGTCGGCGACCTTGACCTCCAGAGTGAGTTTTTCCCCCATCTCCCGGGCGAATTTCTTGGCCCTTTCGGCGTCCAGATCGATAACGTACGCCTCCCTGATCGGACGGACAGCGGCCACGGCTTCCAACTGTGTCCTCCCCTGAATACCCGCCCCGAAAATCGTGGCCACGCGGGCATCCTTCCGGGCGAGGACGTCCGCCGCGGCCCCTGAGGCGGCGCCCGTCCTGAGAGCCGTCAAACGACTTCCATCCATAACGGCCAGCGGTTTTCCCGTCGTCGCGTCCGCAACGATGACGAGGGCGAAGATGAGGGGGAGGCCCCGCTCGGCATTCCGAGCGCACAGAGTGATAAGCTTGAGGCCGATGTGTTTGGATCCGGGAAGATAGGACGGCATAAGCAGAACCGTCGTTCCGTGCTCGGGGATCTCAAGATGGGTTCGAGCTGGCGCGACGACCTGCCGTGCGGAAAGCTGCCTGAACGCCTCTTTCGCAACTTCGACGGCCTCGGCCATGGGCAGGGCGCGCTCGATATCCTCCGCGGTAAAAAATCTCAGACTGCGAAAAAAATCCATCTCTCTCCTCCTGAGATCCGATTTTGCCGCGGCCGTGCGGAAAGCGCGGGGCTATCGCCCCGCTGTCCAGCGGAGAAGCAATTCCGGCCGGGGAGAACCCCCTCGAGTCACGAGGGCCTTCTCGCTGCCCAAATATACATGCTCTTTCTTGGCTGGTCAAGTATTTCTCATGAATTATGATATAATGACCACTATTTAGAAATTGCATGAATCTTGAAAAGGAGGCTTGCGATGAAATCTTTAACATCGCCGGGCTCTATTATGCGACGCAGAAATACGGCGCGCTTCCCTGGAGACAGGTCATGGAGCCAGCGATCTTCTATGCTGAGAACGGTTTTCCGGTTTACCCCGGGGCCTATATCATCAATTCCGACCGATACGCTGCTTTGACATTAAGACCCAATGTCCGGCAGTTGTATGCGCCAAACGGATTTCTCCCACCGATGGGTTCGATTTTCAAGCAGCCTGAACTGGCTGCGACCCCGAAAAAGATCTCCGAGCAGGGAGCCGATTATTTTTACAAGGGGCCTTTCGCTCGACAGGCCGTGAAGGAAATCCAGAACCTGGGCGGAAAAGCCACGCTCGAGGATTTCTCGTCCTACCGGGCCTTGGAGCTCGAACCCGTCCGAGGAACATACAAAGGCTACGAGATCGCGGGCCCTCCCATCCCCGCGACAGGGACCGTCGCGATCATCGAGGCGATGAACATTCTCGAGAATCTCGATTTGAAGACCATGGGCCATTATTCTCAATCGGCCGATACCCTGCAGTGGCTGATCGAGACCATCCGGGTCGTGTTCCATGATTCTTACAGGTACACGGGCATCGACCAACTGGACAGCGCCATTGCGGGGACTCTTGTTTCGAAAGATTACGCCAAGGCCCAAATTGCCCAGCTCCGCCAAAAAATCGACACCATGAAGCACCAGGCAGGAGGGCGATCGAGCCGGGCCGGGGAGACCATGGAGGGCGCAGCTCCCGGCGGCGCGACAGGCGAGGAGGACGGGCACACCAATCACGTCTCGACCGTAGACAAGGATGGCAATATGTGCTCGTTCACGCATACGATCTATGGTCCCATCTACTCGGCCCACGGGCTATGGGTCGGTGGCATCGTCTTCGGCTCCGGCAGGCCTCGAGTTCCCGGCGGACGTCTTCTGGGATCGATCTCTCCCGTTATCGTTTTCAAAGACAAGAAACCCTTCTTTGCCACTGGCTCTTCAGGAGGCACGCCGAATACGTTCTATACGCTTCTGAACGTCCTCGTTTGGGATAGGAATTTCAAGGAGGCTCAAGACGCTCCGAGACTTCTGAATTTCTACAACCCCACCACCCTCCAGGACCTCGATAACCATAAAGTGACCATCGAGCACAGGATCGACGAAAAGGTGGTCCGTGAGCTCGAACGACGGGGTTATCAATTCGATTGGGTCGGACCTTATTCGCAGGGAGGCCCAGCGGCGCGCTGGCTGGGAGGCGACCAGATGGTTGGAATCGATCCAAGCACAGGGATGCGCTTAGGAGCCACCGATCCTAGAGGCGTAGGACAAGCAGCCGGTCAAAAATAGGAGTTATTAAACCCTGCAAGAAACACCTTTTTTGACAGATTTCAGGCCGTCGCTTGTCGTGCTATTCGGTCAACATCGGCGGAAGGAGATTAAAATGCCTAATACCCCAAATCAAGCCGTGAAAGCGCCGCAACTTCCCCTCACGGGCCATGCTGCGGTCCGAGTCATATCGGTCTTTGCATTCGCCTACGTCCTCTCCTATGCGTTTCGAGCGATCAATGCGGTAATTGCCCCGGCCTTAATGAATGATTTGCATCTAAGCCACGGCGACCTTGGTTTGCTTTCCAGCGCTTATCTCATTGCTTTTGGTATTATGCAGTTGCCTCTCGGAATCGGCCTCGATCGAATCGGGGCGCGTCGGACGGAGTCGTTGTTGCTCGTGGTCGGGTGTGTCGGGGCAGTCTTGTTCTCGGTCGCCCGGTCCTTGACGGTTCTTTGGCTTGCGCGCGCTTTGATTGGAGCCGGGGTATCGGCCTGCCTCATGGCTGCACTAACCGCCTTCCGGGCTTGGTATCCCGCAGAACGTCAAGGCCAGCTTGCCTCGTGGATGCTGATGGCGGGGACTGCCGGAGTATTGCTGACGACGATTCCAGCGCAGGCGCTGTTGCCATTAGTCGGATGGCGGGGCATTTTCGCTGGCATGGCCGTGTTGATGATATTGGCTATTATCCTCATATGGACCATGCCCCGGATAGGTGAAAAGCCCCTGCGGATCCAAAAAGCGCCGCAAGTTGTTATTTTGCGGCAGGACGTCAAAGCTAAGGGCTATGGCGCGATTTTTCGGGATCCGTACTTTCTACGGACGATACTGTTAGGTTTTATCAATTATGGGGGTTTCACCGCTATCCAAACGCTCTGGATTGGCCCCTGGATGGTCGAAGTCTTAGGGTATCCTCCTGGCGCGACAGCCAGGATTTTGTTTTGGTTCAATCTCACCCTGCTCAGCGGATTCATCTTTAACGGTTGGCTAACACCCAAGTTGCAGCGACGGGGAATACCCCTCATCCGCTACGCCATGGTTTTGTTAGCTGCCGGGATTATCGCCCAGGGCGTGATTGTCGCGCTGGGCGAGCGAGGCGGCTGGTGGTTGTGGCTTTTGTTTGCATTGGCAGCCACAGGCCATATCCTTTACCAGTGCACCATTGGCCCGGCATTTCCTGCAACCTGCGCGGGTCGTGGAAATACCGCTCATAACCTATTTTTGTTCGCTGGCGCTTTCATTTGGCAATGGGCGATGGGCTTGGCAATTGACGCATTTAAACGTGCCGGCGCGAGCCCCCAGCTGGCATTCCAGGCATCATTCGGCGGCCTCGTCCTTTTGCAGGGCTTGGGCTGGGCATGGTTTTTTATTGCGCCAAGGGTAAAGCTTCTTAACAGATTTGCTGCGACAGCCAGCGCCGGCCAAGTTCTTGATTCGGAGAGTCAACGATAAAAACGGGGATTAAAGGGAATACGTTTTTCTTGGAGAGCCCTCGCAACGAATGACACTTAATGTCCGAAGCTGCATCTCGCCAGGATCATACATGGAATCGCAAAATTGTGATGGGGAAAACATATCGGAAAACTTTTGGGTACAGCTATATAGACGCACGGCGCGTAGCATAGCGAAATCTTCCGTTTGAAAAATCTTCGTTGCGAAAGAGGCCAAGAATGAAGTTTAGGATGAAAAAGCTACGGGGAATAATGGTCGCCGCGATATTCTTTCCTTGTTTGTCGACCGGGGTAACGAGTGATCAGAGGATGAATAGCCTTATCTCAATACTGGAATCAGGAAGGCCAGCTATAGGCATCCGGACTGGGGCTCTCACATCACCGCGGATCGTCAAAACGCTTGCGACAAGCGATGTCGATTTTATCGTCGTCGATATCGAGCATGAGATTTACGACTTCGGAATGCTTCATCGGTTTTTGCTCGAGGTGCAAGATTTCAGCAATCGCTATCGAACCGAACCGAGAGTTGCTCCCGCTGTCTTGGTTAAGCTTGCTCACAGGGCCACTTGGGATCCCCGCTATGAAATCACGGAATCGCTTAAGGTTGGACCCTCAATGGGAATATGGATTCCAACGGTCGAAGGGCGAGCCGACCTAGAGCGGGCCATTTCGGCTGTCCGAGGCGCAGAAACCTCGGCTCTGGAGGGGCTCGATATTCCACTAGAACGCAGCGATGCGTGGCCGCTCAATCCTCGGGGAGAATTATTGGTCGTCGCCATAATTGAAACCGAAGAAGGTGTTCGTCACGCCCAAGAGATTGTGGAAACCCCAGGCCTGAGCGCCCTAGGGACCGCTCACATCCCGGATGCAGACGCGGAACGCATCCTAAAGATGTGTCAGCGACGTGGAGTCGTACCAGCCGTAAACGCAACTCCTGAGGATGTCAAAGCAAAAATCGATAGCGGTTACAAGCTGATCATCATGGGGTTGGGACTTTGATTTGTTAAAGAAAGGACACGGTATCGAGGTCTCAATAAAGTCGCGATTCAAGGCCTCATGACGGCTTCTGTTCAGAATATTAAGCGGCTACTTGCTCATTATGTGAAGGACATAAAAGGATACGACCGTCTCAAACCGAAAATTAGATCCATCGTGGCATTCTTGGGAATGCAACCGAACCTGATCTTAAAAGCAGATTGTTAACCAACAGCCTCATATCTGACACTCCCTGCTCATCACAAAATATCATTTTTCAGCAGACCCTATTTAGGGAAATCACGAACCGTGAATTTCTCTATCTTTTTGTCATCGAACTCCCAGCCTATGCCCGGTCCGGTCGGAACTTCGATGTAGCCGTCCTTCAATTCCAGCGGCTTCTTGAGCAGGAGGTCATGGAGCATGATTTCGGTGAATTCCACGACCGGATCCGCGTTGTTGATGGTGCATCCCAGGTGCACCTTTGAAGCCACGATGTTGCCCAGTCCATATTCCGTTCCTATCACAATCGATTTTCTTGCGGATTCAGCCACCGCGGCCCATTTTTTGACCCCTGAGATCCCTCCGGATTTGGAGCATTTCGTGTTAATGAGATCGCAGGTATCGTTCTTGATGATCTGAAAAACCTGATAGAGGCTATCCGCGCTTTCGTCGAGCTCTAAGGGGATATCCACGGCTCTGGCGAGTCTTCCGGTGCCATCCAAATCCGTACTGGCGATAGGCTGCTCGAGGAGCTCGAGACCGACATCGTATTCCTTGGCCAGCCTGCACAGCCTCATCGCTTCTTGGATCGTGTATCCCTGATTGGCGTCGGCTCTCAGACTGATCTTGTCTCCCAGGGCTTCCCGAATGGCTTTCAGGGATTTCGCGTCTCTATCAGGATCCGATCCGACTTTCGCCTTGATCCCTCTTATGCCCTGCTTGTAATACTCCAGACTATGGGCCGCCATTTCCTTCGGAGTCCCTCTCGGGACCTCAATCGAAGCCAGCACCTTGTTTCGATACAATCCGCCGAGCAGGGTATAGAGCGGCACGTTCAATGCTTTCCCCAGGATGTCATATAAAGCGTAATTGATCGCGGCCGTGGCGTGATGGTAGACCAATCTTCCATTATTCCGCACGCTCACGATATCGGTATTGCGCTCGATATCGAATGGATTGAGGCCGATCAACTTAGGGGCCATATGCCGGTCGATCATGAATTTTACCGCATCAATAGTCTCGGCGCTGTCCGTCGGGGCTTCACCCATCCCGATGATGCCTTTATCCGTATGGATCTTCACAAATACGTAATCCATTAAGTGGTATCCGTTTTCGTCCCGGGGCACCGTTCTCTTTAATGGCTCTCCTCGATAATATTTGCTGGGTGCGGATTTTCCGGCCGTTTTATCGTTTCCATCCGCAAACGGCTTCATAGGGAGGCTCAACGGTATGGTTTCGATCTTCGTAATCTTCATCGTCTGCTCATCCCACTTACCAAAGCCGCTGGCCTTAGCGGCATAGCCGGCTTTCGCCGTATAGGCCGATATACCGAGGGCCGCAGCGCCGCCCAGAAACGCGCGCCGACTCAATGGGTTAGATTTCATGACACACCTCCATTTAAAGATCGGATGTACATAACATTTATCTGTTAGCACAATACAACCTATTATGCTATTATGTCAATATTTTATTTATCAGTGTCATTTAAAGTTTGAAAGTGGACTGTTTTTAGAGGATTTAAAGTTTAAAAGTGGACTGAAGGATGGGCATTGATTTAAACCTCCCGAAGAACAGGAGGTTTTATCGTGGCCAAACATCTTCACAAATCCTTTCGGGACCAGCAGGTCGTTTCTTTGCTGAGGCGGTATCTCAATCGGGAGATCAAGGGCCAGCATATCCTTGGCATCTTGAGGATCGGCCGAGAGACGGTCCGCCGCTGGCTGCGCGAGGCCGGGATCCGGCCGAAACGACGGCGGCGACCACCCCAACACCGCAGCCGACGGCCGCGGCGGCCTCAGATCGGGCTCCTGATGCAATGGGACGGCAGTCCCCACCAATGGTTCGGTCCCCAGCGGCCTGCCGTGAGCCTCCTCCATGCCACTGACGACGCGACGGGAACCGTCCTGGGCGCTCTCTTCCGACCCCAGGAGGACGCCCTCGGCTATCTGAGACTCTTGGATATGGTCCTGAGGCGCCACGGCATCCCAGCAGCCGTCTATCAGGATCGCCACAGCGCTCTCTTCCGCAATGATAACTACTGGAGTCATGAGGAAGAACTGGCCGGGGTCCGCTTCCCGACCCACGTCGGACGGGTCTTCCAGGAGCTCGGCACAGAGACCATCCCGGCCTTCTCCCCGCAGGGGAAGGGCCGTATCGAGCGCCAGGGAGGAACCTTCCAGGATCGCCTCATTGCCGAGATGGCCCTCGCAGGGATTACTGAGATCAATCCGGCCAACGCCTGGCTCGAGACCTACTACCTTGATCGTTTCAACGCCCGCTTCGCCAAGAAGCCGGAGGTTCACGGCTCGGCCTTCCGCAAGATCAGTGCCACCCTGCGCTATCAACTCGTCTCCTTCGCCTACGAAGCCACCGTGGCCAACGACAACACCGTCCGCCTCGGCGGCCTAATCCTCGATATCCCCCCGGGGCCCCGCCACCGCAGCTACGCCCGCCGCCGCGTTCTGGTCCGCCAGCACCTCGACGGAGCTTGGACGGTCTGGCTCGAGCGCAACTGCATCGGACGCCACGCCCCGACTCCTCTGCGAGAACCGTTCCGTTGCCGGCGGCCCCATCAGCCCGGCGACGATCATCGTGCCCGACATCTCCTTCAGGTTTATTACGAAACGACGCCCGCCCCCAATCCCGGGGGACATTTTAGCTTAGCAGTTGAGGGGACATCTTGACTGGGCTTAGACAACGGCGGAGTAAGCAATTCTTTTTCCGGGGCGCCGTAAAGTCGAGCAGGGGTGGCGCGGCGAAGGGGCTCCCCGCCCGCGCGCAGCGGCCTGGCGGCGAGCACGGCCGGGGAAGAGCCGCGACAGGACCCCGCCCGAAATTAGCCTGCACCGGCATTTGAAAGTGATATACGGTCAGGAATTCGGATCATTTGACTTCGCATTTTTTGTGATATATATACGTTTCAAAATGCCGAATGACCGCAGACGCGGTTATGGAGGTCGCCCATGAAAAAGATCTTCTCTCTTTTCGCTGTCCTCATCATGATTCAGATATTGTCCTCTTTGGCAGCGAAGCCAAAAGTGTCGATCAAGTCCGGTCCCGTGAATCCCAAGGTCCTGATCAAGACTGAGTTGGGCAACATTGTGGTCGAGATCGATCAGGATAAAGTGCCGATGACAGCCGCGAATTTTCTGAAATACGTCGACAGCAAGCTCTATGACGGCTCAATCTTTCACCGGACCGTGACTATGGACAATCAGCCCAATAACGCCGTCAAGATCGAGGTCATCCAGGGCGGGCAGGTCGGGCCGGAGAAATCCTTTCCCGCCATCGCGCTCGAGCGGACGTCGGTCACGGGGATCAACCACGTGGACGGCGCGATCTCCATGGCTCGCTCCGGCCCGGACTCGGCCACATCGAGCTTCTTTATCTGCATCGGCGACCAGCCTGAGCTCGATTTCGGCGGAAAACGGAACAGCGATGGGCAGGGGTTTGCCGCCTTTGGCAAGGTCATTGCCGGCATGAATGTCGTGAAAAAGATCCAAAAGTCGCCGGCCGAAGGCCAGAACCTCAAGCCGCCGATCGGGATCCTTTTTGCCGAGAGGATCAAAGGGCCCGACAGGGTCGCGGTCCAGCATATTCTGATCGCGTTCAAAGGGTCGATCCCGGAGGAAAAGGTCGTTCGGACTTCAGAGGAGGCCCAGGTCCTTGCCGTGGAGCTTTTCGAACGGGCCAAAAAAAGGGAGGACTTCGACGCTCTCGTAAAGAAATATACCGACGACGAATACCCCGGCATTTATCGAATGTCGAACTTCGGCGTCGAGCCCAACAAGGAGAAGAAAGAATATTCGCGGGCCGGCATGGTCCGGAGCTTTGGCGACGTGAGCTTCAACCTGCCGGTGAGTGGAGTCGGCCTCGCCGTCTATGATCCACAAAAGTCCAAATACGGCTGGCACATCATCAAGAGGATTGAATAGGCATCGGTTGCCGGCGAGATTTGACATCCATCCTGGGGGTATTATAAGAATCTGAGCATTCGTTTGATGCTCTTCCATATGAAGGAGAGGTCCATGAGAAATCGAAAACGGCGTTCTTTGATCTTCATGCTGGCGGCGCTGTTCCTCGTGGCCGGTTTCGCCGGCGCTCAATCCAAGGGGCTCAAGGCGATATCGGCCGAAGACATGAAGCCGCATATGAAGTTCCTCGCCGCGAAGGAATTCCGCGGCCGGAGCGCGCCGTCGACGGACCTGACGATCGCCTCAAAATACATCGCTCTCCAGGCCGAAAGAATTGGCCTCAAGCCGCTCATGCCGAACGGCTCTTATTTTCAGGACGTTCCCGTCGAAGTCACGACGATCTCGCCGGCCAAATCCTATTTGCGTTTGTTAAGCGGGGGCGGCGAGCAGAAATTCTATTTTCCGCAGTCCTTCACGACCAATGTCCGGACGGGCGGAGAGTGGGCCGCGGCCGGCGGTTTGGTCTTCATCGGCTCTGCCTTGAGCGGCGCTGAGCCGAAGTGGGATGATTCGCTGGGGATTGATTTGCGAGCGAAATTTGCCGTCGTCTTGGAAGTTCCGCTTCCGGTGAGCGAGACGACTCAAAGAACGGGCGTGGCGGGCGCTTCGTTTGCCCGGACCCGGGTCCTCCGGGAGAAAGGCGCAATCGGGCTTATCACGATCATCGGCCGCGAGCGCGAGACGAACCTCATCCAGAAAGGCCTCGTATTCGACGTGTCCGAACGCTTAAGATTTCTCGATGTCGATACGGTGAATCCGAGGCCTCCAGCTCCCCCTCAACCTGCGGGAACGCAACCGGCAGCCGCTGTCCAGGCCGCTGCTGCGGCGCCGTTCTACGCCGCTGAGGTCCGGCACGAAGCGGGCGCCGCCTTATTGGGCGTTTCTCGGGCCGAGCTCGACCAGATGTTCAACGCCATGGGGCAGGGGCAGCCGGTCCCGGCCAAAGCTTTAGAAGGGAAGCTAGTCGATATCGCCGTGGCCTTCCAGCAGCGTAAAGACGCGACGCCGAACGTGGTAGCCTATCTTCCCGGAAGCGACGCCCAGCTCAAAAACGAATATATCGTCATCGGCTCGCACCACGATCACAACCCGCCGCGCGAGGGACGGATTTTCCCCGGCGCCGACGACAATATATCGGGGGGAGTGGCCATGCTCGAGATAGCCAAAGCCCTGATGATCGAGAAGCCGAAGCGGTCTGTCATCTTCGTCTGGCACACGGCTGAGGAGCGGGGACTCGTCGGCGCGTATTATTTCGTCCAACACTCGCCCGTCCCCGCAGAAAAGATCAGCGCCAACTTGAACCTCGATATGGTCTCCCGCAATGACCCGAACAGCATTTACCTCATCGGCTCGAATAAGCTGAGCACGGAGTTTCACAAGAGCATCCACGACATGAATACCCGCTACGTCGGCCTAAAGTTGGACTATAAATACGAGGACCCGGGCGAGCCGAGCCGTTTCTTTGTTCGAAGCGACCAGTACCCCTACATCCGGTACGGCATCCCGGGCGTGTGGTTCTTCAGCGGCACGACCGAGGACTATCACCAGGAGACGGACGTCGAGGAAAAGTGCGATTACGGCAAGATGGTCAGGGTCACAAAACTGGTTTACGCCGTAGCCATAGACCTCGGCAACAAGCCCGGCCTCTGCAAGCTCGACATCAATCCCGAGATCACGACGCGCGGCAAGCACAACATGAAGATTGTCTGGCAGCGTCCGCCCCAGCCGCAGCAGAAGCGCTGAATTAATATCAACGCATTTAAAACGATATCCCCGTTCGGGCGGCGCTTAGGCCGCCCATACATTGTCACTTTATTTATTGCGTTTGTATTAGCTAGGGGAACACGATACGGTGTTCCCGATTTTAAATTCAGGGATACTGTATGGCGTCCCCAAATTTCTATTTGATCTCGGCGCTGATGACCAGGATGAGGGCCGAGCTGCTCCATCCGGCGTTGAAGCCGCTCACGCCGACGACGAGATAGCCTTTTTCTTTGAAGGTGACGTCGCTCGTGTCGATCAACGCAGACTTTTCTTGACCGATGGGCTTGTTGATTAATTGGACTAGCTGGATCCCTCCGACGGCCACGATCCGTTTGCCGGGCTCGTCGCCTCTCAACTGGGGATGCAGGACGTACATATCAAAATTGTACGGGCTTGAAACCAGCTTGAAAGAATTCGAGCTCGACCCGTCTTTGACGATTAAAAAAGAAGGGCTTTGTACAAAGTAATATTTGAAATTCCACAGGTTTTTCAGCTCATCTAAGACTTTCTTTAGCTCCTTATTATCGATGTCTCCGGTTCCAGTCTTGATGTCTTTTTGTAAGTCTTTCGGGAATTCCTCTCTTGAGGCGAGGATCGTATAAACTTGGAATTGGATATTGCGCTTTTCCACGTCGAGTTTCTTGAGAAGGGCCTCGAACTCCGGGATGTTCCCCTCGTAAATCCGGACGGTCAGGGAACTTTCCGTCCCCGTGGAATCCACAACGTAGAGTCTGGCCGAGCGCATGAACTCCGTGGCGCTGATGAACTTCAGCTCGTACGTCTTCACCATCATATAGTTGCGATCATCGGCCGCGGCTTTCTTCTGAGGCGTTTTTTGGTCGACGGCCTGGGTCTGGGCGGCGGCCGTCGAAGCTTCCTGTGCCGCCTGAGACTCCTTGGCCGTCTGGGCGAAGAGGGACGACGAAGACCCCGCCAAGAGGGATATCGCCGTCATCAGGACCAGGACGCTAAAAATTCTTTTCGCTTTTATCATGTCAATCCTCCTTGAAAAGGTTGAAGTCGGGTTTTTGGAAAAAAATGATCTTGATATTTTTATCCGCGATCTCGAATTCCGTGCGGATCTCGGAGATCGGCTGCTGTGGTTTTTGAAAGAGGGGAAGGAGAAGGACCGCGGCCAGGAGAATGGCCGCTGCGCTCGGAACGAGAGTTATCATGAGAGGCCGGCGCAGTTTAAAAAAGCGGGGGCGCGGGTGAAGCAAGGCCGCGGCCGCCTTGATCTTTTCTTCAACGGCCGGCGGAACGTTTTTGTCTATGCTCCGGACGAGCCGGCCGATTTTTTCGTCGAGGATTTTTTCGTCACTCATTTTGGGCTCCTATGATCTTTTTAAGGTGGTTTCGCGCTTGAAATAAAAGAAGCTTGATGTGGCCCTCTTTCAATCCTGAGATGTCCGATATTTCGGCGATCGAAAAGCCGCTTTCATAAAACAGAAAGAAAATTTCCCGCTCGCGGGGTTTCAGCCGGCCGGCGAACCGGTAAACCTCCCGGACCAATTCGTCCGAGGGATTCGCGACGGTGCTTTTGAGCGCGTCGGAATTCAGAACAAGCGACTGGCGACGGCTTTTTTTGAAGGATCTCTTGACCTCGTTGTGGGCGATCGAGAAGAGCCAGGCGCTGAAATTCTTGTCTTTCTGGAACGAGCGGAAATATTGAAAGGCGCGGAGGATCGTCTCCTGGAAGACGTCATCGGCGTCCTGCGAAAAATTCAGAGATTTATGGATATAATTGTAGAGCTTATGCTTGATGGGCGCCAGATAGTCCCAAAAGAGCGTATCGGATATGGTCAATGCGTCTCTTCTTCTCATATCAGAGATATCGAATCCTCGCCTTTCTGCACCGGCAAGGACGAGCGGTCCTGGGATTTCCGCGCAATGAGAATCGATCTTCACACTATTTATATACCGGATCGCCGCAAAAGGTTAGAGAATTCTGTTATAATAAAAATGGATAATTTCCATTTCGTGTAGGCTATAAGGAAAAGATCAGGAAACGGCCAGAGCGACCATGGAGGGTTTAAAACCCGGATCCGGAGCGCGGCCGTTTTCTGATCTTTTCCTGCGATCAAGCTTACTCACAGGTCGGAAGAGAACCATAATAATTCCATGAAACTTTTGTATCTTTCCCGGGCCGATGTGGAACGAGTGGCGCTCGACATGGCCGCGATTATCCGTCTTCTTGGGGTCGCCTTCCGCGAAAAGGGAGAGGGACGGGTCGAGATGCCGCCCAAGCCGGGCATTCATCCAAAGGGTGACGCTTTCATCCATGCCATGCCGGCCTATATTCCCGGACTCAAATCCGCGGGGCTGAAATGGGTCAGCGGATTCCCCGGGAACGCGAAGATCGGCTTGCCCTATATTTCAGGCCTCCTCGTCCTGAATGACGTCGAGACCGGGCTGCCATATGCGGTCATGGATTGCACCTGGATTACTGCCTTTCGCACGGGCGCGGCCTCGGCGCTGGCGGCCAAATATTTGGCCCGGCCGCGAAGCGAAGTCCTTGGCATCCTAGCCTGCGGCGTTCAAGGCCGGACGCATTTGCTGGCGATGGCCGCTCTTTTTCCCCTCAAGCGCATCTACGCCTACGATATTCTGCCCGACGCTGAGCTGCGCTATATCGAGGAGATGTCCGTAAAGACCGGCCTTGAGATCATCGGCGTCGATCATCCGAAAAAGGCTGTCGCGGACAGCGATATCGTCGTCACTTCCGGGCCGATCCTCAAACATCCCCGGCCGACGATCGAAAAAGGCTGGCTCAAGCCGGGCGCTTTCGGGAGCGCCGTCGATTACGACAGCTACTGGAAGCCCGAAGCCCTGGCCGAAATGGACAAGCTCGCGACCGACGACCTTCCCCAGTTCCGCTATGTCCGCAGCACCGGCTATTTTCAGCGGACGCCCGAGCCTTACGCCGATCTGGGCGAGATCGTCGCGGGAAAAAAGCCGGGCCGGGAGCGGGAGGACGAGCGGACCCTGGCTATGAACCTGGGATTGGCGCTCGATGATATGGCCGTTGCTCCCGAGATCTATCGCCGCGCCAAAGAACGGGGTATCGGAACCTGGCTTCCGCTTTAATCGTATGAGCTTCCCGAAAACAGCCGGCGTCGTC
>Ga0315281_10005119_pt1 | contig 18820 bp, 33 predicted proteins | sample YL17G07_0_MG_FD_204540 | JGI IMG/M metagenome (GOLD analysis project Ga0315281, IMG submission 204540) | Sediment microbial communities from Yellowstone Lake, YNP, Wyoming, USA - YL17G07_0 | ecosystem: Environmental > Aquatic > Freshwater > Lake > Sediment | place: USA: Wyoming | collected... | reverse complement strand
ACCAAGATAGGGCATATTTTATTGGTTAGCGGTCATTTTAAGAACGATATGGCTGATGGGGTTTGGTCTTGGTGGTCAGAAGACGGTAAGTTAAAGATGACTGGTTCTTTTACTGACAATTTACCAGACGATGAATGGATTTATTATTCAGATGGTAAGCCTTTTCAAGATGGGCATTTTTGTGGTGGTAAGGTTTGTGGTAGTTGGCTTATGTATCTCTACCCGCAGTTGGTCATAAGCAACTGGAAGGACGATAAACTAAATGGGCCTTTCACGGTGTATTATAAGAAATGGGACTTAAAGCAACAGGGTGAAATGAAGGACGGCAAGCGAGTTGGGCGGTGGCAAGAATGGAACGAAGACGGAACTATAAAAAGAAAATGGAATGAATAATTATATTTTTACCATATACAAATCGCATTTCAATAGGAACAACAGTCACCCAGTTAAATAGTTTTTACGCTATCTAACCAGACTTTTCTAACAAGGGACTATAAGCACCTTGTAATAATCGGTTTAGTATATTAACCGCAGCGTTATGATCAGCATGGTCTCTGTGGCCACACGAACCGCAACTAAATACTTCTTGACTTAACCGATTATTCTTATCAATGAGACCGCAGTTAGAACACTTAATACTGGTATTATACGCAGACACAGAGCGGAAGACAACACAGTTCTCTTCGCATTTCTGTTGTAGCCTGTTTAACCAGTAAGAATAGTTCCAACTTTTGATAAGTTTCCGAGTAGTTTTACCTACCCGTTTTAGATTTCGAGTGATGCCTTTTAACTGCTCAACTACTATTAGATCAGGTTGCTCGGCTTTCATTAGAATATTAATAGTGGTGTCGATATATTGTTTAAGGTGTATGATTGCTTGCTTTTGATTTTTAGATCCAGTTTGCTTACGATTGATTACTTCGATCAAACGGCGTAGTTCTGTTCCGTAGAAGTTGTTAGTTGAAGTAGTAGCGAGGTTGTTAATACCTGTATCTACGCCGATGTTGGTAGTAGAGGCGGTTATTTTAGGTTTAGAGCCACTCTCTATTTCAAACGATACGAGAATATAAGTGCTGGTAAGTGTTATGGTTTTCGCTCTTTTACCTAATACTGCCCACTTGTTAAACTGTTTATGGCGATGAAGTGGTATAGATATTTTAGTTTTATTACCCAGACCCTGTATGGTTATATTAAAGTCGAAAGTTTTAGTATCTGGGGCGTCGCACTGTTTATTGGAGTGATAGTTTAGAGTAGCGGTTTTACCAGAGTGTATGGGTAAGTTATGGTGTTTATTTAGTTTTTTGTTGGACTGATAAGACGCTACCATACCGTATCCTTCCATAAACGCACACTGTATAGCGTTGTAAGAAAGCCAAGTATTAAGCAACTTTACACACTTATGAATACGGCGTTTGGTAAGCAGTTCAAACTTGGTTAGTTTAGGTATTTTGCGGTAGTAAGCAGTGATAAAATAATTTACGGCACGAGAATATTCGGCAAGAAAGGCACTGATTTGGCCTTGCTTATAGTGAGTTAAGTGCTTATTAAAATGGAGTTTTACGGAACGGTGGAACTTCATACTACCTCTTACTATAACAAATAATATTGATAGATTTTCATATATAAGGAACTAAAAATGATAAAAGAACTTGAAAGCCAAGTAGATAATATTATTAATCGCAACAGATCAGTTATGCGACAATGCTGTGCGTAGAGAAATTGATTGGATAAACTATTGATGGAAGAATATATAAAAGGAGAGTGGTATGGGTAAAGTGATAGGTGTAGATCTTGGAACTACGAATTCGGTCGTGGCGATTATGGAGGGTGGTGAGGTTAAGATCATAGCGAACGAAGAAGGGGCAAGAACAACCCCCAGCGTAGTAGCATATGGTAAAGACGATGAAGTTATGGTTGGGCAAGTAGCGAGACGACAAGCAACTACCAACCCAGAGAATACTATCTTTTCAGCCAAGCGTTTTATGGGCCGGCGTTTTGATGAGGTTAGTGAAGAAACTAAACGAGTGCCATATAAAGTTGTTAAGGGCAATAATGATTTGGCGTATATTGATGTAAGAGGTAAACAGTTATCTCCGCCAGAAATTAGTGCCAAGGTTCTACAAAAACTAAAACGAGCAGCAGAAAATCATCTCGGGTCGGAAGTAAAAGAAGCGGTTATTACTGTGCCTGCTTATTTTAATGATGCCCAACGACAAGCAACAAAGGATGCGGGAAAAATAGCAGGCTTGACAGTTTTGAGAGTAGTAAATGAACCAACATCGGCCGCTTTGGCTTATGGTTTTGGAAATGATAAGTCCAAGAAAGATCAGGTCATAGCAGTATATGATTTTGGTGGTGGCACTTTTGATATCTCTATTTTGGAGATCGGTGAGAATGTTGTTGAGGTTCTTTCTACTAACGGAAACACCGCTCTTGGTGGTGATGATTTGGACCGAGTTTTGGTAGAGTTCTTTGGTGCGGAGTTCAAGCGAGATACTGGAATAGATGTTTTAAAAGATCCTATGGCCTTACAGCGTTTGAGAGAGGCAGCAGAGAAAGCCAAGATCGAGTTGAGTTCTATGCCAGAGACCGATGTTAATTTACCCTTTCTAACAGCAGATGCCACAGGTCCAAGACACTTAAACCTAAAACTATCACGGGCCAAATTAGAAAGTTTAGTGACTGATATTGTCCAGCGTTCGGTAGAGCCGTGTAAGAAGGCCTTGAAAGATGCAGGCAAAACGGTAGATCAAATCAATGAAGTGCTTATGGTCGGCGGGCAAACTCGTATGCCTTTGATCATAGAAACGGTCAGGCAGTTATTTGGTAAGGAGCCTAATCGTTCAGTTAATCCAGATGAATGTGTAGCCATTGGGGCAAGTATACAAGCAGGAATATTAGTTGGCGAAGTGAAAGATTTACTGCTATTGGATGTTACTCCACTTTCATTGGGGCTCGAAACTTTGGGTGGTGTATCAACAATATTAATTCCAAGAAATACTACCATACCCAGCCGTAAGAGTGAAGTATTTTCTACTGCGGCCGATAATCAAACCAGCGTAGAGATACACGTTTTACAGGGCGAGCGTCCTATGGCTAATCAAAATAGAACACTGGGTAAGTTTCATTTGGACGGATTACCAGCAGCACCAAGAGGATTGCCGCAAATAGAAGTTGCGTTTGATATTTCAGCAGATGGTATAGTTAATGTTTCGGCCAAAGATAAGGCATCTGGAAAAGAACAAAAGATACGCATTGAGACTGGAAGTGGGCTATCGAAAGATGATATCAAGCGTATGACTGACGAAGCCAAGGAGCACGAAGCAGAAGATAAGAAACAAAAGGAAAACGCAGAGATACGCAATAAAGCCAGTAGTTTATCGTATCAGGTAGAAAAAGCCTTGGCCGAAAACAAAGAGAAAGTTAGTAGCACGGTTGCAATAGAAGTAAATGAACGACTAACCAAACTTAATGATGCGTTGAAGACTGATAATGTTGACGCTATTAAGACGGCGACAGGTGAGTTAGAAAAGTCTGCTCATTCTATGGCAGAAGAACTATACAAATCCCAACAAGCACCAGCACCAGAAACACCCAAAACAGAAGACGGGATTGTTGATGCTACTTTTGAGGATATGAAAAAGGATTGATAATGGCATTCGACGAGCGAAAGGATCCGGAAGTAGATATAGTTTTTCAAATATATGAATGCTTTTTTGCAAATCCTAATAGACCATTTAAACATTGGATACGATTTAATGCAGATCACAGTTATACAGCAAGACACGGAAAAAAGTTTCATCAGTTGTTGATCAAGTGCGGCGTAAAATGAAAGATTGGATATGCATTTTATATGGCGTGTGTCTGCGTTATGACGATATAGGTTTTTGGATTGTGTGATATAGAGAGGAGTGGGAAAAAATGAATGATGATTTTGATTGCCAGATGCTACTACAAATACCACAACAAGCGGCCATAGGAATAATACGAAAGGCTGGTTTTATTGATAGGATTTTAAGTAAAGATAATACCCAATTTATAGCCACCAGAGACTATCGAAAAGACCGTATTAATTTGCGAATAGTTAATGGTTTGGTTTCGGAGGCGAGGATCGGATGAAAAATAAAAATGGTATAGATATAGATAAAGTAGCAAAAACATTGGGCGTTGAGCGAAAGCCAGTAATCAAATATACTGGCACCAAACTACCCTACCAAGCCCAAGCCTATGAAAAGTGGTTGGCGTATTGGCAGACAAGCGTAAATTGGTCAGCCTCACCGGATGGCCACGATGTATGGGACGCGGCCATAGAAACTGTGGCTGACTATGTGCTGTGCTTTGATGACTTGACCGGCGAAGAAATTGCCGCCAAAATAAGAACGCTTAAAACAGAATGAAAACTAACTTTAAACCAAAATACGATGATCTAAATTGTGCGTTGGCTTTGTTTAATGATCGTGGGCTACAATATGAAATATCTCTTAAATGGACAGACTTTAACGCCCTATTAAAACTGGCAGAAAGAGTAGTATCATATAACTTGGAGCACGACAAAATGGCCACAGGATATTTAACCGAAGACACAAAAGAATTAATAAGATTTGTAGATCGGATAAAGGAGCAGTTATGAAACAATATAAAAAAGAAACCCAAACAAAAGAAGTAGATGTATTGGAAAAAACCATTTGTGATAAATGCCAAAAAGATATTACACTTTCTATGGGTGATGGTGATTTTGCTACCGAAGGCGTCGAGTTAGTTATTGATGCTGGGTATGGATCTCGCTTTGATACTTTTGCTGGACCGTCATTTAAGTTTGATTTGTGCGATGATTGTTGTGCTGAAATTATTGCTGTTTGTGGGCATAAAGAATAAATACGGAACGCCCTATTTGACGCGTTGAATGGGGTAGATTTTAATAGGTCGAATAGACGATAATGGTTGGTCGATGTTTAAAGTCTATTACATACCAATAACCTATTTTGATTAGGAGCAGGAAATGAGTTATAGAAAATCAATGATAGTATATTTTCTTTGTTGTAATCGTTTCTCTATATCCAAGAACCCAAAGCCCAAATGTAGATATAGAAAATGTGTAAAAAAGAAAAAAGCCGAGTATGGGCAGTTACACATCAGTAAGAGCAAACTAATAAAGCAGTTAATCAAGCAGCGACCTTGGATAAAGAGAAGCGATATTAGATTAAGTCCTACAAATATCAACAGCATAATAGGGCCGAAGAGGGATTATTCAAAACTATGACTTATGATATAAAAGAAATATTTAGCCAAAAGTTTAATAGTCAAAAAAATAGCTAAACAAAAGGGCTATAAAATAATAAACTTAAAAATGTCCAAACTAAAAATAAGCAATTTGATAGGGGTTATTAAATGATCACCGGACATCTTGGACTTTTGGTAGATTTATATCAAGTCAGTATGTTGTATACTTATTGGAAAAACAATATGGCACAGCGTAAAGCCGTATTTAATCTCTATTTCCGCAAAGCCCCGTATAGTGATCAATATGCTATTGCTTGTGGTTTGGGTAATGTTATACAATACATAGAGGAACAACGAGAGTTTTGGTTTGATAGCCAAGACCTAAACTATCTCAACATTCTAACTGGCAATGACGAACAGAAACTTTTTAGTCGTGAGTTTTTAGATTTCCTCGGCAATATGAACTTTGAGTGTAGTATTGATGCCATACCAGAAGGCACAGCAGTTTTCCCCAATGAGCCTTTGTTGCGAGTATCAGGGCCATTATATCAGTGCCAGTTGTTAGAAAGCGTATTGTTGAACAAAATAAACTTCTCAACCCTTATAGCAACCAAAGCCCATCGTATCGTCCGAGCAGCCCAAGGAGATCCGGTGTATGAGTTTGGTTTAAGACGAGCACAAGGTATGGGTTGTTTAGAAGCATCTCGTGCGACTTATATTGGTGGCTGTGCTGGAACTTCTAATGTATTGGCTGGGAAAATATATAACATTCCGGTCAAGGGAACTATGGCTCATTCGTTTGTAATGAGTTTTGAAAGCGAGCAAGAGGCTATGAATAAGTGGGTAGAAAGTATGCCTAACAATAGCATTTTACTTGTAGATACTTACGACACTATACAAGGAATAACTAATGCCATAAATGCCGGAAAGAAAATGCGAAAGGAAAATTGTTTAGCCGGAATAAGATTGGATAGCGGGGATCTATGCGAGTTAAGCAAAGTGGCCAGAAGGATGTTAGATGAAGCAGGATTTACCAACACCAAAATAATAGCCAGCAATGATTTAGACGAAATAGAAATAATGAACTTGAGAGCCGCAGGAGCCCGTATAGATGCTTGGGGCGTTGGGACAAACCTAATAACTGGTGGAGACCAATCGTCTATCGGAGGTATTTTTAAGTTGGCCGCTATTGAAAATGAGAAAGGTGAAATGCGAGATGTAATGAAAATATCTGCGAGTGATACTTCTAAATCATCATTACCCGGCATACAAAAAGTTAGGCGGTTTAAGTATTTAAATGGCATCTCGGCTTATGATTTGATATACGATGAGCGAGATGGTGCTATGATTAGTGGTAATCTTATTCCGTATGAAGATCTATTAGTTGGGGTATATGATGCTGGAAAGTTAGTGTATAAAGAACCGTCATTAGAGAAAATAAGAAAGGTATCGGCTAAAAGTTTGTCCGACTTCGATTGGGAAACTACTCCAAGATATACTGTTATGATAGATGAAAAACTATTAGAACGCAAGGGAAAACTACTTGAAAAACATTAAAGTCGCGGCAGTAGCCCTAAATCAAATACCTATGGATTGGGATCATAACATATCTAATATCAAGTCCGCTGTATTAGAAGCCGACAGACAAGATGCCGCGATTATATGCTTACCCGAGTTATGTATTACGGGTCATGGATGCGACGATGCTTTTCAATCAAAAGACTTATTAGACAAAGCAAAAAACTACCTAAAAGAAATAGCAACTTACGCTCCAAATAGATTAGTTTTTGTTGGATTGCCCTTTGAGTTTGGGGGTTGTCTATACAATACTACTGCCTTGTTATATCACGGTTTGGTTCAGGGGCTTGTGGCGAAACAACACTTGGCCGGCGACGGAATATTTTATGAGGGCCGTCAATTTAAAGCGTGGCCGGGTAGTAGAGGAGCAGAGCAAATATTAGATATGGATTGTCGTATAGGTAATCTTATGTTTAATGTAAATGATATTAAAATAGGTGTAGAGATATGCGAGGATGCTTGGGTTTCAGATCGTCCAGGTGCGAAATTAGCGGGTAAAGCGGTTGATATAATAATCAATCCAAGTGCCAGCAATTTTTCATTCGGCAAACACGAAATAAGAAAGCGGTTTGTAATAGAAGGCTCTCGTGCTTTTAATTGTGCTTATGTATATTCTAACTTGCTTGGTAATGAAGCGGGTCGTATTATTTATGATGGTGATTGTTTTATAGCATCAGAAGGTCATCTCGTCGCAGAAAGTAATAGATTTTCTTATCGGGACTTTGAGGTAATAACGGCAGTAATAGATGTAGAAAAGAACGCAACAAATCGAAGAAGAACGGCCAGTTTTATGGTTAATTTGGAAGATCATATTCAATGTAAAAATAAGTTTAGAAGTGATGGACTATACAATGAATTACCTATTAATATGCTTGCTACGGAAAATCCTACCGCACCAATTAAGGGGCGTGAGTATAATAAGTTTGAAGAGTTTGATGGGGCGGCGTGTTTGGGGTTGAGGGATTTCCTACGCAAATCAGGTCTTAATAACTTTATGCTTTCGTTGAGTGGTGGAGCAGATAGCACTACCGTTGCTTGTTTGGTTTATTTAATGACGCATAGATCCTTACAGTTAGAAACACCACAGATGCCAGTATATCACGATTTTGTTAAAGACGAAAATAAAAAATATCTAACTTGCGTATATCAAGCAACCAAAAACTCTTCGGCCCAAACAGAAGAGGCAGCTCAAAAAGTATCAGAAGGCTTGGGCGCTCAATACTTAAAGTTAGATGTTAATAGTATAGTTGATGATTATACCACCAAAATATGTGTAGCCCTTAATAGAGACTTGAATTGGCAGCACGACGATATAGCCTTACAAAATATACAGGCACGAGTAAGGGCACCGAGTATATGGATGTTGGCTAATATTAAAAATGCGTTGTTATTAGCCACCAGTAATAGATCGGAAGCAGCGGTAGGTTATTTTTCGTTGGGTGGTGATGATGCCGGTAGTTTAAGTCCTTTGGCTGGTATAGATAAGACATTTATATTGGAATGGTTAAAATATGCCCGTCAGAAATACTGTATGACTTTCTTGGACTATGTAATCAAACAAAAACCAACAGCGGAGTTAAGACCTGGGCGGAGCGAACAGACCGATGAAAAAGACTTGATGCCTTATGCCGTATTGGATCGTATAGAGGAGCTGGCTATAAGAGACAAGAAAAGCCCAGCAGATATATTTAGGATATTGGATGGTGATGCCAAAACAAAAGCCACTTACATAGATAGATTTTTTAGGCTATGGTGTAGAAATCAGTTTAAACGAGAGAGAATAGCAGTATCATTTAATTACGGAGAAATTAATTTAGATCCTAAATCGTGGTGTAGATTTCCGGTTTTGAATAGCGGAATGAAAAAAGAGTTGGAAGAAATGTGGGCGTTAGTATCGTGATTGACCCGATAAAGTATTTATATGAGTGGTATATCTATAAAAATATTAATGATGTATATACGCCCAAGGAAATAAATAAAAAAGCGATTGAGGGCAGGTTGTTATTGTGGCCGGAATGGAATATCGTATTTCTAAACATAGAGATAATCAATGAAAAAAGATAATGTTATTAAATATTTATATGGGTGGTATTTAGATGATAAGATAAATATGAATACTCATTATGTATCTCCATCGGAAATAAAAAAAGTATTAGTAAGAAATGAGTATATAAATTATTCTGAGTGGCATTTAGTTTTTCGTAATATAGAAATAATAAAGGAATAAAAATGATTAAGTTATTGTGGCTCATTACTATGCTTTCAATCGGCACAACGGATTACCCTGTTTTGAGTTGGGATGAGTGTAAGAGCGAAATGAACAACACCCAATTACAAAGGGCTCTACAAGAAAAAGTTCAGGTAGTTGAACATAATGTAAGTTTCTATGGCCGAGTTAGAGAAGTATATTTCTATCCGAAAGGTTGGTATGGGCAGGACTATATTAAAGTAGTATTAGAAAAGACAATAGGGCTTTCTAATAGCGTGGTATATGCTGTAAGTGCTAATAAACATACTATTAAACAGGCCGCGAACTTTAATATAGGCGACATTATGTATTTAGAAGGAACTACAAAAGAACTATCAAAAAACATATTGATGGGTTGCGAGCTTAATATGGAAATTACCCTGATGTGTGGCGAGAAGTGCTTGAAAGGAACGGATCTGGAGTAATGTGTAAGGTTGGCGATACCGAATTATTAATAGTGCCTTTCGATGTTTGGGTAGATAAATGGTATGATTATATTTATACTCTCGATTATTTACGCGATAGATATAGTTTATTTAGAAGAAAAATATCAGTCATATGGAACCAAATCCATATAGATAAGTGTTTGGTTGGCCTGATAAAAAAATTAAATAAGTTAGGCAGATATACTCGCGAAAGTTGTTGTGGGCACGGTAAAAAGAATGGGTATATTAAGTTCTGGGACGGACTAACACTTACTATTAAACAGGCCGAAGATCTAATAAAGGAGTGTGAAATGGCGAACAAGAACAAGAAGTATTTGGTTGATGTAAGTGAATGTGGCGATAAAAGATGGTATAAGTATCCTGCTAACATACAACAATTGGCAGTATTACATTGCGAACATGGGCCGGCTGTTGAATTGGGGGCGAGAGCAAGAAGTTGGTTTTTGGATGGACAACAATACACAGAAGAAGAATGGAAAGCAAAACTCAATACAACCGCTTGCGATGGCAAAGTCGTAGAAATAGATGGCAAGAAATATAAACTTACGGCGGTTTAATGATGCGTTATGTGATGGAGGGCGTTTATCTTGTTTATTTTGGAAAAATTAGTAAGTATGCAAATATTAATGTTTTAAAGCATTATGTAAGCACGCAAAAACATACAGAGGTTTATGATGATTACCGTGAGTTTTTCGATGAGTTGGGGAAATATAAATGACGAAGAAAGTAAAAGAAATTAAAAAGGTTCCAGTGGGCAGGCGCTTCTATCTTAATAGGAACGAGGATCTTTCTAAAATAAGTGGTATTGGACTTGTCGCTTTTGGAGTGCTTCTGCCATCAGGAAAAGTTATTATAGAATGGATAGTTGGAGAGCATCCAAGCATTGAAACTCATAATAGTATAGATGACTGTATGGCGATCCACTCTCACGGAACAGCAACTACAACACTTTGGATTGATCCATTAGATATGTTTGTGGCAGAGGATTGATTTATAATATTTCTTTTGTAATCGTTGTCTATGATTATTTTACATTTATCGATAAAGTCAAAGTAATTAATGGTTCCTTTCATCATATTACATTTGATACAGCAAGACACGCAATTTTCTAATACATATCCTTTATTATTATTTAATCTATCTATTCCATTGTATGTATAAGCACTATTTTTTGTTTTTATTGTAGTTGATGGGATAATATTACAGTAAAAACAATTTTGAAGAGTTATATCAAAAAAACTCTTCGGTGGTCAAATCAAATATATAATTTCTATTTTTAGCATCATATTTATATTTACTATACAAAGCATTTTTTGCCACTCCGTCTTTGGTTGGATTTCTGCGTTTTTTATTATTTAATATAGTCATTTCTTTATTTAGACAGCCACAAGACCGTATATTGCCGCTTCTCAAGCCATCTTCTCTGGCTATCATATATTTTCCACAATCACATATACATTTATAAAATTTCTTGTTATTTATTAGTTTGTGAGAATACCCTAATACATACAATCTTTCAAATCTTTTACCAATAAATCTTGATTTTACCAATACTTTGCTTACACTACAATTTAAATATTTAGCACAATATTCGGCACCATATAATAAATAATTATCATTAATAAAATCTATATCTTTTTGGTCTATAATATCTAATTTAATAATTTTTAGTTTTCTTGCCTGATGAAATACCGCCTCTTCACTTCTATTTATCTTTTTGGCTAATTCTTTGGCGGGCAATAAATTATAGTTATCTTTTAAAAAATTCAATTCTATATCTGTCCATATATTGTATGTGCTCATTATTATACCTCTCTTATTTATATATACACTATTGGTAATAAAATATTAATCGAAATTAAAAAATAATAACATAACGAGGGTAAATGAAAAAATTAATACGAAAACCGCAAATAGACACCAATCATCATATGGAGTTTAAGGAAGATGTAGCACGAATAATTAAAATATGTGCCGACCGAGACTTTGTTATTAGTGCCGAAGATGCTTGTTGGTCTTGGGAAAAATATAGCGAGAACTGGGCGGCGGGTTGGTTGGGGCTTGGTTTGAATGATGAGGATGTGTTTAGTGATGTGATGGAATATATGATGGATGACGGAGAAATTAAATGAAAAAAGCATTATTACTTATTGATCTACAATTAGATTTTTGTAAAAATGGTGCTCTTGCTGTGCCCGATGGTAATGCTGTTATTCCTGTCGCTAACAGACTTACAGTAGAAGGCAAATGGGATAATATTACTGCTTCGATCGATTGGCATTCCCCAACACACAAATCCTTCGCCTCAAATAATCCCGGCAAAAAAGTAGGCGATATTATTAAGTTGAATGGATTAGATCAATTTTTATGGCCAGATCATTGTGTTGTCGGATCAAAAGGTGCCGAACTACATCCCAATCTCATTACTGGTAAGATAGCACTAATGTTGCGTAAAGGAATGAACCCAGAAATAGACTCCTACTCGGCCTTCAATAGTAATGGCCACAGGGAACAAACGGGATTATGCGGTTATCTCAAAGAACTTAATATTGGTGAAGTTTATATACTTGGATTGGCATTAGATTATTGCTGCAAATACACAGCGTTAGATGCTGTTGCGTTAGGCTTTAAGACGCATTTAATTTTGGACGGGGTTAGGGCCGTAAATATCAACCCAACAGACGGAGACAAAGCAGTAGCGGAAATGAAAGAAAAGGGTGTAGTGGTAGTTAAAAGCGATAACTTGCTCGGAGTTAAAAAATGAATATAGAAGAAAAACAAAAACATTTTTCGCATTGTAAGGTGTGGATAGATAAAGATTGTGATTGTTATGAGGCAGCGTTAGAGCAAAGTTTTATTTTAGAAAGATCTGTTCCATTAATTTCGACACGCAAGAGCATTAAAATATCAGGTTTTTACGGAACAGCAAAAGAGCTTAATGATATGCTTGGTATAGTAGATCAAATGTTAAAAAATAATGTTTAAAACCAAATGACCTCACCATTAAAAAACTTATACAGGGTAGCATTACATAACGAAATAGAGATGAAAATGTCCGGTAATAAGATAGGTTTAATACCAAAGCGGGGTAAAAGCGTAACGAACTGGATCATTACCACTAACGCTATCCTGTATTATTATGAGGTTTATTAAAATGAAAAAAATAATAATTTTGATACTCCTAACTTCTTGTGGCCCAGAACCGACTTACATAACCAAACACGGTGTAGAAATATATAATCCAGCACCGCCCAAAGCAGGGGTAGAGTTGGTATTTGATACGGTGCTCGACTATATACCAGGCCCCAATAAAAAACTGCGTGAAGATTTTAGAGATGACCTGTATATTAAGTTTAGATGGGGCGAGGACTATGACCATTTATTGCCAACAGTAAAATGCCAATCTTCTCCAAACGGCAGATGTTTTGGTTTCACTGATTTTTATAGTCTCGGTGATGATAAAATGGTAATAACTTGGCGGCCGGGCGAATGCGTAGCGAGGACATCAATTGCCCACGAACTTATACATATAATGGAAATGATGAGATACAATATTGCTGATGGAGACAAAAAGCATACCGATAAAAACTTATGGATTGGGGCTTGTGGTAATGATGGATATTGTGTTATTAATACTATGGAATATAAAATGTATATACAAATAGCAGATGAGGTCTGTAATAGTGAATATTAAAATCGAAGATCAAATACACTTATATGCTCAACACCAACAACACGATGATGCCTTTATTTTAGCGGATAAAAAGGCATTACTTAAACTAAAAGAGGCCATAGAAAATGCTCTTGAAAACGGACGAAGCGATACAGGAGACTTCTACACAAACGATGGAGAAGCCTATGCCATTAAAATCATCTGCTCCGATAACCGAGACGATTGGGAAAGTGTTAGACTTCCCTACATCGACCCAAACTTCAACTCCCAAAAACCAAATGCGTGGAAGATTTGGAATAATAAGAAACAACAATGATATATTAATAACTTATGATGATCAACTATTTTGGGAAGTATTAAGTTCGCACCCAATGAATGAACACGATATAAAAGGTTTGATATTGGATGGTGATAAAATAGGCTACTTGGCTATTCAAGATTGTTGTATTATTTTAGGATTATTGGGGCTGGATAATGAATATGATAAGTAGAATATTATTTGTGATTTGTTTGTTGGGTTGTGGTGCTTCTCAAAAAAATATACACATAATAAAATCAAAATGCGAAAGGGCATTAGATAAGTATTATAGTATGTATTGTGAATGCGTCTATGAATACAACGATGGACATATAGAAATACACGCACTACCAGAATGGAATTGTTAATGCGTAAATAAAATGAACAATAAAATTAAATGTTTATACAGACATATGTTTTGTCCTGATCATCGTGGTTTGTTGGCAGATTGGATTACGGCACAAGCATTAATAGTTAAGTATGGCAACACAGATGAATGAATTAGTTAAAGGCGTATATCTTTATATACTTTCTAATTCTCATACATATTATACATATGTTGCTATAAAATATTTCCAAGATATAAGTGGCGTAAATGATTGATTTATACAAGGCCATATATAAAAATATGTTCTATTTAAATATAGACAAAAATATTTATGTTGGTAAAGATTATTTTAGCCATAGTTTCGACAACTTAATCAACTTTAATCACGGCGGATATTTGTATAAATTATATTTGCTAAACGATCCGATGTATCATTCCGCTCATTATATCCCGCTCGATCAATTTTTAAGGAACCATATTAAATGCACGAAATAAAACTAACCGAAAAAGAGATCGAAATATTTGATCTATTAAAAGAGGTCAATCAAAAGTTAAACCTCGGACTGACTTTAAGAGTGGCAGGTGGTTGGCCCCGCGATAAATTGTTAGGCATAGAAACGGATGACATAGATATAGCAGTAGATAATATGAGTGGCTTACAATTCGCAACCAAAGTAGCAGAGCATTTAGGGGCAGAAAAAGTCGGTGTAGTTCAGTCTAACCCTGACGCAAGCAAGCACCTCGAAACGGCCATATTAGAAGTATGCGGAGTCAAGTTAGATTTCGTTGGATTTCGCAAAGAAGAATATGATCCTATTACACGCAACCCCATAGTAAGTCAAGGCGACATATTTACCGATGGATTTCGTAGAGATCTAACAATCAATGCTATGTATTGGAACCTACAAACCAATATAATCGAAGATATAACAGGCGAGGGATTAAAAGATCTGCACTCAAAATATGTTAGACTTGTTGTTCCGCCTGTAAAATTATGGAATGTTTTTGGGATTAAGAACTTTCACGAAGCCAACATTCATTCATTCACTAACGACCCCTTGCGTGTGTTAAGATCTATCAGAACTGCCTGTAAGTATGGATTTATATTAAGCGAAGAACTAATAGCAGCGGCCAAAGATCCGCAAATAGTATCGGCTTTCAGAATTAAAATACGCCGAGAAAGAATGGAGATAGAACTACGCAAGATAATGACCGAAGCAAACCCAGCCAGAGGTATTAAACTGCTAAAAGATTTTGGGTTGTTGTATGATGTATTTAAGTTTCCAGAGGGCTATTTGGCTTGGGATATGGATCAAAATACGCCACATCATAAACTAACCGTATTCGATCATACAATGGAGGCTCTAAATAACCTTCAAGAGATAATGCTTAAACAACCAAATCTAATAAAAGATGATAAATTGGTGATGAATTACGCAATATTATTACACGACACGGGCAAATTGAACCCACAATGCCACGGTAAGAAAGTAGTAAATGGGGAAGCACGAACTACTTACTACGGCCACGAAGAACACAGTTTCGTAGCATCAGAATATATATTGAGGAACTTACCCGGCGTTAGTGTTAGGGAAATAGAGCGAGTTAAGTTATTGATAGATGGTAGTAGGCGTGTTAATAGCAACTATACGCCATCTAATGAACCTTGTAGATTGTCCCGTAAAGCACTCGGTAAGTTTGTCAGGCTTATGAAAGAAGATTGGGTCAAAGCAGTATTAGTCCAAATAGCAGACGCCACAGGTAAGGATAATGGGCTAATGAAAACTCTTGATATGACTTATTACTCTTCAATGATGACCAATATAAATCAAATAGGGCCAAAGTCATTTATAGATATGAAGCCGTTATTAGATGGTAATGAGATAACTACCATATCGGGGCTGAAAGGAAAAGATTTGGGACATACTATAAAGAGACTGGTAGATTGGCAGTTAGAGCATCCAAATGAAACGAAAGAAATGGCAGAGAAATACATCAAAACTTTTAGGAGAAAATAATGGAAGAGAAAGTATTAGAGCCACAAGAAGTAAAAGAACAAGTCGAAGTATTAATGAAGACTGGCGTTATGGTAGATAGTAAAGAGTTTATGGAAAAACTCAACGAACTTACTACTCGCTACGGATTGATGTATGATAGGGCAGAAGTTGGTTTGGTTAATATGGATGGCAAGGGAACGCTCGTAATGAATGGCGTAAGAAAAGAAACGGCCGCAGAAATGAAAGAGCGGGAAGAAAAAGACACCGATAAGAAGAAGAAGTTAGAAGAGCACGAGTTGGCCGAATACTTAAAACTACACAAGAAATACGGTAAGAAACGCATAGATGAATAGTAATATTAGACATACATATTATTGGTATTTTATAGCGGAAGGTCATATCGAAAATACACATATGAGGGTTTGGAAAAAATGGGTTAGCAAGTGGGTATTAAAATGAGCGGTAGAATAAAAAATGTATATTTCTGGTATTTTATGAATGCTCGGTTTAGTATGGAAATTAATTATCATTATTTAAGGAACAATGAATAGTATAGTCAAAGAAATATATAAACATAGTCTTCTCTCTAATGCTTTTATACACACAAATCTAATGGAATGGCTTTATACACTTAAAAGACATGCTAGAAGATTTAATATATTAAACATTAAATATAATTTATATACTCGCGATTTACCAAACTTTTTAGAGTGGTATTTGATATGAATGGAAACTTAAAATATATATATCGAGCAATATTTCTTTCTTATCGTTGTCGAGTAGAAAGCCTTGATTATGAGAAATGGGCAAAACTATATTATGGAAAGTTAATAAATGAACATATTAATCGTAGCAAAGCAATCTAAAATCGAATGGGAACAGCAGAAGTTTGGTATAGGCCCAGAAGAAATAAAACAGAAATATACAGCAGAGCACGCTAATCTCAAAAATATATTAGAAAGCCACGAGAAACAGTTGGCGGTTAGACAAACTTTTAAGCAAGTATTCAATAACACTGATATGGTTATAATGGCTTCGTCCGACTTTGAGATGGCTATTAGAAAACAATATAACTTGATTATATCGTTGGGTGGAGATAATTGCTTTACATATGTCTCTAACCATCTACCCAACACACCTATACTCGGCATCAATTCAGACCCACAAAGAAGCGTAGGATGCCTAACTCAATACGCCGTTCATACCGATAAAGATATATATGATTTGTCCGAAAAGATAGATGACCGCAGATACAGAATAGAAGAATGGACGCGGTTAGTGGCAGAGGTAGATGGCAAGGTTATTACACAGGCCACCAGCGAATACTTTTTGGGAGAGAGACAGAGAGTTGATATGTCCCGTCATATATTAATTTATAGGGGCCGCGAGGTAGAACAGAAATGCTCGGGGTTATTGATAGCGACAGGAGCGGGTAGCAGTGGTTGGTTGCGAAGTTGTGGTGGTGATTATGTTTGGCCGTGTAGTGCTAAATATGTTTGCTTTAAGGCCACAGAAATATATAGCGAAGAAAAACGAGCGAGTAGTGGTATTTTGTCAGAGGGCGAGGAGTTAATAGTCCATTCTCTAAACGACAACGAAGGAATAATATCGGCAGACAGTTTCGATACTTATGCTTTCAATCGTGGTAGTAGTGCCAAAATACGAATAGGAAATCCGTTGCGAGTGATGGTGCCGAAATGAATGATAATGTTAGGATGATATATGAAGAGTTTTTAAAACATAATGATAAGGAACTCGGTGAATTATTTTATGATATATTATTAGATCAATCGGGTTTGGAGAAGGCTTGGTGATGAACGAAGATATTAGAAGATTGTATATGGAGATACTAACACATATACCATATTTTATACGAAACAGCAGGTTTCAACAAGTCAATGAAACTTATTGTTTATATTTATTGGGCTTGATGATATCGGAGGCAGAAAAATGAATATATATGTTGAGGCCGTTTATCAAGAGTTTTTTACCACCAAACATACGGGTGTTATGCGTATTCATTTGCAAGTTTTATGTCAGATCTATAATGGTTGGATGAATAAATGATCCCACGAGTTAAGAATATTTACTATTGGTATTTTAAAAATGTGCTTAAATCGCGAGAATTTATGAATGAAAACTTTTATTTTTTAATGGCTGTGCTTCAAAATTTTTAATGAATATATACTTAAAATATGTCTATATTTGGTGGTGGCAAAATCATAATGCTGGCGACTGGAAGTTTTTTATGGAAAGAAACTATGAACTTTTGGTAGAAGATGTAAATGATTTGTGGAGATAGGTAATTGAATATTTTAGGGCGGTGATTAAATGATTGGTGTTGTGTTATTTTTTACGGGATGTATTGTTGGATTTATACTTGGTCGTATTACTATTATTATGGCGATAGAAAAAACCCAATCAATAGCCGATAAAATAAAAAATCAACTTACACCAAAGACCGAGGAAGAACATCAAGAACAAATAGCGTCTTTTCTATCGGCCGGTGCTTTTGATAATAGAGCGTCGTTAAGGGCACAAAATATAACCAAGACATTTCAAGAGGCAACAGATGAAGCCGTTAAAGAACATCAGCAAGAAGGTCGAAAGGTGCCGGTATGGAAAGATGGTGAGATAGTATTTATAGAACCAAATGATATTGAAAAACCAAAATGATAATATTATTTATTTTATTGTGTAGTATAGTATTTTTTACCGTATCGTTAAATCGTTTGTCTAAATATTGTAAAAAACAATTAGGTAGCCCGCATTATATAGTATTAAAATGTGATAAATGCCATATCGCACCTATTAAAAAAACAAACGGATTGGGTGAAAAAGTTTGTGTGGATTGCGGATGATGAATACTTACATAAAAACAATATATATTTCGTCTTTCAAGCCACGAGTTAATAATTTTTTAATACACGAACTTAATCATAAATGCTGTTATATGCTTGGAAATGTTGATTATACAAATATATTAAGGGCTTTTTGGTTTGTAGTCGATCATAGAAATATAGATTTGAAGG
>Ga0315281_10005118_pt1 | contig 18823 bp, 15 predicted proteins | sample YL17G07_0_MG_FD_204540 | JGI IMG/M metagenome (GOLD analysis project Ga0315281, IMG submission 204540) | Sediment microbial communities from Yellowstone Lake, YNP, Wyoming, USA - YL17G07_0 | ecosystem: Environmental > Aquatic > Freshwater > Lake > Sediment | place: USA: Wyoming | collected... | reverse complement strand
CAGTACAAAAAGAATCTTCACGGAGACATGGCAATGTGGCAGGTAATGGCTGCCGAGAAACCAGCCTTGTTCCGCCGCTACCTGCGCGAAATTGTGGATAATATCGGACCGTATCAGACAATCTGGTCTACCGATGGTCCTCTCTTCGAACCGCTGGTCTCAAACAAAAAATATATAGAAATAATGAAATCGTTAACAACCAAAGGAAGCGACGGTATAGTTTTCTCGCAAGAGGAAGTCGGTGCTATACTGGGTGAAAACGCGGCCCGAATCTTTAAATTGAAATAAAGGTGGTATCCATGACATTCAAACTTTCGTTAGATGAAGCTCGTGCTCTTGGGAAAGAATTGATGCAAAAAGGCTATCACTGAGGTCCGACCGTCCTGCAAGTTATGTGGGAAACATCGGATCTCGGGAGTGAGGACCTGCTCTGGGCAGCAACAAACTTCGTAGGCGGAATAGCGAGCCGGAGAGAAGCCGTATGCGGTGTACTTTCAGGTGCAGCAATCTTTTTAGGTCTATATTACCGGGTCCCTTTATCTAATAAAGAGCAGGCAGATAAAGCACGAAACGCTGCCCGTGAACAAGCCCGCGAGCTTGTCTTGAGCTTTACTGGGGAACATGGCAATATTATCTGTGGGAAGCTAACTGGAATTGATTTTAACGACTCAGCCGCATTGCAGCGTTTCCGCGACTCTGGTGAATGGATGAGAAAGTGCGTCGGCTATGTGCAATACGTCATCAAGAAACTCTACGAGCTGGAGACAAAATGAAAACATGGCAACGAATCGCCAGGTACTGTCTTACACCGTTGTGGCTTTTATTCTTGATAATAGCGGTGTTAATACCTGCGGAACCAATCGGAGCTGCTTGACCGGGATCAGAATTCAGTCTGACGGTCTATGTCAGCCCGAACGAAGGCGGTTCAGTACAAATTGATAGCACAATTCCAGACACGTATCCGGCAACACAACAATTCCCTACAAATCAAACTGTGACGTTAACTGCCATGCCTAAAGCTGGATACAAGTTCACCGGATGGACCGGTGATTCATCTGTCGAAACAGAGACCGTCTCGGTTATCATGTCATGCACCAAGCAGTTTACTGCAAACTTCATCCCGATGATTTACAGGGTGACCACATCAATAGCACCGGTAGACGGGGGCGAGATCAGTTTAAAACCCCTCGAACCGCAAGATGGATACGCATTCGGAACGCAGATTACGGTAACCGCAAAACCATCTCCAGGATTTGCCTTCAAGGAGTGGTCGGGCACAAATCTTCATGTCACTTCAAATCCATTTATTTTAGTTGTTACGACAGACAAAGAAATTACCGCCGTATTTGTTGAAAAACAGTCATCTTCTTCAGGTTGGATAATCGGCGGAGTCATTGCTGGTATAATTGTAATTGCAGTGCTGCTGTATTTCCTGATATTTAGAAAGCGGCAATCTTAAGAACCAAGGTAAAGACAGGTTGAAAAGACTATTTTTTTCTTTCATAATAATGGCTTTAACGGCATCCGGCATATTATTAAATGCTTGCTCGGGTCCTCCCGAAGGAAGCGCTGAATGGTATTTTCAACATGCATACAGGTTGTCGCAAGCTGGAGCTTACGACGAAGCTCTCCAAGCATATACCGATGCTATTAACCTAGAGCCGATGAACGCAAAGCTGTATGTAAATCGAGCCGCCGTCTATGCAAACCTTGAAAATTTTGACCAGGTGATTGCTGATTGTACTAAAGCACTTACATTGGATCCTAACCTAGCTCTCGCTTACATTAACCGTGCCTACGCTTACAATGCGAAACGTGATTACCAATCAGCTATCCAGGACAGCAATTCGGCGATTAGCATGGGGAAGAATGTCGCTGAGGCATACATTAACAGGGCTTATGCTTATTTGAGCCTGGGTGAGTTCGAGCGGGCGGTTGGCGACTGTACAGAAGCCATTGAATTGAACCAGTCCCTCTCGCAGGCATACTTTCACAGAGCTTATGCTTTTAAAGCGCTCGACAAAAAAGATGAGGCAATTGCCAACTTTAACACTTTTATTCGCCTGAGCGATGACCAGGAATTAATAGAAAAAGCCAGGCAGGAAATACAAATTCTAGGTGGAACTACTCCGTAGTGTCCCCAGGTGGATACAAATCTGGATTATCTCATAGTTCCCAAATAATGGCTTGTTAACTGTCGTTTCCTCACTTCCGGGTCAGTGTAGTCTGGAAGAAGCATGGGCGAAACCCTGTCTCTAGGGACACCCGCTGTCTCAAGCTGTTTGTGGAATGCAGCTACGTGCTCCAGGGTTAGCTTACCGTCTCTAGCTTCCCTTTTGATATATTTAGCGGCATTTTCTCCTGCGATTCTACCGAATACGAGCACATCTAATAGCGAGTTACCCATCAAGCGGTTTTCGCCGTGTACTCCGCCCGTCACCTCTCCGGCTCCAAATAGGCCAGGTACGTTTGTGCGGCAGTCCGCCGTGATTTTCAACCCGCCGTTCTGGTAATGAAGTGTGGGGAATATCAGCATCGGCTCCTTATCGATTTCGATGCCATACCGTTTAAACAGGATATATTTACCGGGAAATTCTCGCTGCACGGTGCCTTCCCCTGAAAGCATGTCAATCATCGGTGAGTCCAGCCACACGCCGGTTTTGCCTGTAGGGGTTAGTACTCCGAGTCCGCGTTCCAAGCATTCCCTGATACAGCAAGAAGATTCAATGTCCCTCGGCTCTCGTTCGTTAACGAACTGCAATCCCTTTATATTGACCAGGTTAGCTCCTGCCCCACGGAACTTTTCCGTAATAAGCAGACCTTCCGCCTGCTCCGGATAAACCGCACCGGTAGGATGGTACTGGACAGTATGCAAAAGAGTGACGGGCACACCCGCCCGGTATCCAAGCACAAGGCCATCAGCTGTGGCACCGTAATGATTAGTCGTCATGAATCCCTGGACATGCAGCCTGCCACAGCCACCGGTAGCTAAAATAGTGGCTTTCGCTTTAATAATGAAATACTCTTCAGTTTCCAGGTTATACAGGAGAGCTCCGGCACATTGTCCGTGTTCGTTCAAAATAAGCTCAACAACTGGCGAGAATTCCACGACGTTAATATTTGAATGGTTCCGTGCTTCGTCACGAATCGTGCGCATAATTTCGGCACCGGTAATATCACCGGCAGAGAGCATCCGTTTGCGACTGGTACCGCCACCATGAATGCTCTTCATCCGACCATCAGGGAACTTATCGAACATCATCCCCATCTCTTCAAGCCATTGAATCACTGACGGGGCTTGTGTTGCGAGCGTATATATGAGGTCGGGATCACCTTTGAAATGCCCGCCTCCCATTGCATCCAGGTAATGATAATACGGGGAGTCTTTCTCGACTTTAGTGGCTGCCTGGATACCGCCTTCTGCCATCATAGTGTTTGCATCGCCGTGTCGGAGTTTTGTTGCAATAATGACTTGTGCCCCGTTCTGCGCAGCCAACAATGCTGCAGATGTACCTGCTCCCCCACCGCCAATAACCAACACGTCAGTCTCCATATCCGGACAAGATAAATCAACCTGTTTAGGATTAACACGACTCCAGGCTTCTAAAATATCGGCAAATTCGTGCGCTATGCGGTACCCCTTACTCGGACCGACTCTAAGCGCGCGTCTGCCTTCTTCTTTATAATCGGGATGGTAAGCCAGCATTCGCTCCCGTTCGTCGAGAGACATCATTGGAAATTCACCGCCGCGTTTCTTCAAAGCAACACGCTCCGTGCGGGTCTGTTCTACCACTTTGATAAGCGCTTTTAATTCTGGCGTGTACGGCATATTACACTTCCTAGAGACATTTCGTATCCTTTGGAGTCCACTCTTCCCCGGTCATCTCAGGTTCCATCTCACGTTCCTGGTAGATTTTCCGTAATTCAACATCGGGTGTTTTCATGAGAGTGCGCATACACTCCTCATATCTCCCCGATTCGATAACTTTCACCGCTTCCCGTAAGTGTTTTGCCCGCGGTGCAATCAGACTGCCATAGATCCGCCGTGCCAGCTGGGCAATATGGTACTGCGGCAACTCACCCATACATCGACTGGCACACAACCCGCATTGGATACAGCTGAACGACATTTCAGCCGCTCCGGTGATATCACCCCTTTTCAAATGAGCAATTACATCCATTACCTCTACATCCATAGGGCAGACCTTAGTGCAGGAGTTGCAGGCTACACAGCGGAAGATTTCCGGGTATAGCTTAAAAATGTCTTCCGGTACTGGTTTGATCTCGGAAAAATCAAAAACAGCGCGGTTGGCAGGGTAGAAAGGTATCTGAGCCAGGTACATATTCGGCTCGACGACAGTTTGACAGGCTAATCCGGAATATAGTTTGTAATCACCTGCTTTGCGGTAGACGGTAGCACAAGCGCCGCAAATACCACCCCGACATCCACATCCACGGATAAACTTAAAGCCCGCATACTCCATCGCCTTCATAATGGTCAAGGTCTCCGGCACGTCATAACGCTTTCCCATAATAAAAATGGGTATCATTTTAATCTTTTTTCCGGTTGTAGTATTTGTTGCCATCATTTACTCCCACGCAGTCTCACAGTTTATCATAGGTAGCCCCCGCCTGCTACATCGATCATGGCAAGAAGCTGCCTGTGGGACCAGTTACGATGTTGTATTGCCTTGGACGGACAGGTCGCCACGCAGCTGCCGCACCCTTCACAGAGTGCTTCGTTGACCGCAGCTACTTTTTTATTTTCATCTATACTGATAGCCTTATAAGTGCACATAGCTACGCAGACGCCGCATCCCGAGCAAACTTCTTCATCGACATGAGCGACAGTAGGTTCGTGGAGCAGTTCTTTACGAGAAAAAAGAGAAAGCACCTTGCTTGCTGCAGCGCTGGCAGATGCTATCGTATCCGGAATATCCCTAGGCCACTGCGCGGTACCTGCGAGAAAAATGCCCGAGGTCAAACTTTCAACAGGTCTCAATTTTATATGTGCTTCTGTCAGGAAACCATGTTCATTAACACTGATATTTAATTTTCTTGCGAGGTCTCTTGTGCCAGGGCGCGGCACCATCGCCAGAGCCAGCACGACCATATCGGCGGTAATCTCAAGACTCTTCCCGCTCAGTGTGTCCGCCGTCCAGATATTAAGTTTATCCCCATCCCTGAAAACGCGGGAAACGTTACCCCTGATATACAAAACACCATCATGGCTCATCACCTGCTGTAAAAATTCCTCGAACCCCCTGGCGTCGGAACGGATATCCATGTAGCAGACATATGCCTGACTTTCCGGCACCGCTTTTCGGTACAGCAGGACCTGTTTCGCGGTATACATGCAGCAAACGCGAGAACAATATGGCATTCCATGTTCCTGGTCACGGCTGCCGGCACATTGTACGAAGACAATATCCTGCGGCACCTTTCCATCGGATGGACGTTTAATTTCGCCGGAAGAAAGTATTTTTTCAAACTGCAGCCCGTCTACAATGTCCGGATCATAGGGAAACACCGGCAGTTTTTCTCGCGGCAGCAGGTCAAAACCGGGCGCTGTGACAATTGCTCCAATTTCTTCCTCTATTATTTTTGCGTTCTGGCGAATTTTTACATTGAAACTGCCGACATACCCCGTTACTGATTCCACTTCTGAATTCAGATAAAGATGGACATTCGGATTGTTTATCAATTCTTTGATTCTCGGGAGCAGGTAATCCCTGGGACTTTCCAGCGTGGGGAAAGTAGCTGATAGCTCCATGACATGTCCGCCGAGGTGGTCTTCTTTCTCCACGAGCACCACTTCATAACCGCCGTTAGCAATATCCAATGCTGCAGTAATCCCTGCAATCCCGCCTCCGATAACCAGCGCCCGTTTGGTTAGCGGTATTACTAATGGTGTCAACATCATATTCAACCGCAGTCGTTCTACGGTTGTTTTGATAATCGCGATCGCCTTCTTTGTCGCAGTCTCTTTATCATCGGCATGGGGCCAGCTGCATTGTTCCCGAATATTAGCGATCTCACAGCGGTAAGGGTTTAATCCTACCGAAGCACATACTCGTCGAAACGTGCGTTCGTGCAGAGAGGGAGAGCAATTAGCGTTGATGACCGCTGTCAATCCCTTTTCCAGTATGGCTTTGCGCACCAACTCCTGCCCGGGATCGCTGCACATATACATATAATGCTCGGCATAGGCGACACCCGGGTATTTTTTTATCTCTTCAACGACCCGTTCAACATTCACCGTGCCGGCGATATTCAAGCCGCAGTGGCAAACAAAGACGCCGATTTTCTCTTCCTGTTTTGCCATATTAGACCCTAACCGACTCTTTCTGCGACCGTGAACCCTGCGCGAATAGCGTCAGCACTCTGGCGGCGGAGGCACTCCCCTGCGCCACCGAATCGGGAATATCTTTTGGACCCTGCGCCATTCCAGCTACGAAAATTCCCTCGACACTTGTCTCCAAGGGACGAAATTTGGTATGGCTTTCTAAAACAAAACCAGTTTCGCCAGCACTGACTCCAAGTTTCTTAAGTAGTTCTTTGGTACCTTCTGAAGGCATCACTGCCATACCTAACACGACCATGTCAGCGGCAATTTCAACCCGTTTGCCGGAAAGTGTATCCGCACCGTATACCCGCAGTTTTTCACCGTCACGGAAAATTTTCGAGACCTTCCCCCTCAAATAGAGTACGCCTTCACCTACGACCCTTTGTATGAATTCTTCATAACCTTTACCGGTACTGCGGGTATCAATATAAAAGATATACGCCTGTCCGTCAGGTACGGCATGTTTATATAACAACGCCTGTTTCGCCAGGTACATACAGCAGACCCGCGAACAATACGGGACACCATGCTCCGGATCTCGCGAGCCGCAGCATGAAACGAATACCACTTCTTTTGGTATCTTACCGTCAGAAGGACGAGTCACCACACCGGCTGTCGGACCTCCGGGGGAAAGCAGCCTCTCAAACTGGATACCGTTAAGGATATCAGGATCGGCGGCGTATTCGGGTATATTCGCCACCGGCATCAAATCAAATCCGGTAGCAATCACAATCGCCCCGACTTTTTCACGTATAATTTCGTCCTGTTGCTCCCAATCGACGGCACCCACGGGACAGAGCTTTTCGCAGATACGACATTCCGGCGGTTTCTTGCCTTTTTTCCCCCCTGCCATATATTCTTTGTAGTCAATATAACGGCAGTGGTCGGTATCGATGACCGGCTTGGCTGGTACTGCTTGTGGGAAGGGTATATAGACTGCAGTCCGTTTTGCCACGCCCGCATTAAATTCGGATGTTACCTTTTCCGGGCATTTCTGCCAGCAGGTGCCGCACCCGGTACATTTCTTCGTATCTACCTTGCGGGCTTTCTGGAGAATATCAACAGTAAAATTACCGGCAGACCCACTTACTTTCTTCACTTCGGAATATGTCATCAGCTTGATATTAGGGTGCTGGACAATTTCGACCATGCGCGGTGTCATAATGCATTGTGGGCAATCGAGCGTGGGGAAAACCTCGGCGTACTGCACCATATGGCCGCCTATACTCGGCGAACGCTCCACCAGGATTACTTCATAGCCGGCATCGGCGATGTCCAGTGCTGCCTGGATCCCAGCAATACCGCCGCCGATTACCAGCGCTCGCTTAACGAATTCTTCGTTCATCTCAGGGAATTAGTCCTTTACCTTTTAACCACGCGCGGGTTTCCATTGAATTTTCGTCAAATCCGCCGGTTATTGCGTCCAGTCCGAAAGCTATTACCATTAATTGCGTAAAATACAACACAGGCATGGGTACGGTGTCCTGTCTTTGAGTTTGTCTCAGATTGTATTCGCATAAGGGACAGCTCACTGCTATTGCTTCTGCGCCGTTTTTTCTCGCCGAGCTGAGAATAGCGGCAGTACGCTCGGCAACAATGTCACGGTTGTCGACCACCTGGTAAGCACCGCAGCATTCAGTCGCAAACGGGAATTCTACAGCCGATGCGCCTAGCGTTTTGATCAAATCTTGAAGCACCCTTGGTCGTTCCACGCTATCAATTGCAGCCGACTGCGGGCGCAGCAAAGTACAACCGTAATACCCTGCGATTTTCAAATCTTTCAGAGGATGCTTAACATTTCGGGCGATTCTTTCCCACCCGACGTCGTCACGTAGGACCTGGAGGAGGTGTACCGTTTCTACTTCGCCGGCATAATCCGGCTCCTCATTCATAAAGTTGTTGATGGCAAACCGTTTGTCAGGGCTATCTTTCATTACCAGGTTTGCTCGTTTTAAGGTGTTATAGCAGAAGGCACACAAGGTTACGACCTTATTTTTGCCTTGCTCTTTAACCCGGATAAGATTACGTATCGCCGCAACGTGATGGATCAGGTCGTCTTCAGCTAGCGAATAGACTGTGCCGCAGCAATTCCATCGTGGTAACTCCACGAGGTTAACACCAAGCGCAGACATCGCAGCTATCGCTGAGGTTTCAAAATTCTTTGCACGTGTTTTCAGGGTACAGCCGGGATAATAAGCTAACTCCATTTTGTTACCCCGTGAGCTTGCGGAAAGCACTGACCAACGCGATTTGCGGTAATTCAGCAATAGTATCGTGTGACATTTTTGATGGTTCGATGTAATTCTTATTCTTACGCAGCGTGAGCAGCCGCACAGCTTCCATAACCTTTGAAAGGTCAACTCCCCTCGGGCAGCGCGCTGTACAGGTCAAGCAGGAAGCGCAGAGCCAGACCGTTTTTGAATTAATCAAATCCTCTTCCAAACCAAGCTGTATCAGCCTGATTACTTGATTGGGAAGAATATCCATGGCAAAACCCATCGGACAACCAGCCGAACACTTTCCGCACTGGTAACACAAATACAGGTTTTGACCGCTTAATTCCGCGACCTTCTTGACAAAATTGCTTCGTAGTTTCTTGGATGATAGCTCAACTCTCATCGTCTCGCCTTAAGAGAATATTCAAGAACAATTGTGTCTAATTTAAGCATAGCATATTGAGTAAAACTCTAAAATTTCGAACACAACTGCCAAGAAAGATACATCAGACGAAGTGCAAAGTCAATACGACCTCAAGCTTAAAGTCAGGAAATATCGCTGAACTCTTGCCTGATCAGCCCTTTATTTAGCAAATAATTTATTCCGTCATCCAGGTTAGTAAAACCACGCATTTCTGCTTGTAGCTCCTGCCAGGTCAAATACATGCCTCTATTGTGTTCGCGCGCATAAATAGAGAAAACATCGTAGATCCGCCGGGCGGTTAAATACACCGAGGCTTCTTTCCATTCCCGCTCGGACATCGACTCTTTTCCTTGATACATCATTAAGGCGGACAGCTCCCCTAATCGCGCTGCTATCTCCAAGTACTCGTTTTCATCTTTTGCGTTAGGGGATAATACTTTAACCTTCGGCATTAATTTCCATCCGACTTTCTCCCCTTTGTAATGGGAGAATTGAAGAGGGATTTTGTCTTTCCACCCTCATCCTAGCCTTCTCCCCTCGAGGGAGAAGGAAATGTCTACCACTTGTTTATTCATTATCTTAAATCTTTTAAAAACTCTATTATCAGACGGTTGACTTCTTCCGGCTGTTCTTGCTGCGTCCAATGTCCGCAGTCTTTGATCAATTTCTTGGTGAGATTGGGCACATATTTCTCCATACCTTCAGCACCTTGAGGGAGAAGAATAGGATCATTTTCTGCACATATCATCAATGACTTCTGCATGACCTGCCTGTCGGCTAGCTGCGGCGTTGTTTCCCAGTTATGGTTAATGTTCCTGTAGTAGTTGATAGGTCCGGTAACGCCGCCCTTTGTAAAAGCAGACACAAAAGTGTTCAACACCTCTTCCGTAATGAACTCAGGCTTCTTAGCGATTCTCCTGAGTGTATTGTCCATCCAGCGCTTGATATCACGATTGATACCAACTTCGGCACGACCTAGTTCCTGGAATTGAATGATATAATTAAATCTGCCGCCGGGGACTTGCTCATAAGACTGAATGGGAAGTGTCTTCCCACGCCCCCGGAAAGTCGTGTTAAGAGAGATCACTCTCTCCACCCTCTCAGGACGCAGCAGCGCCATTTGCCACACAATAACTCCGCCCCAGTCGTGCCCGACAATTACAGCTTTTTTCTCTCCCAACACATCGAGCAACCCGGTCAAGTCATCGATAAGGTGGTGGATATCATAGGCAGGGATACCTTCCGGTTTGTCAGTCTCGCCATAACCCCGCATGTCAGGCGCAATAGCATGGAAACCGGCTTCTGCCAGGGCAGGAATTTGAAACCGCCACGAGTACCAAAGCTCGGGAAATCCATGAAGCAGCAGGATCGGGAATCCCTTTCCCTGTTCAACAAAATGCATCCTGATACCGTTGGTCGATACATACCGATGCTGCCAGTTCTCACCCATATAAATCCCTCTCAGTCTCCCCTCAGAATGGGGAGCGGCACTATATTTATCGCCACTTAACAACAATCGATTCTCGCTGAAAAAGCCAAACCCCAATCTTGAGTACGTTGAAATCAACAATCCCTCGTCGACCTGGAAGTAAATTTTTCGACTACCGTCAGTTCGCCGAATTTCTTGGTGAGATTATGAACCTCAATTATTACCACACTGCAAAGTCTAATATACTGCGAGCCCTAAACGCAAGGGAATAAAGAAGCTTTCAGATTTCAGTTATCAGCTTTCAATTGTTTATTACGGTTTTGACTTTTGAATTGTTATACAATGCCCCGTTGACAAACATCTCTGAGCGTGATAGAGTGTTTGGTAGAACAATCGTTCGGAGTTAATAATTATGAGACAGGTAGGTCTTAACGCAACCAGGGAGCGTATTTTCAATTTCCTCCATGATTTCCGCGACAGACATGATTATATGCCCACGGTGCGAGACATCTTGAAAGGATGCAACATCAGTTCAACCGCCGTCGTGCAGCATCACCTTGACGTTTTGGAACGGGAAGGCAGGATCCACCGCGACCCAGAAGTTTTTCGGAGTATTCGACTTGCGGGGAAAAGAAATTTCAATACCGTGCCTCTACTTGGTGTCATTGCAGCAGGAAAACCTATCCCGGTACCTACACCGGATACATGGAACAATCAATCACTCGACACGATTGAACTTCCTCAAGAATTTACCGCCAACAAACAACTATACGCTCTTCGGGTTAAAGGCAAATCTATGATCGATGCTCTGATCGATGACGGTGACATCGTCATTATGGAACCATCCAATACCGCTGAAAATGGAGAAATGGCAGCCGTATGGCTTAAAAACGAACGTGCGGTAACACTTAAGAAAGTCTATTTCGAGCGCGACCGTGTTGTTTTAAAACCAGCCAACCAGACAATGAAAGCTATTACCACATACCCTGAAAACGTAGAAATACAGGGTAAAGTTTCAGGCGTCCTTCGAAAATTATAGAATCAAGTGGAAAAAGATCTACTTCCTCTGAAACAATATTCTGTTTAGAGATTGCGGGAATGTCTTACAGCTTGAAAATTCAGTGATAGCTAACTAATTCTATCTTGTGGCTCTCGATGCGCTGTAGCACTCGCTGCAATAGACCGGTTTCCCCTGCCTTGGTTGGAAAGGTACCTGGCATTCCTTACCACATTGGGCACAAACTGCTGGAAACATTTGTCGTGGAGACGAACTGCCTTGTGCGCCTTCTGCACCACCAGAGGACCGCCGCTTTTGACGGCAATTTAAGCACCGTTTGGGTTCGTTCGCGTAGCCTTTGGAAGCAAAAAACTCCTGCTCCCTGGCGGTAAACGTAAAATTGTTACCGCACTCGACACACTGAATCTGCTTATCCTGGTAGGTCACTGGATGCGCTCCTCTATAAAAATTTGTCCGATGGTCCGTCGAGGTCATCCAGTACTTGGGGGTAATCGAAAGTTCCTGATATGCACCGGCAAGTACACGTTAACCTTGGACTTTAACCATTGGCGACTATTGTACAACTAAAATTATTAGATTGCAACTATTTTTTTATAAGCAAGTTCAAATGGTTGTATTCTATAGCGTTTTTTTGAATCTAAATAGATCCGAGTAGACCTATTCACCTAATGATAAACGAGTAGCGGCGACCTTGTCGGTCGCCGATACTGTATTAAGCCATAATTACTTGATCGTTATGGGAACGTTATGGAATTGATTACGTCTGTCTTTTCGTTTGCGTAGTCCCAAGCCCCGCCGATAGCGGGAAGCTCAGTGCAAGCAATTATTACCCACTTTCCGTTCTTGTTAAACCCTACCATTATTCCGTCCAGGTCACCGTACGCACCGCTATAGACAACATCGGCTTTGGTGCATGCCTGGCTACCAATCGTAATATTGGTCGGCGTGAAGGTTTTCCGTGTATACTTGGCGCCCGTCAGAAATGCATCAAAAGCATCACTCATGGTAGCCCCGTCGAAAACACCATACCAGGCACAAGGTACATAATATGATGTAGCGCGTCCAAACTGCTTAAGGAGACCTGTAGTTGTGATGGCTGCATTCTCCGACCAGTCCTTTGGATACTGGAAAGAGAACCCCCATTCCGTGTTGCTGTATTTAGTGCCACTATAGGCAGGAGGCGGCGCATTGCTCTTACCGCCCTTGTATAACTTCATAGGATTTTCTACAGTCATGGTGGTAATTTGCGCATCGGTAACACCCTGCGCTTTCAGTAAGTCCTTAAACCCGGTCGCTATATACTTTGCATTCCAGAAAGCAAAATAGCTTGCGTAAGCTACCGGATATTTGAAGTCACGACCATCCCAAGTCCAGACAGAGTCTGCAGAGAGTAAAATCCTGCTGACATATCCCTGCTTGATTAGTTCCGCGATATTTTTTGCGATCGTTTCCTGTGTAGCCTGGGTACCTAGACCCGTACGGTCAAAACTTACATATAGATCAGGCCTCTTGAGAATCTCTAGATAGTAGTTGATATCGGTAGAATTGTTCATATGACCTATGGCTATCTGTGTCGTATTTGCGCCGCTCTGGATAAGCCAATCAGCCTGCTCTACTCCGCCAGTAGCCCCCTGGGTATGGGTCATAATCGGAACACCTAACTCTGCCTGAGCTTTCGCAGCAGCTTTGAGTACAGACTTTTCGTAGGTAGACATTGTGGTATTGGTTCCAACTTTTATGACACCAGCTTTAATCCCTGTATCGCCTATGCCCTTGGTTATTTCTGTTTTCATCATTTCATAGATTTCATTGCTAATGTCATAACCGTAGGTCGCTCTATTTTTCCAATATGCAGCTGCGCCTTCATTTTCCCAATAGAGCCCCGTAGCACATACAATGTTAACGCCTGTCTCTTTAGCTAACTCGGCGAAGAGTGCCGGGTCTCTTCCGGTGCAGTCATTCGGGGTACAGTCAACTAATGTAGTCACACCTGCTGCTTTCAGGTCTCTTAGTATTGGTAATGCCGTTGCCTTAACCTTTGCGCGGTCATAAGGAGCTATTGTACTATCCGATTCCAGACCGCCATATTGAAACGAAATGTGCTCATGCACCAGGGTGAAACCCATCTTATCCAATGATACTGGACCTGTCACCGTGTTAACTTCCGAACCAGGTTTGGCAAGAGGCATGATAGGCGGTACAACAGGAGTCGTTGCAGCCTTAAGGTCAGCTAGTGCTTTGTCTTTTGCGGCATTTGCAGCGGTTAGACTAGCCTGCGATGAAGACAAGTCACCTTCCAATGTCGCCACACGAGTTTGCTCGGATGCAAGCTGACCTTTTAAAGTAGTCACCTGAGCTACGGCGGTATCCTTTTCATTTACAGCAACATTAAACTCATCCTGAGACACGCCACCACACCCAGCGAGCAGTGCCGTTACCACGAGTAACGTCAATGCAATCAGGGCTTTCCTTTTCATCGATTTCCCTCCTATTTACTTAAAATATCTTATCAGCCCTCTGAATTTCTTCATCGGACCTGGTCGCGAGGGGATTGATTTTTAATCCATATGTAATTCAGCGTCTTGCCCAAGACGCCAACGACGAATGTTACATCCAGTTTTAGCCTTTGTCAAATTGTTTTAAAAAACAATCTAACGGCGAATAATACCTATACCTTCCCATGCATTTAGTTCTTCCCGGTACGGGTCGATATCTATTCTGCAAGGTGCGTCGAAAATCATGGTTGCCCGATTGTCAGTTGTGTAATTCAACCATTTTGGAATTCCTGGATAATTTGGATTACCGCTTCGTGCGAAAGCAATCCAGGCTTCACTCATTTGCTCGGCAAGCTTATATTTATCCGGTCGGCTTCCGGTTAGTGGCATCGAATCGATGTTGTCAAACACAAATGACAATTCCATAGCATGGCTCGCTTTAAGCAGGTATCCTTTGTAATCAGATTGCCAAGTAAACAGGTACATGAAAACCGGGGCTTTCCCGCCGGCCACCTTACGCTCTGCGAGTAGTATTGAAGAACGCCGCGTTCCTTCACTCTGAATACCAACCAGCAGATCCCACGGTGTAGCTTCGGGACGAGTTTTCTTATAAACATTAATTATTTTGTCCAGATGATCACCAAGTAAGGGTGTTAAGCGCTGCCGTAACTCAGGCTCAGTCAATCTGCGACGTCTGGGGTCTCCTGATAAATTTAGCAGTGCTTCATCGCGATTGCAGCCAATTATTAAGGGCACATCAGTTGCGGTGGGCGCTGCGACCGGATCGAATGGATGTTGTGGTAAATACTTGCCGTCAACTACCGGCGCTAACCTTAAAGCCCCCTGGCTTCCAGTAGATCCCGCAGTCATCGCATCCAGGACCTGTTGTATCGGTAATTGCTGAAGGCTATCTAGCTCATTTGCCTTAATGTTTAACTGTGCCAGTATACGTTCCGCTGTTTCTGTCGCGATTTTAGGTTCAACGCCCCGCAGTCCTGGACCACTTTCAACCACGGCCCGATTGAATAAACCTTTTGCCGAAGGCATGGCTAGCAGCGTGCTTACCTTGGCGCCGCCTCCAGATTCACCGAAAATCATCACCTTTTTCGGGTCGCCGCCAAAAGCTTCAATGTTATCCCGGATCCATTCCAGGGCAAGTACCAGGTCTAGCATTCCGGCAAGTCCCGAACCTTCGTACTTTTTTCCTCCGATATCAGCCAGGTGAAGATATCCGACAACATTTAATCGGTGGTTGATGGTAACCATGACGACGTTACCCCGTTTACTAACAGCCGATCCGTTTGTGTAGGTCTGTCCTCCGGTACCCTCTGCGTATCCGCCGCCATGTATCCACATCATTACCGGCCGTTTCCCACCATCTTTTATAGCGGGTGTCCAGACATTCAACACTAGGCAGTCTTCACTCATATCGAAATTTACACGTGAGCCGAAAATCAGGGAATCAGCTTCGGTTTGCTTGCCTACCTGCCTGCCTACCTGGGGGCTTATAGGTCCAAATTCTAAGGCATCGCGGATACCTGACCACGGTTTGGTTGGTACAGGTGGTAAAAACCTGCGCGCTCCACCAGTAGACGCACCATACGGGATACCTTTAAATGATAAGACACCTTTCTCTTCCATCCCTCTTACTTTTCCCGCTGTTGTTTCAACCACAAACTCAGCCATTATGCTCCTTTTTATTCACTCTAATTGTATTTTTTATATAAGACGGTGTTTATTATGTACCCTGTAAATTAATTTTGCAACCGCTATAAACACAATGTGCTATAATACGACATCCAGGTGAACCTTATGGGTAACGAATCAATTTACGCAAGACTAATCGTCAATCCAACCGCAGGCGCGGGAAAAACTGCAAAACACTGGCCACAGATCAAGCAGCTCCTGAAAAAAATCGGAGTAAGATTCGAACACGATATTACTGAAGCTCCAGGCCATGCCATTGAACTAGCCAAAACAGCTGTTAGCAAGGGATACAAATTTATCGTTTCGGTTGGCGGAGACGGCACTATTAACGAAGTTGTCAATGGAATTTATGACACAGGAAGCATAAAAGATATTGCCCTGGGGATTATAGGCACAGGCACCGGCGGCGATTACATAAGAACGATTGGCGTCTCAAGGAATTTTCAGCAATCGTGTGAACGTCTCTTACATCCAGATAAAATCATAGTCGACCTGGGCATGGTAGAACATACTATCGACGGGCAAACGAAACGCCGCATTTTCACTAATTTTGCCGGAATGGGGTTCGACGCTGAAGTGGTTAAAGCAACCACAAAAAAGTTTAAATCGCTCGGCAGCGTACCTTCTTACCTAATGGGATTACTTACCACGTTGATTTGTTATCGCAATCGTGAAATCACGCTTAAAATTGACGGAAAAGAAGAGAGTAGAAAAATCTGCACCATTATTATGAGCAATGGGAAATACGGCGGAGGCAGTATGTTTATTGCACCTCAAGCCGACATTAAAGATGGACTATTTGACATTGTCATTATTGGAGATGTCAGTAAACCAGACCTGCTTGCTTCACTTCCAAGAATATATCGCGGTACACATCTCACTCATCCTAAGGTAACCCTCAAACGCGGTCGCGTAGTTGAAATTCAATCAAAAAGCATCGCCGCCTTGCAGGCAGATGGTGAATTGCTTGGCGAGGTTCCCGCTCGTTTCAGTGTCCTACCATCGGCATTAACACTCCTTATCTAGTTAACCGATAAGATTAATGGAGGTGTACTCATGGCGTTTCGTACTTTTATTACCCCACGAACTATTTATTACGGTCCAGGCGCTCTCCAGAGTCTCACAGGCATCGGCGGACAGCGTGCACTTATCGTGACAGATCCCGGAGTTCGGGCTCAGGGACTGGTTGCAAAAGTCGAGCAAATTTGTGCTTCGGGAAATATCAAGACAGCCGTATTCGATAAAGTAGAACCAGATCCTTCCAAGGAAACCTCCTGGGCAGTCTTTGCGCTTGCAGAAGAGTTTAAGCCCGACCTAATAATTGGTCTGGGAGGCGGCTCTTCAATAGATGCGGGTAAAACAGGCTGGGTACTTTATGAACACCCTGACCTGGCTAAATTAGCCTTCATGGATTTCCTTCGAGAAGTAGGACGTCGCGAACTTCGTAAAAAAGCTCGTTTTGTTGCCATTTCGACGACGAGCGGCACAGGTTCTGAAGTAACTTCAGCCGCTGTTGTAACAGACCGCAGCGTAAATCCACCTTATAAAGCGGGATTCGGTTCGCGACATCTTGTACCCGATGTTGCCATCGCCGACCCTGAGCTTGCTGCCAGTATGCCTCCCGCTGTCACTGCTAACTCAGGATATGACGCCCTTGTTCATGCGACCGAATGTTATGCCCTATCTCAGCCTTCCGACATGATCGACGCCCTGGCAATATGGTCGGCGCGGACGATCTTCGACTGGCTGCCGAAAGCTTATACCCAGGGAAATGATATGCAAGCACGCGACAAAATGCACCTGGCTGCGCTGCAAGCCGGCATCGCCTTCTCCAATGGACGGCTTGGAATCGTCCATGGAATGGCTCATGTAATCGGCGCAACATTTGGTATTCCTCACGGCCGCGCCAACGCCTTCATGCTTTGTCCCTGCTTCGCTTTTCTATACCCAGCCTACAAAGCTCGTTTGATTAGCCTGGCTGGTTTGCTCGGTATATCTGGAACGGATGAGAATGCCATGATAAACAACCTTCTTGCCCGTTTGGACGATCTCAAGAAAAAAGTAGGAATTCAGCTGGCTATTAAAGATTCAGGTCTCGATAAGAAACGTTTTGATGAAATGCTCGAACCTATATCGGTAGACTACTTTAACCAGGTAAACAGATCACAAATCAATAGCCGTATGAGCGTTGAAGAACGCCGTAAAGCTGGCGTTCCAGCGTCTTTGGATGATGTGAGAGGTCTTTTCCTGCATGCCTGGAATGGCACTCGAGCAGAAATCAAATAACCGGTAAATCAGCTCTCTCTCGAAGAGTCTACTGATAAAGGAGATATGACTGGATTAATAATCGGACTTGTCGTTCTCTTCCTTTGTCTCATTGCTCTTCTCACAGGGCTTTTCACAGTGGAGCAGCAAACGGTAGCCATTGTTGAGCGATTCGGGAAATTCCGCCGGCTTGCTGAACCTGGTCTGCACTGGAGGTTGCCGTTTGGCTTTGAACACGTAGCTTCCAGGCAAAGCCTGAGAATCAGGCAACTCGACCTTGATGTTGAGACCAAGACACGTGATGACGTATTTGTGATCATCAGGCTGGCAGTCCAGTATGTTATACCCAGCAAAGACCAAGTCTATGATGCTTACTATAAACTCGCCGACCACACTGTCCAGATGAACAGCTGGGTATTTGATGTTGTACGTTCCAAAGTTCCCACCATGAAGCTCGATGACGTTTTTGAAAACAAAGATGAAATTGCCGATGAAGTTAAAAAAGCCCTTCAAGAGCGCATGGCTCAATACGGGTGGGAAATAGTCAGGGCACTGGTCAATGACATCGAGCCGGATGCCAAGGTCAAGGATGCCATGAACGAAGTTAACCGCCAGCAGAGACTACAGACTGCCGCCCAGGCACAGGGTGAAAAAGAGAAAATACTTGTTATCAAAAAAGCCGAGGCAGAAGCAGAGAGCAAGCGCCTCCAGGGCGAGGGTATCGCCAATCAGCGGCGTGCGATTATCAATGGTTATCGCGACTCTATTCAGAACTTCCAGGACAGGATTATGGGCACGACCGCCAAAGAAGTAATGGACCTGGTGGCACTCACACAGTACTTCGATACCCTGCAAATACTTGGCGGGGATGCCCGCAGTAAAGTAATTTTTCTGCCGAGCAGTCCAGGTGCTTCCGGCGACTT
>Ga0315281_10005117_pt1 | contig 18825 bp, 12 predicted proteins | sample YL17G07_0_MG_FD_204540 | JGI IMG/M metagenome (GOLD analysis project Ga0315281, IMG submission 204540) | Sediment microbial communities from Yellowstone Lake, YNP, Wyoming, USA - YL17G07_0 | ecosystem: Environmental > Aquatic > Freshwater > Lake > Sediment | place: USA: Wyoming | collected... | reverse complement strand
CCCCGCCGCCCCAACCCCCGCGGCCGGCCCCGGGCTTCGTCCATGCCGCCGGCCGGGAAATCGTGGACGGCGCCGGGGCGCCGCTCCGCCTCCGCGGCGTCAACCTCGGGCTCTGGCTTCTCTGGGAGAACTACCTCATCCGGTTCGAGGGGAAGGACCTGACCGAATCGCGGATGAAGCGCCAGGTCATCGACCTCGTGGGGCGCGACGCCGCGTACAGGTTCTTCCGCGCCGTCCGCGAGAACTGCGTCACGCCCGCCGACCTGCGCCGCATCCGCGAGCTCGGGTGGAACTGCGTCAGGATTCCGTTCAACGCCCGGATGCTCTCGGACCGCGGCCACTTCGACCTGGCCCCGGGCGAGGGCTGGCGGATCCTCGACCGCGCGCTCGACTGGTGCGAGGCCGAGGGAGTCTACGCCGTCCTCGACATGCACAGCGCGCCCGGCGGCCAGAACCCGGGCGGCATCTCGGACAACGAGCTTCGGGCCGGCCTGTTCGACGGACCATCGACGACCCGGTTTCGAAGCGAAACTGCGGAGCTGTGGGGCGCCATCGCGCGCCGGTACCGGTCGCGCACCATCGTCGCCGCGTACGACCTCCTCAACGAGCCCGTGGTCCGCGACGAGTGGGGCGACGGCGCGGCGCTGGCGGCCGTGACCCGCCGGCTCGTGGCCGCGGTCCGGCGCGAGGACCCGGACCACATGATCATGGTCGAGGGCAACTGGTACGCGACCGACTTCCACATGTTCGAGGACGCGCGGCTCGACGGCAACGTCTGCTACCAGTTCCACAAGTACTGGAACGAGACCGGCCCGGACACGGTCGGGTACCTCGTCGACCTCCGGCGGAAGCTCAACGCGCCGTTCTGGCTCGGCGAGACCGGCGAGAACTCCCGGAAGTGGTACGCCCGGTGCATCCAGCTCATGGAGGAGTCCGGGTTCGGCTGGTGCTTCTGGCCGTGGAAGCGGATCGGGGACGGGTGCATCCAGCGCGTGGAGCACCCGGACGCGTGGCGGCGGACTTCGGAGGCGCTGGGCGATCCCGGGAAGCGGAAGGGCCTGTCCCGGAAGGAAGCGGTGGCGGGACTGGACGCGCTGGCCGGGGCGCTCCGGCTCGCGAACTGCCGGGAGGACACTGGGACGGTACGCGCCCTGCGCGGGGAGTACCCCGAAGTCTTCCGGATTCCGGGACGGCTCGAGGCCGCCGAGTACGCGCGGTGCTCGGTACGACGGAAGGGGAACGCCGGGGGAAAGCACCGCGCCGGCGACGCGGACATCTGCCGGGAAGGGAAGGCCCTGTTCGTCCGGAACCTCGAACGCGGGGACTCGCTCGAATGGGACGCGGAGGCGCTCGCCGCCGACTTCATGCGGCCGGTCCTGGCCGGCGCGACCGGGTTCCTCGAGGTAGCCGTGGACGGTCAGGTCCTGCCCGCCGGGGGCCGCGCGGTCGCGGCCGGGAAGCACACGGTCTCGGTCCGCGCGGTGCGCGACGGCGGGGGGCTGGCCGCGGTCGAGCTCGCCGCCCGGCCCGGCCGGATCGAGGCCGAGGACTACATCCCCGGCGAGGGAACCGGGTTCCACGACTCGGACGCGAAGAACCGGGGCGAGGAGTTCCGGCCGGACGAGGCCGTGGATGTCGGGACCTGCGACGAGGGCGGGTACTGTGTCGGGTGGATCACGGACGGCGAGTGGCTGACGTGGCGGATTCAGGCGCCGCAGGACGGCATCTGCGACCTCGTGATCCGGTACGCATCACTGGGCGGGGGCGGGCCCCTGCGCTTCACGCTGGACGGCCGGTTGCTCGGCGAGGCCGCCGCGCCCGACACCGGCTGGTGGCAGTCGTGGAAGGATCTCACGCTCCCCGGCCTCGACCTCCCCGCCGGCGAACACGTGCTCCGGCTCGACGCGATCAAGGGCGGATTCAACCTCGATTACCTCCTGTTCCTGCCGCGCTGAACCGGCCCCGCCGCGTTCCCCCCGTTGGTGTGTTACGCTGGGAATCCATGAGACACGCGCGATTCCTTGCGGTGGCCCCCCTGCTGGGTGCCCTGGCCCTGGCGGCGTCCGGGTGCTCGATCAAGCGCATGGCCGTGAACGGGGTCGGCAACTCGCTCACGACCGGGCCGTCCGTCTTCGAGACCGACGACGACATCGAGCTCGTCGGCGACGCCCTGCCCTTCTCGCTCAAGCTCCTCGAGATGCTCCTGAACGAGTCCCCGGACCACCGGGGACTCCTGCTCTCGGCCTGCAAGGGCTACACCCTGTACGCTTACGCCTACGTCCAGCGGGCCGCCGAGGCGGGCGCCGAGGACGACATCATGAAGTCGCGGGAGGCCGCCGCCCGGGCCCGGAAGCTCTACCTGCGGGCGCTGGGCTTCGGCCTGCGCGGGCTCGAAACCTGCTCCCCCGGCATCACGGCCGCGCTCGTGAAGACGCCGGCGGAGGCCGTCGCGAAGACGGGCAAGGACGACGTGCCCCTCCTCTACTGGTCCGCCGCGGCCCTCGGGCTCGCGGTCTCGGCCAACAAGGGGGATGCCGAGATGATCGCGCGCCTGCCCGAGGTCGAGGCACTCCTCCTCCGCGGGCTCAAGCTCGACGAGGCCTGGGACGGCGGCTCCCTCCACGAGTTCGCGATCACGTTCGCGGCGGCCAGCCCTGCGGCGACCCCGAATCCGGCGGCCCTCAAGGTCCACTTCGACCGCTCGCTTGCCCTGTCCCAGGGCAAGCGCGCGAGCCTGTTCGTGACCTGGGCCGAATCGGTCTCGATCCAGCGGCAGAACCGGCCGGAGTTCAAGGCCATGCTCGACCGGGCCCTCGCCGTCGACGTCGAGGCCGCGCCGAACCTGAAGCTTTCTAACCAGATCGCCCTGCGCCGGGCGCGCTGGCTCGCGACCCGCGCCGACAAGCTCTTCCTTGAAGACGAATCTCCAGCCACGGAGGGAAAGACACCGTGACGCTCCTGACCCTTGCGCTCGCCGCCTCGCTCGCCACCGGACCGGCCCCCGCTGCGCCCGCGGCCGCGGGCAAGCCGCTCGTCCTCAAGCTCGGGACGCTCGTGGCCGAGGGGTCTCCCTGGCACACGATGCTCGTGAAGATGAACGAGGACTTCGTCAAGATCTCGAACGGGACGGTCAAGTTCAACATCTACCCGGCCGGCGTCCTCGGGGACGAGCCGGACCTCGTGAAGAAGCTCCGCATCGGCCAGCTTCAGGCCGCGGGGCTGAGCGCGGTCGGGCTCTCGCTCATCGACGACGGCGTCTACTCCCTGCACCTGCCGCTCATGTTCAACTCGGACGAGGAGCTCGACTGGGTCCGCGAGCGCATATCGGCCAAGCTCGAGGCCGACCTCGCGAAGAAGGGGTTCATCCTCCTGACCTGGACCGACGGCGGGTGGGTCCGGTTCTTCTCCAAGAAGGCGTTCCGTACCCCGGACGAGCTCAGGAAGATCAAGCTCTTCGTCTGGGCCGGCGACCAGAAGAGCCTCGAACTCTACACGGTAACGAAGTTCCGGCCCGTGCCCCTCGCGGCCACGGACATGCTGACCTCGCTCCAGACGGGGCTGATCGACGCGCTCGACACGCCCCCGCTCGCGGCGCTCATCAACCAGTGGTTCGGGATGGCCAACCAGATGCTCGATCTCAAGTGGGCGCCGCTCATGGGCTCGGTCGTCGTCGCGAAGTCGGCCTGGGCGAAGATCCCGCCGGACCAGCAGGCGAAGATGCTGGCGGCCGCTAGGGCCGCAAGCCGGCAGATGCGCGCCGAGATCTGGAAGCTGGACGCCGATGCGATCCCGGCGATGGTCAAGCGCGGCCTTACGGTCACGACGCTCGACGCGGCAACCCGTGCGGACTGGCAGAAGGAGGTCGAGTCCTACTATCCGCTCATGCGCGGGAAGATGGGGCCCGCCACCTACTTCGACGAGGTCGTGAAACTGCGCGGCGAGTACCGGGCCAGGCGGCCCGCGGCGAAGTAGCGCGGCCCGAGCGCCATGGCGGAGGATGCTGACGCCCGAACAGTCCGGTCGGCCGAGGCCGGAAATGAGTTGCCGCGTCCGCGGGAACTCGTACCCGCGGAAGCGGGGGAAGTCCCGGTAAACGGTCCCGAACCCTGGATTGCGCTCGTCCTCCTCGCGGGGATGTCCCTCCTCCCGCTCTGGGACATCGTCTCGCGCAAGCTCGGCATGCTGATGATTCCCGGCTCCTCGGCCGTCGTCCAGCACCTGACCCTCATGATCGCGTTCGCGGGCGGTGCGCTCGCCGCCCGTGCGGGAAAGCTTCTCACGCTCTCGACGACCTCGTTCCTGCCCCCGTGGTTCCGCCGCTGGGCCAGCCCGCTGGCCGCCGCGGCCGGCACGGCCGTCTGCGCCGTCCTCGCGGTCGCGAGCGTGAAGATGGTCCAGGCGGACCGGCTCGGCGGCGAGATCCTGACGCTGGGCATACCGATCTGGGTGATCGAGCTCGTAATCCCGGTGGGTTACGCCGCCATCGCGGTCGCGATCGCGTGGCTCGCCGCGCCCACGTGGCGGGGCCGGGCCGTCGCGGCCGCCGGCCTCCTCGTGCCGGTGCTGATGGCCGTCTCCCCCTTCCTCCAGACCGGCGGCGTTCGCAATCTCGCGGTCGTCGCGATCCTGGTCGCGACCGTCTCCGGCCTCCCGCTCTTCGCCTGCCTCGGCGGGCTGGCCCTCATCCTGTTCTGGGGGGCCGGCGTGCCGCTGGCCTCGGTCCCCGCCGAAACTTATCGTCTTGCTGCGAACCCCATGCTCCCCGCGATCCCGCTCTTCACCCTCGCCGGCCACGTCCTCTCCGCGGGCGGCGCCTGCAGGCGGCTCGTCCGCGTCTTCGGCGCGCTCGTGGGCTGGCTGCCGGGGGGGCTCGCGATCGTGACCACCGTCGTCTTCGCCTTCTTCGCCTCGTTCACGGGAGCCTCGGGCGTCACGATCCTGTCCCTGGGCGGTCTCCTGTTCCCCGTGCTCCTGAAGTCGAAGTACCCGGAACGGTTCTCGGTCGGGCTCATGACCGCCACGGGATCTATCGGCCTCCTGTTCCCCCCCAGCCTGCCCGTCATCCTCTACGGCGTCCGGTCGCTCACGATCGTGAACGGGGTTCCGTATGTCGCCCCCATCGACGAGCTCTTCATCGCCGGGCTGGTCCCGGGCCTCTTCCTCGTCGCCCTCGTCTCGCTCTGGGGAGTCCGGCAGGCCCGGCGCGCAGGCGTCGAGCACCAGGACTTCGATACCCGCGAGGCCTGGGCCGCAGCCTGGGAAGCCAAGTGGGAACTCGTGATCCCGATCGCCATTATGGTCGGCTATTTCGGCGGGTTCACGACCCTGGTCGAGATCTCGGCCATCACGCTCGTCTGGTCCGTGGTCGCCGAGTGCCTGATCTACCGCGACCTCGACTGGCGGAGGGATCTCCTCCACGTAACCGCGGACGGGGCGGCCCTCGTCGGCGGCGTCCTCCTGATCCTGGGGGCCGCGCTCGGGTTCACGAACTACCTCGTGGACGCGCGCGCGCCCGAGTGGCTCGCGGCTTTCGTGAAGCTGCACGTGACCTCCAAGATCGTCTTCCTGCTCCTCCTCAACGTCTTCATGCTGATCGTCGGAAGCATCATCGAGATCTACTCCGCCATCCTCGTCGTAGTCCCCCTGCTCGCCCCCATGGGGTTCGCCTTCGGCATCCACCCCGTCCACCTCGGGATCATCTTCCTTTCAAATCTTGAACTGGGGTATCTCATGCCACCCGTGGGGCTGAATCTTCTGCTCTCGTCCTACCGGTTCAACCGGCCCATGGCGCAGGTGGCGAAGGACACCTTCCCGTTCCTCGTGATCATGACCATCGGCGTCCTGCTCATCACCTACGTCCCCTTCATGTCCCTCGGACTCCTCCACTTCCTCCGCGGCACGCCCTGATCCCGGGTTTCCCATGACCGGCCCTGACCTCGCCATCGGGTTCATCGGCGCCGGGGCCGCGAACTTCGGCGGCGGCGAGGGGCCGTGGGACCACGCCTCCCGGCTGGAGAAGATCCCGGGCCTGCGCGCCGTCGGCATCGCCGATCCCGATCTCGCCCGGGCGAAGAGCCGGCTCGACGAGCGCCGCGGGACATTGTGGACCGGCGCCCGCGCGTTCGCGGACTTCCGCCCGATGCTCGACGAAGCGAAGCCCGAGGCGGTCTGGATCGCGGTCCCGCCCCATGCCCACGGCACCACGGAGCCGGGCAAAGACATCGAGGTCGAGTGCGCCCGCCGGGGAGTGCACATGCTCATCGAGAAGCCGCTGGGCGGAGCGCGGCCCGAGCTCGTGCGGCCGGTGGCCGACGCAGTCGCGAAGTCGGGCGTCATCGCCTCCGTAGGGTACATGTTCCGGTACAGCCGGGCCATCGGGAAGATGAAGGAGATCCTGGACGCCACCCCCGGCGGCGGGCGCGTCTTCGTGGGCCAGTACGACTGCGCGTACAGCCGGATCGTGAAGCCCGAGTGGTGGGACATCCGGCCCATGGGCGGTCCGATCGTCGAGCAGGCCACCCACTTCGTGGATCTCGCCCGGTTCCTGCTGGGCGACGCCAACCCCGCGTCCGTCCGCGCGGTCGCGATCCCGGGTGGATCCGCCGCGGGGGCGCTGTCCGACATCCCGCAACAGCCCGACGGCCGCCGGATGGACGCGGGAGTCCCGGACGCCTTCCGCCACCCGCGCGCCACGGCGGCGGTGTGGACCTTCCTGAACGGCGCCGTCGGATCGCTCACCCACGCCACGCTCCTGCACCGGGAGAAGTACGACACCCGGCTCGAGGTCTGGGGCGACGGCCTCCGGGTCGAGCTCGACGACCCCTACGGCGTTCCCTCCCTGCGCGTCCGCCGGCCGCACACGGAAGCGACGGAGACTGTCCCCATCGGGGACGACGACCCGTATCTCACCGAGGACCTCGCCTTCGTCGAGGCGGTCCGGACCCGGAACCCGGCGGGGATCCGGAGCCCGTACGCGGACGCCTTCCGGACCTTCGAGCTGACCTGGGCCATCACGGACGCCGCATCCACCGACAGGGACTGACCGGGCCGGTCCCCGAAATCCCTTTGCGGCGGCCCGAAAGGGCGCTAACAACATCCTTATTCCCGGTCCCGTTATATTCCGAATCATGGCTGACACTCCCGTCCCCCGGTCCGAACCGGGCAAGCCGCCCTTCCGCTGGCTGCCCTACGGCGCCGCCCTGCTCACGGTCGCCGCCTGCACGGCCATGGACTCGTTGCTGTATTCGCACACGGACCTCGCCAATCTCGTCATGGTCTACCTCCTCGGCGTCCTCGTGTTGGCCTACTTCCAGGGCACCGGCGCGTCCGTTTTCGCATCGATCCTGAGCGTGGTCGCATTCGACTTCTGCTTCGTCCCCCCGCGGTTCACGCTCGCGATCGCGAACGCCCAGCATCTGTTCACCTTCGCAGTCATGCTGCTCGTCGCCCTCTCCATCGGCAATCTCACCGCGTGGGTGCGCGCGCAGGCTGAGGAAGCCCGGGCCCGGGAGCGGCGCACTGCCGAGCTCTACGCCCTGAGCCGCGAGCTCGCGACGACGCGCGGGATCGATGATCTCCTCGGGGCCGCTCTCCGGCACATCTCCCAGCATCTCGAGAGCGCCGCGGTCGCCCTCCTCCCGGACGAGAAGGGCAAGCTCACGGTCCGGTGCGGAGCCGCATCCGAGTTCAGCCTGACGCCGCGGGAGACGGCCCTCGCCCAGTGGGCGTACGACTTCGGCCAGCTGACGGGCCGGGGCACCGCGATCGTTCCCGACGCCGAAGCCCTTTACGTCCCCCTGCCGGCCTCCGGCGAAACCGTCGGCGCCCTCGCGGTCAAGCCTCTGGAGCTCGGCCGGCTCTTCTCCGAGGAGCAGGTGAACCTCGTCGAGGCGCTCGCCCATCAGACCGCGCTTGCCGTGGCCAGCGACCGGCTGACCGACGAGAACCAGCGCATCCGGGTCCGGGAGGAGAACGAGCGGATCCGGTCCTCGCTCCTGAGCTCGGTCTCCCACGACCTGCGGACCCCGCTCGCCGCGATCACGGGTTCCGCATCCGCGCTCCTCAAGGACGAGGGGTCGATCGACCCCGCGGGACGGAAGGACCTGCTGGAGAACATCCGCGACGAGGCGGACCGGCTCGGCCGGCTGGTCAGCAACCTGATCGAGATGACCCGGCTCGAAGCCGGGCCGGTCGAGCTCCACAAGGAGCTTCACCATCTCGAGGATGTGGTTGGATCCGCCATCGCGCGGATGGAGGAGCGGCTGGCGGGCCGCCCGATCACGACCTCCCTGCCGGCGGACCTGCCGATGGTCCCAATGGACGCCATGCTGATGCAGCAGGTCTTCGTCAACCTCATCGACAACGCGCTCAAGTACACGCCCGCCTCGAGCCCCGTCGAGATCGCGGCTGAGGCCGGGAACGGCCGGATGACCGTCAAGGTCAGCGACCGGGGTCCCGGCATACCCCCCGAGGACCTGGACCGGCTCTTCGACAAGTTCTACCGCGGCCGGCTGCACGGGCCGACGGGGGGAGCGGGACTCGGGCTCGCGATCTGCAAGGCCGTCGTCGAGGCGCACGGCGGCGCCATCTGGGCCGCGAACCGCCAGGGCGGAGGCGCCGTCTTCCAGTTCTTCGTGCCCGCCGAGCCGGCGACTCCATGAACACCGAGCATCCGCCGCTCGTCCTCGTGGTGGAGGACGAAGTGTCGATCCGCCGGTTCCTGAAGCCGACGCTCCAGGGCGAGGGCTTCACCGTGGCGGAAACCGAGTCGGGGCTGGACGCGCTCGCCATGGCGGCCTACCAGCATCCCGCGGTCGTACTCCTCGACCTGGGACTGCCGGACGTCGACGGCCTCGAGGTCCTCCGGCGGCTGCGGCAGACCAGTGCCGTCCCCGTGATCGTCCTGACCGCCCGCGGCCGGGACGAGGACAAGATCGCGGGCCTGGATGCCGGAGCGGACGATTACCTCACGAAGCCCTTCAGCGTGGGCGAACTGCTCGCCCGCATCCGGGTCGCCCTGCGCCACGCGCGGACGCCCGGCGAGGACGCGACCGGGGGGCCTTACGACTCCGGCGATCTCGCCGTCGACCTGGCCGCCCGCGTCGTCCGCGTGCGGGGCGCCGAGGTCCACCTGACCCCGCACGAGTTCAAGATTATCGCTCTACTTGTCCGGCGCGCGGGCAAGGTCGTGACGCAGAAGCAGATCCTGAGGGAGGTCTGGGGCCACGCCGGGCACGACCAGGCCCATTACGTCCGGCTCTACGTCCACCAGCTCCGGGGCAAGATCGAGCGTGACCCCGCCCGGCCCGTCCACATCGTGACCGAGCCCGGCGTGGGTTATCGCCTCAGGGACGCGTAGGAGCGAGTGATGCCGGTGCAGACGCCTTCCCCGTCCCCGATCCCCGACGAGCGCGGCTGGTGGAGCCGGCTCGCCGGATGGGTCATCGGCGCCCCCCGGAACCTGTGGGACCGCACGATCTTCCACAAGGTCGCCCTGGTCCCGATCCTCGCCTGGGTGGGCATGGGCGCGGACGGGCTTTCGTCCTCGGCCTACGGGCCCGACGAATCCTTCCGGGCCCTGCAACAGCACCTGTACGTCGCCCCGCTGGTCATCATCGCGTCGGTTCTCACGATCGCGATCATCTCCATCGCCTACAGCCGCGTGATCGCGCATTTCCCCCACGGCGGCGGCGGGTACGTCGTGGCCTCGCGGCTTCTGGGTCCCGGCGCGGGCGTGTTCTCCGGATGCGCCCTGGTCGTTGACTACGTCCTCACGATCACGGTCTCGATCGCGGCCGGCGGGGATGCGCTCTTCAGCCTCCTGCCGCATGGGTGGCACACGGCCAAGGTCCCGCTCGAGGCCGCCGCGGTTGGCTTCCTGGTCGTCATGAACCTGCGCGGTGTCAGGGAATCCGTTATCTCGGTGGCGCCCGTGTTCTTCGCTTTCGTGGTCAGCCACGTCGTCCTCATCGGCGGCATCATCTTCCTGCACTGGAGCCGCATCCCCGTCGTCGCCGACGGCGCCGCCACCGGGTGTGCCGAAGGGCTGGGCACGCTCGGGCTTGTCGGGATGGGCGCAATCTTCCTACGCGCCTACTCCATGGGCGCCGGAACCTACACGGGCATCGAGGCCGTTTCCAACGGCGTCACCATCCTGCGCGAACCCCGAGTCGCATCGGGCCAGCGGACGATGGCCTACATGGCGATATCGCTGGCCCTCGTTTCGTCCGGGCTGTTCGCCGGCTACCTGCTCGCCGGCGTCGTCCCCGCCGAGGGCCAGACCATGAACGCCGTGCTGACGGCCGACGCGTTCGGGCAGGGAATCCTGGGATCACTCGCCGCGGGCCACGCCCTCCTCTGGCTCACCCTGCTCTCCGAGGCCGGCATCCTGCTCATCGCCGCCCAGACGGGGTTCATCGACGGCCCGCGCGTGATGGCCAACATGGCGCTCGACGGCTGGCTCCCGCGCCGGTTCAGCCTCCTCTCCCACCGGCTCACGATCCAGGACGGCGTCCTGCTCTTTGGGGCCGCCTCGCTAGCCGCCCTCCTCTACACCCGCGGGAACACGACCATGCTCGTCCTCATGTACAGCATCAACGTCTTCATCACGTTCTCCCTGACCGAGCTGTCCATGGTCACCCTGTACTGGGGGCGGCGCCGGGAGCAGGCGGATTGGATCGGCAAGATCTACATCCATGTCATCGGCCTCGTCCTGTGCGCCTCGATCCTGGCCGTCATGATCGCGGAGAAGTTCACGAAGGGCGGCTGGCTCAGCCTCGTCATCACGTTCGGCCTCCTCGGCGTCTGCATGCTTATCCGCCGTTACTACCGCACCGTCGGGGAACGCATCCGCCGGATCGACGCCCAACTCGGAAACCTGCCGGTTCGGAAGAAGCCCACCGAGCGCCCGTTGAACCCGGATGAGCCGACGGCCATCCTCCTCGTGGACCGGTACGGCGGTGTCGGCGTCCACGCCATCTTCGCCATCATGCGGCTCTTCCCCGGCACCTTCCGGAACATGATCTTCGTCTCGGTCGGGATCGTGGACTCGGGCAGTTTCAAGGGCGTGGATGCGCTCGACGAATTGCGGGCGCACAAGGAAGCGGACCTCAAGCGTTACGTCGAGTTCGCCCGGCGGCTCGGGCTCGCCTCCGGCTACGAGACCACGATCGGCACCGACGTCGTCGACGCGGCGGAGGGGCTGTGCCTCACCGCGGCGAAGCGCTTCAGCAACGTGGTGGTCTTCGGATCGAAGCTCGTCTTCCAGCGCGAGCGCTGGTACCACGCGCTCATGCACAACCACACGAACGAGGCGCTCCAGTACCGGCTCCAGTGGGCCGGTCTCACGATGACGATCCTCCCCATCCGCGTCTTCGGCTGACCTCGTCAGCCGCGTGCCCTGCACGAAGCTCTCGGGCCTCTCCGTCAGCTCAGCGCCGAAGTAGCCAACCCCCAGGGAAAGCCGCACCTTGAAATCCCATCATTGACCTCTGAGATTTCAAGGTGTGGCTGGGTTGAATGCCCGTGCACTACGTTCAGCCACGTCAAGCTCAGAAGAGTTCGCCTTGGCGGTCGTGAGGAACGGGAAACACACCGATGATCACCCACGGATTGGGTGCGACGAAATGAAACTGTTGCGTGGTACCCAGAAAGAAGTGAAGGTCCGTCTTCGTGAAGTCGTCGAGATACCTCTGGCGGACTTTCCCCAACGCCTTCGGCTCGTCCCCATTCGCGGCACGCACACAGTTCCAGTAAAGAGCACCGATCTCCCAGTCAAGTATCTGCAGCTCGCTCCTCGCCCCTGCCGCATCCTCGAACCGGTAAGAGAAGCTGTAGGGAAGCTTGGGGATCACCTCGAATGTCCTGCGCCAGCTATTATCCGAGAAGAGATCCAACTGGTTCTTCATGGCGCGCATTTGACGAAGCTTCTCAGGGTCCCACTCACGGTCATCTTCCTCCCACACAAAGTCGATGATGCGCGTGGGCTTGAACACGCCGAGCGAGACCCGGTTCGCCTTGGCCCCTTCGATCAACTCACCCAGGCGGTCGTAGACTCGCCCGTTCCTCAAGACAATGCGGCGCCGCTCGCGCCAGTTGTCGTCCGTACGAATATGCCCGATCGGTCGCAGTTCATTCTCGTCCAAAGGCGAGAACGACTCGGGACGAGGATCGGGCTGGTGACGAGCTATCCGGCATTCGATCCAGTCGAACTTGCTGTATTGCTCGCTCTCATCCAGCCGCCGGAAGGGCACGGGATAGAGACGGACCCAGGAGCCGTCCTCGCGGACTCCTGCTGTACAGACTATCTCACCATATGTCCGGGAGAGCGTAGGGTAGGTTTTTACCGTGATGAGGATGCGCTCCCTACTCGCCTCCCCCGGCATGGTGCCTACTCGATGTGGACGATGGCCACGTCATGGCCGTTGAGCGATTGGAGGCGCTCGCCGACGATGGACCGATGGCAGGTCTCAGGATCGCGCTCAACGCACATCACGCAGCACACTGAAGTGAGTACATCCGCATAGAGGTCATTCAGATCGTCCCCGCGCGTGCCCAGGAACGCGCTGAAGGCGCGAACGAAGCTCTCCTTATTGCCGGTAAGCTTGTACTGGTCCCTGATCGGCTTTGGCGTGCCAAGGCCCTTCATGTGCTCATATCGAATGCCCTGCCGACCAAGAGTCCTCTCCAAACGGGACTTGCAGAAATCGCGGTTACGGCTTATTGGATTGTCCCGAATGTCCAACAGAATCTTGATACCTTTGGCAGTCAGGTGGTCAACGAAGTCGCGGATGCCACGACCCTCATAGCCGATCGTATAGAGAACAGCCGGTGGCTTAGTTACCGCAGCGTTTCCGTTCGTGTGCTTCGCCATGTTCTAGTTGCCCCGCCGGTGCTTGGTGCGAGGCCTGTTCCAGTATGGACTCTTGCACTTCGGGCATACCGTAGGTTTCCTGCTGGACTTCCTCGGAACCCATGTGTGGGAACAACGCTCACAGCGGAACCCGGCGAGCTTCACCCGTGCCATATGTTTAGGATAATAGCGAGAGTAGCTCCCGTCAAGGGTATTACCGAAGTTAATATACCGCCCGCCTTCGATCCCCCAGGCTTTCTGCCCTTAGGCTTTCTCACCTTTTCAGCTACGTTCCTCCCGAAGCCTCAGCGCAGGATGGTGTAGAGGGCGTCAGGCGGGAGCACGACGGTCAGGGCGCCGCGCGCCGCAGTCGCAGGCAGGTCGCGGACCGCCTCGCCGTTGGGGTCCAGGAGGACGGCGGCCTTGAGCTTCGGGTTCCGGATCGTGATCTTGAAGTCCGTGTTGGCGACGTTCCACGGCGGGCCGCCCAGCGCGAGAATCCTGTACCCCTCGTACGTCACCTTGCCGTCCGATCCCTTGAACGACGCCGGCTCGGTCCGGAACCCGTGGGCCCGGGCGACGGTCGTGGTCTGGACGAGCACCTTCCGGGAGACGGCGAGCGGCTCGCCGTCGAGCGAGACCGCGAGAACCACCGCGTAGGGGTTGCCCGACTCGATCCGGACGTCCGCGAGGTCGAAGGTCCGGCGCTTCGCGAGGAACCCCGCCGCCCCCTGTACCCGCGGCGCGTTCAAGGTTGCGATGCCCTGCCCCCAGTTGAGATCGAGCTCCCCGGTCACGCTCCGGACCCGGTTCGCCCGGCGGTCGATCAATCCCGCGAGATCCGCCATCCGCGTCTCCGCCGGGTCGCCGCCGTACACGGCTTCCACCCGGCCGGCCAGGTACGCGAGCGGGTCGCCGGCCTGCGCCCCGGCGAGGACGGGCCGGTCGCCCGGGTCCCGGTTGGGATCGAACCCGGGGTCCTCGGCCAGGACCGGCGGCTTTCGGTCCCAGAGGTCGGCGAGCGGCCGCTCTTCGTGGAGGACCTCGCCCTGCCGGATATCGCCCCGCCGGTACGCGAGCGCGGCCGCGGGGAATCCGCCCAGGATCGCCGGGTCCGAAACCCCGAACTTCTCGCCCGGGAGGGCCCACTCCGGCGACCCGGTCGCGAACCAGTAGAACCCGTCGAGCCCGCCCAGCGATCCGTACGCCGCGACCAGGAACGGCGCCTCGGCCCCGTGCGATCCCGGTGCGGTCCATGTGCTCTCGGTGACTATGAACGGGTACCCGCACACCTCGCGGGCGTTCACGGGGAGTTCGCGGGGATCGAGGCAGGCGGACGGATCGGTGAAGAAGTCCCCCGCCTCGACCGTGTAGCCCGCACGGTCGGGATGCCCGGGGTTGACGTGCACGGGGCCCCAGTACCGGTTCACGGCCACCACCTCGTTGGTCAGGTACGACCAGCGCTCGGCGTCGAGGAGCCGGGTCTGGTCCGCCGTCCGCCAGTTCCCGGCGTTGACGAGCTGGCGGCACCCGAGTTCATCGCGCAGAAACTTCGCCGCTGTCGCGTTGAACCCGCGCATCGTGGTGGCGAGGAACTCGACCTGGTCGGCGAGCCGCTTCCCCATCGCGCCGGGCCGGTCCTGGGTCAGCTCCCACGGATGCTGGATATGGACGTACCCGTGCCCGGGATCGTCCTCCTTCAGCCCCGCGCCCGTTCCCCACACCCGCACGGCGGCCTCCGTCGATCCGTACTTGCCCTTCAGGAACCTCCCGTACATGACTCCAAGCCGCCGCAGGGGCGCGCCCTTGAGGTTGCCCGCGGTCCAGAATAGGAGGCTGTCCTCGTTCTGGAGCTGGATGACCGCGACCGCCGGGTCCTTGGCGAGCGGGATCCCCGTGTACGGATTCACGGGGGCGTACAGCGCCCTGAGCCATTCCCGATACCCGGACTGGAGATCGCCGTCGAAGAACAGGAGCCCCTGCGCGTCCCGGTCCGCCGGCGCGTCGACTCCCCACGACGCCGGCACCCGGCGCTGGGCGGCCGCCCAGTACGGCGAGATCGTGGTGTAGATCCCCGCCCGCTTCATCCCGGCGACCAGCTTGCGGATGTCGTCGATGGTCCGCGCGTCCGTGTCCGCGATCCGCGACCCGTCGGTGGACACGCTCACCTGCACGTGGGCGCGGACCATGTTGACCCCGCGCTTGGCGAGGAACCGCGCGTGCCGCTCGACGCCGGCAAGATCGGCGGAGCGGAACACGGTCGTGTTCACCGCCCAGAACCGGACCGGCCGGCCGTCGCCGAGGACGAAATCGTCGCCCGAGTCCGACCGGCGCACGAACCCGGACTGCCCCGCTACCGGCTCGTTCAGCCCCCGGAGATCGAGGAGGGCGTCGTCCGCGAACCGGTCCGGCGCGGGCTCGAACGCCCACGTCCCCGGGTCCGCGAGCCCCGAGCGCTCCCCCGGCTTGAGCTTTCCCTGCGGCTCGAACGGCGCGCGGGCGAGCACGAAGCAGTCCAGGCTCCCGTGGTGCTCGGAGCCGTCGCGGAACGAGAGCTCGATCCGGTGGGTTCCCTTCGCAAGCGCGAGGTCCCCGGCCTTCGCCCACGCGATGTACCGAAGGTCCACGCCCCCGTCGGCGGCGATGTTGAGCTCCCCGCGCTTGTTCCGGTTCATGTCCAGCGTCGTCCACGCCCGGCCGTCCAGCCGCCAGGCGCACTCGCGCATCACGGGGTTGGCCCGCACCCAGAACGCCCAGGTTCCCGAGGAGGGGATCTCCACCTCGTACTCGGCGTTCCCCACCCGGGGGCCGAAGTTGGCGATGAACTCCCCCCCGGAGAGCTCCCCTTTCTTCACCTCTCCCGCGTACCACGGGTGGGCGAACGCGATGTCGGTCCGCGCCGGCCGCTCGCCCTCGACCCAGATCCACCCGGGGTCGGCGGGCGCGGCGGCGCACGCGGACCGGAGCAGGAGGAGCAGGGCGATGGCGGTCATCCCGCCCAGCCTACCACGCACCCCGCCGAGTGCGGCCCTGTCAGCTACCTGCGGCGGATAGAGCTTTCGGGCCTTCCGATCGGCTCACCATTGAAGCAGAAGCTGCCGGAGAGATCAGCGATAGGCATCCACCTGCTATCCCCCACGGGGCGACCGGATATCACCCGGAACGGCACCGATCCGGCGTGGCGGCTCACTGCGGCATCTGCTACGCCGGGGGCAGGAGCACCTCGATCCGGCAATCGAGGGCCTTGGCGATCCTCGTGAGGGTGGACAGCATCGGCCAGCGTATACGGCCGCTTTCCATGTGTCGAACAGCCCCGCCCGTGAGAATCGAGCGACCGGCCAGCGTGGCAACGGAGAGGCCCCGCCGAAGGCGCGCATGGCGGAGGGCCGGCCCGATGCCGTTGGGCAGGGCTCCGGGCTTCGCGGAACGTCCCGAGCGGGCGAAGCGTGGAGCGAACCGGGTTCCCGGCAGAAGGTCGGCGGGCCGGCACCCGAGCGCACGGGCGATGGCAATGAGCATGGCGACCCACATGTCCGTCCGTCGAACATCACTCCAGCGGTTCACCTGGACCCAGTTGATGCGCAGCCTGCGTGCCAACTCAGCCCTGGTGACTCCCGCCGCCAGCCGAACGCGGTGGATCCGCCACCCGAGCGTTTCCGGACCGGCCGGCCGTTTCAAGGGAACTCTCCGCCCGGGCGACGCCGGCTTGTAGACCGCGACGAGACGTGCCGGAGAAACCCCCAGCGCCTTCGCGAGCTTCTGCAAGACCCGCGCTTGCGGCTGCATCCGAGCCGTCTCCCACCGGCAGATCTCGAACAGCGTCACGCCGACCCGGTCCGCAAGCTGAGGCTGGGTCAGCCCGATGGCTACGCGCAGTCTCCGTACCAGCTTGCCGAGACGCGGGTCCCGCTTCCCCGGCAGTCGGCCCGATTCGGTCATGGCGCTTCCATCCTACCTGACGGGCCAACCCGCATGAGCATGGCGCCATGGACGGGGACTGAGGCGGCGAACGAGCCGTCGAGTTCTCCCAAGTCCTTGCGGAGACGGCAGTCGTGGACCCGGGCACGGCAGGACCCTCCGACCCGGAGGAGCCCGGCCCCCTAGAACAGGTCCAGGACGACCCCCTGGCAGGTGAAGTTGTAGTCGTCGTGGGAGCCGGAATAGACCAGGTACAGGGTCTTGCCGTCGTCCATCATCCACTTCGTCGGGAAGACCGGCTGGTACACGCCGTAGTGGCCGAAGTCGTCGTCCCGGTGGAACAGGGACCACGGGCCCCAGGGCTCGGGCGCCTCGAAGAGCGTGAGCTGGCTGGGGTACACGCTCTCCGGCCACTTCTGGTGGTACGGCCGCGGCTCGAGCGTCTCGTGGTCCAGGAACGAGAAGTTGGCCAGGATATAACGCTTGATGAACCGGTTGTAGGTGACGTGGTCCTCGCCCGTCATGCTCGGATACTCGAAGATGGGCTTCGCCTTGGCCTCGTCGCGGTCCCACGCCGGGGCCTCCGGCGTCCCCGTGAAGAACTCCCACGCCGAGCGCTCCAGGAGCTTCGCCCGGTGGACGCGCCCGAGCAGGAGCATATCCCCGTTGCACCAGTAGCTGTTGCCGTCCACGCCCGCCGGGAACGTAGCGTAGACGAACTCGTCGCGGGCGCCCGCGTAGTCCTTCCCGAACTGGATGAAGTGCGGCGACGCCAGCCGGCCGGTGAAGAACTCGACCGGGGTCGCCTCGCGGTTCCAGGTCTTCCCCCAGTCCCGGGTCGTGATGATCCACGATAAGATGTTGCACTGGCGGTTGAACGCCGGGTTCTCGCCGTAGTTGTGGAGCTCGACCGCGAAGTAGAGCATCCCGTCCATGCCGAGCAGGCTCGCGGGCTTGACGCCCCGGGCCTTGTCCACCCGCGGCCGCTGGCAGTAGACCTTGGGGTCGATGGGCAGGTTGTCCACGAGCTCGAGGTGAAAGGACCACGACGCCCCGCTCTGGCCGTGGATCCTCCAGAAGTTCATGGGGCTTCCCGAGTTGTCCCCGGCGGCGCCGTAGAGGAAGCCGTCGGCGGCCCAGGTGATCGGCCACATGTCGCCGTCCCCCTTGTGGGGGCGCCATTTCCCGAACTCGATCGACCGGATCACCTGACTGCGGGGATACTTCGGAGCGGGCGCGTTCGCCATGATCCGCCTCCTATTCCTTTCCCCGCGGCTTGCCGACCCGAAGGAGCATGGCACCGTGGGTGGGGACGGAAGCGGCGAACGATCCGGCGAACTCGCCGAGGTCCTTGCGGAGCCAGCAGTCGCGGACCGGGAGCTTCCCCTTGAGGCCGAGGTCCTTCCAGGTTGCGGAAATCTCCATCCGGTCGTACCCCTTGTTGAAGAGCCCAACGGCCGTGGTGCCGTCCGCGAGCGGCCGCGCCCAGACCTCCCAGTCCTCGGTCCCCGCGCGCCGCGTCGCGGCGGCGCCCAGCGCATCCTGGTTCACGTCGAGCACCTCATCGTTCGTGAGGAGCGCGAGCGTGAACTCGTCGAGCTGGGCCAGGTCGCACCCGATGAGCAACGGCGCCGCCAGAAGCGACCACGCCGTGATGTGCAGGATCTGCTCGTTCGGGGTGAGCTTCGTGGGGTGGAGCTCCGGGCCCCATCCCACCTGCCCGACGACGAGCATGTCGGGATCGTTCCAGTGCCCGGGCCCGGCCCACTTCGAGAGCTCGGGCTGGCCGAACGTGATGCCCGAGAGGCTCCACCAGTTGTCCCCGATGTCCCCCGTGGTCCGCCACAGGTTCCCGCCGGTCTTCTCGCCCCACTCCCAGACCTTGTCCATCCCGTACTGGCAGAACGAGAAGACGATGTCGCGCCCGGACGCGTCCAGCCCCTGGCGCATGACCCGGTACGGACGCACGGCCTTCTCCCGCCCTTCGCCCGTCGCAACGTCGCCGTACGAGCACCAGTCGTACTTGAGGTAGTCGATGCCCCACTTCGCGTACGTGC
>Ga0315281_10005115_pt1 | contig 18826 bp, 16 predicted proteins | sample YL17G07_0_MG_FD_204540 | JGI IMG/M metagenome (GOLD analysis project Ga0315281, IMG submission 204540) | Sediment microbial communities from Yellowstone Lake, YNP, Wyoming, USA - YL17G07_0 | ecosystem: Environmental > Aquatic > Freshwater > Lake > Sediment | place: USA: Wyoming | collected... | reverse complement strand
AGATCATTGGTTTGCCCGATGTAGATCTCCCCTTGCGGGTTCATCAGGACGTACACCGAGTAACTCATCAGCGGACGAGAGGTTTGGCTCCTCGGCCAGGACTCGAACCTGGAACCCTTCGGTTAACAGCCGAATGCTCTACCATTGAGCTACCGAGGAGTGGGCGGACGCAGAAGAATGGCTATTTCCCTTGCGTCCGAATCTAATGCTTATAACACAGCCGGGAAAACGCCGTCAACGTGGAGGCTCGACCTGGAATGCAGAGTCGCAGCGCTCGTGGGCGCGCCGATCAGGCGACTCTGCTTCCTCGAGCCACGAGATCCCCCCTCAAGGGCCCGCGGGCCTTGATGTGGATCTGTCGCACACTGAAAGGTGCGGAAGGCGAGGCTGGAAAGGATCGCGAAGAGGGAGTTACAGGAGTCGAACTAATCCTTTTTCTCTTCCACTTTCTTATCCGGCGGCGCCTCCGCCGCGCCCCGGAGGGCGTCCTTAAACTCCTTAATGCCCTTCCCCAATCCGCGCCCCAAGTCCGGCAGTTTCCCCGGCCCAAACAGAATCAGCACAATCAGCAAGATAAAGAAAAGGTGGGTCGGCTGAAGTAAACCTTCCACGATGAAACCTCCTGGCATTTCGTAACCTCCCCGCCCGGCGGCTCGGAGCCATCGCGCGGCCAAACAAGCTATTATAACCCACCCAACGGCGAAACCCAATCACGATTTCTGGAAGACCATATTCGCGGGCTTCTCGCCACGCTCCTGGCACTTCTGGCGATAAAGCGCCGAATAGCTCGCGGTAATGTACTCTTGCCGCCGGTAACCAAGACCGCTCGCGACCTTGTCAATCCAGCGTTTCGGCCCTTCCAGTTCCAGGTAGTCGCCAATCGGGGTCTCGTCAAAAAGCAAGAGGCGCGGAACGCCCCGCTGGGGCCCGGCGGTTGGCGAATAAGCCGTCCGGTATTTTTCGTACCGAAACGCCTCATGCAAACCCAGAGCCTCCAGAACGCCGCGAAGGGCGGGGCCGTCCTTGACGACAGTTTCAATTTCGCGGCGGATCTTGTAGTCAGGGGATTCCAGCGGCGTCCCTTTGAAAGTCACAAGCCAGCGCTCGCCCTCCTGGCGGAGGCGGAGCAGGCAATGGGCCTTCCAGAGCCTCAAATCCTGGAAGTCATAAAGTGCATTGCTTTCAAAATGTCGGGGCTGGATCACCCGAAAGCCGGATGCCGCGAGGCGGCGTTTCAAGGCGCGCCGGTCGCGGACTTGCAGCTTGATCTCGGTTTCATGGTGGCGCTTCATGCCGGGCAGGATGTGTGAATTTAGGACTCGCGGTCGAGAATGAACTCCGGCAGCGAGCGAAGAGCGTCTTTGTGCGGGGAATCCGGAAAGGACTCCAGCGCGGCTTTCGCTTGCTCTGCGATCTTGCGCGCTTTGTCGCGCGCCGCCTGCAACGCTCCGTAGTGTTCCATGAGTTCCAGAATTTCGAAGAATTGCACGGAGTGGAATCCACCCTCGTCCAGAACGCGCGAGATCTTCTCCGTTTCTTCGGGGCGGCACCTCTGCAGCAGGTAGATCAATGGCAGCGTTACTTTTCCTTCCCGCAGGTCGCTCCCGATGGGCTTGCCGAGTTTCTCCTCAGAAGAAACGAAGTCCAGCAGATCATCGACGAGCTGGAAGGCAAGGCCGAGGTTGATCCCGTAAGAGCCGAGCTTCATTTCGATTTCTTCGCCCTTGTGCCCAAGAATGGCCCCCAGGCGGAGTGAGGCTGAAAACAGGCACGCGGTCTTGCGGTAGGCGAGCTCGAAATACTCGTCTTCGGTCAGGCTGAGCTTTCGCAACAGGGTCAACTGGAGGAGCTCTCCTTCCACCATCACCTGGGTGAGACCGATGAGGACGTCGAGGATTTTGAAATTGCGCTCGGCAAGGGCGATGTTGAACGCCTGCATGTAAAGCCAGTCGCCCGCGAGCACCGACAAGTGGTTGCCCCAGCGGGAATTTGTGGAAGGTCTGCCGCGGCGCGTGTCGGCTCCGTCAATCACATCGTCGTGGACAAGCGTAGCCGTGTGGATCAGCTCGACGACCGCCCCCAGTCGCACCGCCGCCGGCCCCTCGAAGTCGCACAGCTTCGAGGAGAGCAGAACGAGCGCGGGTCTCAGCCGCTTTCCCCCGCTCACCTGGAGGTACTGGCCGATTTCGGTGATCGCCGGAACGTCAGAAATGCTTTGCTGGTTGAACTCCTCCTCCACTTTCTGGAGGTCGGAACGGACCAGATCAAAGATTTCCCGGCCTGTCAGATTATTGATGGACGCCAAGCGCCGTCTCTCCGACTCGTTTCCGCCCAAGCCCGCGCCTAAACCTTGTTCTTGAACTGGAAGGCAACTGAACCAAGTTGCTATGCTCCCATAAAAGCGCGGGGAAAGAAAGCGCGAAGTTGCCGCTCGAGCCACGTGTGGGCGCTCCCCTACGTCAAATGGAAAAGTCGCGTGAAATTCCGGACAGCGTGCTCGCCCATTTCTTGCTCGCTTGAATTGCGCAGGGTAGCCAAGGCGCGCGTGACTTCACGGACGAAAGCCGGCTCGTTGCGCTTTCCACGGTGTGGGACGGGTGCGAGGTAGGGACAGTCCGTTTCGGTCAGCAGGCGGTCGAGGGGGATTTCGCGCGCCACGGCCCGCAGGCCGTCGGCCTTCTTGAAGGTCACGTTGCCGGCAAAGGAGACGTAGAAACCCCAGTCGATAAACTTGCGGGCAATCTCCGCGCTCCCCGAGAAGCAATGCAAAATGCCGCCCAGCCCTGCGGATTTCCAGTGTGCTTCGATGAGGTTGGTCAGATCTTCCCAGGCCTCACGGCAATGAATGATGATGGGCTTTCTGGTCTGGCGCGCGATTTCCAGTTGGCGAATCAGGACCCGCTTTTGCTCCTCGCGCGGCGAGTGGTCGTAGTAATAATCCAGACCAATTTCGCCCACGCCGATAACCTTGGAATTGCGAGCCGCCGCACCCAGTTGCTCGAAGTGGCGCTCCTCCGCCTTCTTCGCTTCGTGGGGATGGATACCTACCGTCGAGTAGATCCAATCGTGTCGCTCGGCGATCGGCACCGCGGAGGCGAGATCGTCCGGGCCGCTGCCCCCGCTGATGGCGAGCAGATACTCCAGCCCCGCGCTGCGCGCCCGCTCAATCACCGCATCGCGGTCGGGGTCGAATTGCGAATCATCGAGATGCGCGTGGGAATCGAGCAAGAATTGAGCCATCGGGTGATCGGGCCATTGACCCATCTCGACAAAGCCGCGTCAGATGACTCGATGGCTCGATGACCCGACTATTTCAGCCGCGCTCCTGTCTCCACTTCCTCCTTGAATGTGACCAGCACCGGCTTCCCTTCCGGGCCGACACTGGCCGCGACGATCATGCCGTTCGATTCGACACCGCGCAGCTTGCGGGGCTGGAGGTTGGTAACGATGACCACTTTCATCCCGACCAGTTGCTCCGGCTGGTAATGCTCCGCGATTCCGGCGACCACCTGGCGGACTTCGCTCCCAATATCCACCGTCAGCTTTAACAGCTTCTGCGCGCCCGCAACGGGCTCGGCGGTCAGGATCTGGCCGACACGCATCTCGACCTTGGCGAAGTCTTCAATGGAGATTTTTGGAGCCACCGTCGCCGCAGCAGGGGCTGGGGCGGTGGAACTCGGGACTCGCGAGTCGGGACTCGACACTGAGGTGGTCTCAGGCGGCTTTCCAGAGTCGGTTGGCATGATTTTCGATTTCTCCTTAGGTTTGTGGCGCTCGTCGTCAGCTTCGGCAAGCTCCGCCAGCTTGCGCAGCGCCGGCTCTTTGTCCAGGCGCGGGAAAATAATCTCCGGCTCGCCGAGGCGCGTCCCGGGGTTCAATTCTCCCCAACGCAGGCCATCCAGACGCTGATCTTCTATCTTCCCTTCACCACCCAATTGCTTCCACAAACGCTCGGCGCTTTGCGGGATGATTGGGTAAAGCAGCACGGAACCGAATCGCACAGCCTCGGCGGCGGTGTAGAGGATCGCGGTGAGGCGAGGCCGGTTGCTCTCGATTCCGGCCTCTGCCAGCGCCCAAGGCTGGTTTTCGACCAGATACTTGTTCACTCGCGCGACGAATTGCCAGACAGTTTCCAGAGCGCGTGAAATGTCGAACGCATCAAAGCGGGTGCGGAACTCTTTCAGGGTCGTTGCGGCCAGCTCTGCGATCTCGCGTTCCGCCGCCGTAAGCTCGCCTGGGGCGGGAACACACTCGGCAAAATACCGCGCGAGCATCGTATGAGTTCGATTAGCCAGATTCCCCAGGTCATTCGCCAAATCGGAGTTGTAGCGTTTCACGAGGGCTTCGTACGTAAAGCTCGAATCCTGGCCAAAGGGGATATCACGCATCAGGTAGTAGCGCAGGGCGTCCGAGCCGATCGCCTCGACGATTGGCTCGCAGTAAACCACGTTGCCTTTTGACTTGCTCATCTTGTCGGCGCCGACCGTCAGCCAGCCGTGGGCAAAAATCGTCCCCGGCAGGGGCAGGTTCGCGGCCATGAGGAATGCGGGCCAGTAGACGGCGTGGAAGCGAATGATGTCCTTGCCCACCATGTGGCAATCGGCGGGCCAATACCGCTGGAACTCCGCGCTGCCGTTCTCGCCTTCGGCGTAACCGATGCCGGTCATGTAGCCGGTGAGCGCGTCGTACCAGACGTAAAAGACCTGCTCGCGATCGTCCGGCCACGGAATCCCCCACTTGATGCGCTTGCGGCTCACGGAAATGTCGCGCAGGCCGCTCTTCACGAAGCTCGTCACTTCGTTGCGCCGAAAATCCGGCTGCACGAACTCCGGATGCTTTTCGTAAAGTTCGAGCAAACGATCCTGAAACACCGAAAGCTTGAAGAAGTAGTTCTCTTCGCTGATGAGTTCGGCGGGCCGCCCGCAGATGTCGCAGGCTGCCGGCTCGGTGCCGTCCGAGATGTAGCGCTCGTCGGAGACGCAGTAGCGGCCCTCATAGCGGCGCTTGTCGATGTAGCCGTTGGCGCGCGCGCGCAGCAGCATCCGCTGCACCGACGTGGTGTGGTCGGCGCGATCGGTATAGATGAAGTGCGAGTAGCTGATGTTGAGCTGCTTCCAGAGCGCGTAGAAGATCTCACGTTTGGAGGCGACAAACTCCGGCGGCGTAACCCCCGCTTCCAGTGCCGCGCGCTGCAACTTCTCGCCGTGTTCGTCTGTGCCGGTCAGGAACGCTACGTCGTAACCGCACAGACGCTTGTAGCGCGCGATGGCGTCGCACACCATGGTGGTGTAGCAATTCCCGACGTGCGGCCGGGCGTTGGGATAATAAAGAGGCGTAGTGAGATAGAACTTTGTCATTCGTCCTTTGTCCTGGGTCCTTTGTCCTGAGCCCATTGAAAACAACTCCGCTGTTGGGAGGTTGAATGCAAAGGACGAAGGACAAAAGACGAAGGACGTCTATTTCGGTTGCCTGTAAACCGCCTGCGCCGCGAGAATAACTTCCTTGAGCGGCACATTCTTCTCTGCCGCGAGCTTCTGGCAGTCGTCATATTCCGGCGCGGCGTTCACCACTTTGCCCTCGCGCTTTGCGACTTTGATGCGCACTTTGCCGTAGGGAGTTTCGACTTCCACGTGCTCGCGCTCGAGCACTTTGCGCCGTGCTTCGTAGATGCGCAGGCCGATGGTCGTGGTCTGCTCGAAGACGAGCTGGGCGAGCGCGTCGCTCTTCTCCGGCGCGCAAAGAATCGTCACCACCAGCCCCGGGCGATTCTTCTTCATTTGCACGGAACTGCACGTCACATCGAGGGCGCCCGCCGCCAGCGCCTGTTCGACCAGGTAGCCGTAAAGCTGCGGGCTCATGTCGTCCAGGTTCGCCTCGATAATGGAAACCAGCTCATCGCCCGCGGCCCCGGGCTGCGGTTTCACGGCCTCGACCGCCTGGCCGATGAAGATGCGCGCCACGTTGGGGTGTCCGGGAAATTCCTTGGCGCCGGCGCCGTAACCGATCCGCTCGACTTTCATCGAAGGAAACGGTCCGTAGCTCGCGCTGAGCGTTGAGACGATGGCCGCGCCGGTCGGCGTCACCAGTTCGCCCTCGACACCGGAAGAATAAACGGGAATCTCCTTGAGCAGCTCCGCCGTCGCCGGGGCAGGAACCGGCAGCGTACCGTGCGCCGCCTCAGTTCGTCCTCCGCCCACGTTCAAGGGCGAGCAAACCAGCTCGGTGATCTCCAGGGCCTCCAACCCGACGCAGGCGCCGACAATATCAATAATGGCGTCCACCGCGCCCACTTCGTGAAAATGGACTTCGCCGGGAGGCTGGTTGTGGATTTTCCCTTCGGCGTCGGCCAAACGGCGAAAGATTTTCAGCGATTTCTCCTTCACGCCGTCCGTCAGCGTGGCCTTGCCGAGTAATTCCTCGATGTCGGCCAATTTGCGCGCCGGTTGCTCGCCTGCAACTTCGACTTCCCAACGCGTCCCCCAGATTCCGCCCCGCGGAGCGCGTGTGCGCCTCAATTTGTAAAACCCCAGCGAGATTTTCTTCAGCTCGTCCAGCAGGCGGTGGGGATCGAGCCCCGCATCGAGAAGCGCCGCCAGGAACATGTCGCCACTAATGCCCGATGAACAATCCAGGTATGCCTGTTTCATAATAGCCTCGCTAAGATATCTCCGGATGGGCCACGCAACACCCAGTCCGCGACTGAATCGAGCGGAGTCGGCTCAGGATTCACTATCCCCAGTTTCGCTCCCGCCTGGCGCGCTACCTCCGCCAGTCCGGCTGCGGGATAGACGACTGCAGAAGTTCCAATCACCAGAAAAACCTGCGCGCGCCGGCTGGCTCGCTCGGCGCGTTCCCACTCGTCGGGTGGAAGAGGTTCCCCGAACCACACGACGCCCGGCCGAAGCAGCGCGCTGCATTCACAGCGTGGCGGCAAATCCGCAAGTGGCACTTGCTCGTTGCGTTCTTCGCGCCCGCAGCCCACACACCGTAGCAGCCAGATATCGCCGTGCAACTTCGCAACGTTCCGGCTGCCGGCGCGCTCGTGCAGGCCGTCGACGTTCTGAGTGATGAGCGTGAAGCTCCCTCGCCCACCCGCCCGCCGCTCCAGCTCCGCCAGCGCCCGGTGGCCGGGATTCGGCTGCGCCCTCGCAATGATGCCGCGCCGCCAGTCGTACCATTCCCAGACCAGGCGCGGATCGCGCGCGAATGCTTCCGGAGTGGCCAGCTCCTGCGGAGAGTAATTCCGCCACAATCCGCCGGAACCCCGGAAGGTCGGAACGCCGCTTTCGGCGGAAATTCCCGCGCCCGTCAGCACCGCCACGGAATCCGCCGCCGCCATGGCCTCGCGTAGGGCTCGCAGGGTGTCGATCACGCAGCCTCACGGCTTGCGGCGTGAAATCACGCCGGAACACGATACTATGCTTTGGCATAAAAGGTTGTCAAATGGCGGGACAAACCCGGCCGACCGATGCGGAACTCCCTCGCAAGGCCACCTTCAAGAAGCTCGCCGGAGAGGTACGGAGCAGGTTGGTCATCCCAACGGCATGAACTCGCGAATGAAGCGCCGGCAGTGGTGGACGGTCAGCCACTTTTCCGCGGCAAGGATTGCGGCCACGAGCCCGGCCACAATCCAGGCGGCCGCACCCGTGATGGGCTCTTGACCGGGTTCAACAAGCGGGTCGGTGATCAAACCCGCCGCCGTGGCCGCGAGAACAATCGCCATGATGAGCAAGTAGGCTTCGACGAGAAAGTCGCCGACGCCAAGAAACCAGTGACCGGTATAAAAGTACCCGCCCCCCGGAACTACGAGTGAGCGGCTGACCATCGTCTTTTCGTCCTTAAACTTCAAGCCGCATTTCGTGCACTGGTACACGCGCGGAGTCAGCTCGGCGGTACAAGACGGGCAAAGCGAAACCATCGTCTGGGCGGGGCTGGACTCTCTCGCGCCCGCGGCAAAGAGCGCGTCCAAGAGAATTCGAAGCTTCTTGCCGTCTTCGCGTCCGAGGTTCCAGTACTTTTCCTTTTTCCCAGTGCGATATCTCAGCTCGAATGTCTTGCTTAGCCACCCTTTGATCTGCGTATCCTCGACGTCTCCCCAGTTGACCGCGCGGAGAGATCTTCTCCAGTCCCCGTTGCTCTTAACATCAAAATGCAGAAGGCGGCGGTTGGTGAAGACCAGGACGGTTCCGGTCACGTAATGGATGTACCAGCCAAAAGTGATCCGCTCGAGGGCGCTGACGGGCGCCTGGCAGCGGGCGACGTAGAGGACGACCTCCTCCGGTCCGAGCACCGGACGGAGAATCACGCCCAGCTTTTCGATGGCTTTTTCGGCGCGCGTCCATATGCCCTTCTTTTCCTGGCCTTTGTAATTGGTGTTGAGGGTGTCTTCGCGCACCCGCACGTCATGGAGCATGCCCGGGCGCGGGGGCTCTTCGGGATGCACGCGGAAATCCGGGTTGGCCATGATCCACCTCAAACGTACGCGTAACTTCAAGAGTAGATATGATAGTCGATATTCAAGGTCTTCGAAATCGCCACAAGTTCATCAACCCAGTTCCCGTAGCAACCGTGAATGTGGTTGGAGTCGTAGCTGCCGAGGAACTCGTCGGCCGAAACCTTGAGGCGCGCGAAGGCGTGCGGCCACTCCGGGGTCGTCTCCTGGGCGAGCGCCCAGTTGACCTCATCCTCAAAGAGCACAAACTCCGCGGGCACGATGGCCATCCAGTACTTGCCATTGCGTCGCGTCAGGCGGGCCAGCGTCACTTCGCCCGGCCGCGCGAAGTGCATCACCGAGGCGCCGCCCGCCGGGAAGTAGAAGATCTCCGGCCAGAAATGCACGAGCGGCAGGTTCTCCTCCGGGCGCTTCGACCGCCCCGCAAAAAACGTCGCGTGCGCGCCGGAGTTGCAGAGATCAAAGAACTTGTACTTGTCGTTGTAGTGCCGCACGTCGGCGAAGAGCACCGGCTCGCCCGTGACGTGCTTGAACAGCTCCATGGTCAGCGCGCCGTCCATGTCGGCCTCGGTCGCGCAGACGACTGGCTCCTTCGGCCCGTCGAAATCGTAGGGATCGTTCGCGAAGGCGTCGATGATGTCCTCAGTGGTGAAGTTGTCGGTCAGCTCCGGTTGCGCCTTGACTCCGAAAAAGTCGATGGACTTCTCTTTATTAATATCCAGACAGGCATAATACGATCGGATCTGGCGCTTGAGCAGGTCGGGCGTCAACTTTTTCCCGTCGTAGTGGATGTTCTTGCCCATCAGCCTGGTAAGCCAGTTGAAGGCGTTCTCGACCTTGTCTTTGGGGACGAGCTCGGAGCGGCGGATGATTTCGTACTGGTCGATGTGCTCGACGTCGATCCCAAAGTCGCGCTTCCACTGGTCGGCGGCGGCGACAGCGGTGTACATCCCCATGGGCCGTCCGCCGTAGAGCCCGAAGCTCTCGCCCTTGAGCCGGCTAACAGCCACCGCGGCGCGCAAGTACTTCTGGACTCGCTCGAAGACCTTGGCATCACCAACGTCGCCCTGTACGCGAAAGTGGGTCCGCCCCACCTGGTCCATCCCGCCCGCCGCGGCGAGCATTCCCACCATCCCCGGATAGGCCGGATTGATGTTGGAAAACATCAAGTACGGCCCGGGCGCAAACTCCGTGGCAATCAGCGTCAGATGCGGAAAACACCAGACGGCGTAATTGAGGATCGTGGCCTCGACGCCCGCCTCCCGCAAGCGGCGGCCTTCGCGCTTGGCCACCTCGGGGTGCCAGACGATTTCGTGTCCCGCCACCACTTCGTATTCGCCCGTGGCTTCGAGGCGGGCGCGGAACTTCTTCTGAAAGTCCAGGTTCATTTCGCGCAGCATGTCGTGCGCGAACTTCCGGCCGTCCGAGAATGTTAAGAGTCCGACTTTGCGCTTGCGCATCCCAACCTCCTTATGCTGAATGCGTGACACTTCCGGCAGGTCGCCGGCCGAGGGCTTCGGGAAAACGCACGATAACGCAGCAGCGGAAATATCACAAGCCCGGCCTAGCGCGCTGGCACGCGCCGGCGTTTTTCCGGTTTACGAATGTGGCGCGGCTGGTGTAGCTTTGATTTAGATGGGTGTGGGCCGGTAGCTCAATGGTAGAGCACTGCCCTTTTAAGGCAGGGGTTCTGGGTTCGAGTCCCAGCCGGCTCATACGAAGAGTCGACAGTTGACAGTTCACAGTCAACAGCAAGAAATCAGATTTCAGACCAGGGGACAGTCAACAGTTCACCGTCGGCAGTCCAAAACCCTCAAGCGAAATTTGCCAGCTTGCGCACCGCGGCCAGATTCTCTTCCAGCGGCGCAACACGGCCGTATTCGAGCGCCACGTAGCCCGGGAAGCGGTCGTCCAGCTCGTAAATCGCCTTGAAGACGTTGCGATAGTTGATTTCCCCGGTTCCAGGCTCGTGACGGCCGGGGACGTCGCCGACGTGGAAATGTCCAATTCGGTCTATATTCTCTCTGATGCTATTGATAAGGTTTCCTTCCATGATCTGCACGTGGTAGATGTCGAAGAGGATCTTGACGTTGGGGCTGCCCACGCGGTCCACCAGCTCCGCGCCGTCGCGGACGTAATAGAGAAAGTAGCCGGCGTGGTCCACATAGGTATTCAGAACTTCCACCACCGCCGTCATGCGGTTTTTCTCGAGGATGGGCGCGGCCTCGCGCAGCAGCGACACCGCATTCGCCATCTGCTCGGAGCGCGGCATCCCGCCCAGCTCGTTTCCGGTCAGCACCACCAGCCGCTTGCAGTCCACTTTCTTCGCGGCCTCGATGGAGAGATTGAGTTCGCGCAGGAACCCCTCGCGCTCGCGGGGATTCACCAGCCCGCAGCCGCGCGCTTCCACGCCCTTGTTGGCCACCAGGGTCGCGCAGGCGAGCGCGGGATACTTCTTCCTCTCAGTTACAAAGGCTTCAAGCTGCGCTGCGTTGCGCCAGTCGAACATTTCATAGGCGTCGTAACCCAATCGAGCCAGCAAACCCATCGCGTCGCCAACCGGCATGCCACTCACCAGTCCCCAGGTGACCGAAAGGCGCAGCCCTTTCTCGCCGGGAAGATTCGCTCGCAGAGACGTGGGAGAATGCGCAAGCGCCAGCGAACCGGCCGCCAGACCCAGGAAGGAACGACGATTCATTTGGCTTCTCCGCAACAGAGCAATTTCGGCTTTCATTCTATTGCGGTAAACTGGCCGTTGCAATCGCAAACGCCAAGGATACCGGGAGGGATTCAATGTCCCACGTCTTCATCGCCACACTCGTCGCTCTCTTTTTGACTTCGGGAAACGCCAATGCGCCGGAACAGGGTGCGCCGGCGGAGACCGAATTGATCGCGTCCTTCGAATCGTCAGCAGAACTTCAGCGCCTCAAAACCATCGACGCGCAAGTCGCGCCCGTCCAGGAGCACGCCACGGAGGGCAAGCAAGCTCTCAAAATTGAATTCAGGGCGACGCGAAAACCCGCCGTTCAGTTCACGGCCGGCGGCCAGCCCTGGGACTGGCGCACCTACGGTGCGCTGGCCTTCGATTTGACCAACCCTTCGGGCGAGGAGATCGGTTTTGGGGTTCGCATCGAAGATGACCCAACCGCCGACGACGCCAAGCACAGCGTGAGTGGCCATTCGACGATCGGCCCTCGCCAGTCGGTGAGTTACTCCTATCCCCTGGGGCCGACAATGCCCATGGAAAACGGCATGCGTGGCGGCCCGCCATTCCCGGGCATCCAACCGATTATCTACGCCTCCTTCAAACGCGTCGATGAAGGGCACGTGACGGCATTTCAAATCTATCTCGATCGCCCCTCCGCGCCGCGCACGCTCATCCTCGACAACGTTCGCCTGCTGCCGCCGATTTCCTACGAGGGAATTGTTGATGCCTTCGGGCAGTACACGCGCGCCGACTGGCCGGGCAAACTGAAAGATGAAAGCGAGTTCGCCCGCCGCCGCGCCGAAGAAGAAGCACAAATCCACGCCGCGCCCGCACTCCCCGATCGCGACGAATTCGGAGGATGGGCTTCCGGTCCCGAGCTTACACCCACAGGTTTCTTCACGACCATCAAGCGCGACGGCAAGTGGTGGCTGGTGACGCCCAGCGGGCACCTGTTCCTTTCCTTCGGAGTGGACACGATCGCTCTCACCGAAGGCCCCACGATGATCGACGGCCGCGAGAAGATGTTCACGTGGCTGCCGGCGGAAGGCGACCCGCTCGCCAAGCACCTGGGCACCACGACGGAAGTACTCTACGGGCCGGTCAAGAAAGGGCGCACATTCAACTTCTACTCCGCCAACTTGCAGCGCAAATACGGTGCGGATTGGCTCTCCCACTCCCGCTCGCTCGCCCTCGACCGCTTGCGCGCCTGGGGATTCAACACCATCGCCAACTGGTCCGACCCCGGGCTCTACGAACTGAAAAAAGTGCCGTACACCGCCACCATCGACCTCTCGGGCGATTACGCGCGCGTGGCCAGTGGCCAGGATTATTGGGGCAAGATGCATGACCCCTACGACCCGAAATTCGCCGCCGCGGTTGACAAGAGCATCCTCGAAACCGTCGGGCGCTACCGCGACGACCCGTGGTGTCTGGGCTACTTCATCGACAACGAAATCTCCTGGGGCTCGGGCGAGAGCGATCGCGGCCATTTCGGCCTCGCGTACGGGACGCTCGCGGAAGGCAAAGACTCGCCCGCCAAGCGCGCCTTCGTCGAGCAGTTGAAGCTCCACTACGCCAAGCTCCAAAACCTGAACCGCGCCTGGCACGCGAATTTTGCTTCCTGGGACGCGCTGCTCGGTCAGCCGTTCAAGCCCGAGGAGGCGCTCACGCCGCAAATGCGCCAGGACTTCGCCGATTATCTGAAGCGTTTTGCGGAGCAGTATTTCAGCGTCATCCGCGATGCGCTGCGGAAATACGACCCGAATCATCTCTACCTCGGCTGCCGTTTCGCCTGGCGCACGCCGGAGGCGGTCGCGGCGGCGGCGGAATACTGCGACGTGGTGAGCTTCAACATCTACCGCTCGCGCGTGGACGCCCAAGAATGGGAATTCACCGAAGGTCTTCACAAACCGGTTATCATTGGCGAGTTTCATTTTGGGGCTTTGGATCGAGGCATGTTCCACACCGGCCTGGTCGCGACTCCCGACCAGCCGGCACGCGCCGCGATGTACCGCGACTACATTCGCAGCGTTGTGGACAATCCGGCGTTCGTGGGGTGCGCGTGGTTCGAGTATTCTGACGAGCCGCTGACGGGCCGCGTCTATGACGGTGAGAACTACAACATCGGCTTCGTCGATGTGACGGACTCACCCTATCCCGAAATGGTCGAGGCGGCCAAAGCCGTCCACGCCGAGGCGTACCGGCGCCGGGCGGGAAAGTGAAAGGAATGTCGGATTTTTGATTTTTGCCTTTTGATTTTTGATTTTGCCCTTTGGATTTCTTCCTTTGTTCATGAACGAACTGCTCTTCAAGTCAGCCACCGCCATCGCCCGGGCGATTCGGGAGAAGCAAATCTCCTCCGAAGAATTCTTGCGCGCCTGCATCGAGCGAATTGAAACGGTCAACCCCCAGCTCAATGCCGTCGTGCAACTCCCGGCTGAATCGGCCCTCGAAGCCGCGCGCGCGGCCGACCGGGCGCTCGCCCGCGGAGAATTGAAGGGCCCACTGCACGGCGTCCCCTTCACGCTCAAGGACGCCATCGAAAGCGCGGGCGTCATTTGCACGGGCGGGACGCTCGGGCGCGCCGCCTACCTCCCGAGCGAAGATGCCACCGTGGTCAAGCGTCTGTCCGCCGCAGGCGGAATTCTGCTCGGCAAAACCAATTGCCCCGAGCTCGGCTGGGCCTGGGAAAGCGACAACCTGATTTACGGCCGCACCAACAATCCTTATGACCTCAAGCTCTCGCCCGGTGGCTCGAGCGGCGGCGAGTCGGCGATCATCGCCGCGGGCGGCTCGCCGCTGGGTCTCGGCAGCGATGCCGGCGGAAGCGTGCGCTTCCCAGCGCACTGCACGGGCATCACGAGCATCAAGCCAACTTCGGGGCGCGTTCCCCGCACCGGCCACTTCCCCAGCCCGGGTGGCACGCTCGACAGCCTCTGGCAGATCGGTCCGCTGGCGCGTTTTGTTGAGGACCTGATGCTGGTTCTGCCGGTGATTTCCGGCGTGGATTGGCGCGACGCCGCGATTGTCCCCGTGCCGCTCCGCGACGCGCGTGCCGTCGAAATCAGCAACCTGCGCGTCTCGTTCCACACCGACAACGGCATCGTTCGCCCCACGCGCGAGACCGAGCAGACGGTCGAGCGGGCCGCGAAGGTGCTCTCTTCAGCGGGCGCGCGCGTCGATGAAGTCCGCCCGCCGGGCATCGATCAAACCTATGAGATTTTCCTGAAACTGTTCTCCGCCGACGGCGGCGCGGGCACCGAAGCGTTGCTCAAGATGGCGGGGACGACGCGCGTCCACCCGTTGATGCAGCGCGTGCTGGAAACTCAGCGCGCCCACGCCCTCTCCATCGCCGAGTTCGGCAGCCTGGTCACGCGCTGGGACGCCTTCCGCAGCGCGATGCTTTCGTTTATGGAACGCTACGATGTGGTTGTCTGCCCCGTGTGCGCTTTCCCGGGAATGGTTCACGGCTCGACGTATGATTTGCTCGAGGCGTTCAGCTACACGATGACTTACAACCTGACGGGCTGGCCGGGGGCCGTGGTGCGCGCGGGAACTTCTCCGGAAGATCTGCCGATTGGCGTCCAAGTGGTGGCGCGGCCGTGGCGGGAAGACGTGGCGCTCAGCGTGGCACATTTCCTGGAAGGCGCGCTGGGCGGCTTCCAGCCGCCGGCGCTGTAGAGGCGACCAGCCAACGACTGAGCAACGTCGCTGTTGACTTTTCGCTTTTCATTACTCACCATGTACAAACTCGGGCAGGAGGGGCAAATGTCACAAGAAAATCCGGTTTCCATCGGGCGACTGATTTTGGTTCCGGCGCTGATCACCCTGGGCGTCACGATTCTTCGTCTGGCGGGCGAACTGCTGCACTGGTCGAAACTCCTGTTCAATCCCGATCCGGGGGGAGGAATGGCGCCTATCGGAATCTCTTGGCTGCCCATCGTTTTTGGGATCTATTTTGCGCTCAAGCTCACGGGCGCCGGCGCTGGCCCTGCAAGCCTGGGCCGGGCGTTCGGTTTCACCGCCCTGGGACTGGTGTTGATGGTGGGCGGAGGCTTTCTTTTCGGCACGTCGCAATTTAGTGGCGCGAAGCTCGCCGCGGGATGTGTGGTGATTGCGGCCTCGGCGCTCGTCCCCATCCTCGGCTGGTCCAGCCTGGGCAAGACGCTGCTCGCTTACGCTTATGCCGCGCGCATTCCGGTGGTGATCATCATGTTCTTCGCCATCCAAGGCAGTTGGGGGACCCATTACGACGGACCGCCGCCCGACTTTCCCGAGATGGGTTTCTTGCCAAAATTCTTCCTGATCGGTTTTCTCCCGCAGATGATTCTTTGGATCGCGTTCACGGTGATCGTCGGGATGCTTGTTGGCAGCATCACCGCCGCCATCGCGCGCCGCGGCCGGAGCGTCGCGCCAGCCACCTAGCCGGGTCATGCCCTTCGTACCGCCGGTCCTCGAACCTGGCAGGGGCAGACCAGAAAGGCAAGGCCTGCGCGAGCCGAGGCTGCCGCTTCCACGCGGAGTGGAGGGAGTCCTTGGACCAGTCGGCGGCTGTGAGTTTAGCTTCGCTCTCCCTCGACGAGTTTTCAAGTTATTTATTTTCAACAACATCCTAGCTTCGCGGAGTTCTTCATCAGTCCTTTTGTTTTCAACAACATCGTAGCTTCGCTTTGTTCCAAAAATTGTAACGCGCTGATTCTAAAGACTGTTCTAGCTTCGTGTCCTCCTATATATAAGGGCCGCGACCCGGCCAGCTTTTCGTTGTCGCCCCCGCGTCCGCGGGGGCCCACGGGGTCGGCACCTGGATTCCCGCTTTCCGCCAGTGGGCGGACCTGCGGTCGCGGGAATGACGGCACCGGTCCGCCAGCCAAGACCCGTGGTTTGTCAGGTCTGCGATTTTCGGGAGGATTCCGTCTTGGATGTCGCTGCCGATCAAGGGAGCTCCAAGGGGTCGAAGATCCATCGCTCCGCCAGCCGGCGGCCCCACCGGCCGCCCTCATCCATTTCGAAAAAACTAGTCTAGCACACTTGTCGTCAAAAGTCAAGAAGAACTTCGGCCCGGGTGGTGGGTCCCGCCCGCCTGGGATACCCGCCCCCTTCAGACCCGCTTGCACCAGGCTGGCTTGTGCTAGGATTCGCTCACGGAACACCGCTCTAGGGTCGGCTCGGGAGCAGCCGGATTCGGAACGAATCGACTCGATCCTTCAGGAAGGACAACGCATGCGCTACATGGGAGAATTTGAAGGCAAGGCCCGACTGACGATTAAGCTGCAGAGCCCCTTTACAGGGACCCAGTCATCCGCCTCTGCCAGCGTGCTGGAAGACGGACGAATCGACCTTGATCTGTACGACTTCAGCGATGAGGCGCAATCCAGCATGGGCAATGATGTGGCGTGGATCTGGAGAATCGAGACGGCGCACAAACCACGTTTGCTCGCCCTGCTCGAAGAACGAACCGGCACGCCGATCCGGGATGACCAGGCAATGCTCAACGCCTTCGCCCAACATTTTCGCCATGTTCACGCCATTCGTGACTGGCTGAAGGAGAAAGGGATACCCTACGAAGAGAAATTCGATTCGTGGGCTTGACCCTCCGAGGACGGCGCAAACCCGATAGTTGACGGGTCTGCGACCCGTGTAGCGCAAGTTTTGTAGAATGCAGGCGCCCTGCGCCAGCGGAATTTCGGCCAATTGTTTGCCCAAATCGCAGACATCAAGAGCGATGTCTGCGCCAGCCGCGGAGGGATTCAAGAGGCAAAACGTCGGCGGGCGTCTTCCTTCAACCGCAGAGCTGAGCTTTGCGCCAGCCGGGCGGGATGCGGATTTCAGCGGCGGGTTTTCCCATGAGTTCACGAGCAAAGTTGTGGGTTTTGTCGTCTGAATTTTTCAAGGGCTAGTTGCAGACCTCGCCTATCGAAAATCTTGAAATCGTCTTGCACGTTGCGCAACCGAGCGAGGGCAGCAAGCAGCTCCTTTTGAGAATTTCCGCTGTAGCTTGGATTGACGAGTCTTCGTTTCGCATACTGATAGACCTCGTAAGCCAAGAGGTCAGCGGCCTGAAGAGGCTTCGTCTCGAGATTCACGGGGAAGTGTATCTCTCCCAAATGGAAGACCATCGGCTGGTTTAACTTTTTTATTTGCTTGAAATAGTCCCGAGCATAGCCGCTAAATGTCCTATCAAGGCCGAAGAAGAAGTCGGCCTTTTCCCCTTCGCTGCAATAAGCAGTAACCCGATACACGACTTGAAGGAAGGGAAGAAAGTAGGCCTTGTTAGGAGACCCACTAGTTGTGAATTTCCCATGCTCCACTCGACCACCGGTAAGAAACCGTCTTTCTCCGGGATCCAACTGCTTCCACTCTTCGCCCACCACGGCGGCCCCGACTGGATAAATATGTGAATCCTTGATCGCCCGCAGAAGTCTGTGGAAGAACCTCTGAGCCTTGACATCGTCAAGGTCGTCGTAGGGCCTTACTCTGTGGCCGTCACCATCTCTCGCCCAGAAGCGCCTAGCATGAAATTCCGGTAAATGGAACTCTTCGAGGGCGTGGCGCCAATCAGTCTCCAATTTTTCCCATGCGTTCCTTTGTCCAAAATAGCCCGCGACGGCACATATTTTGGCGCCCTCGTGGATTCCGCTTTCATCAAAATAAATGTTCATGAGCGACGTCTGCGCCACACGCGGTCGCCTTAGTACACCTTATTTCCTTTGCCAACAGCGCGTTGCAATTCTCTCTGGCTCCGCTCCAGCTCCTCGTTGACAGCCGTCCGCTTGAGCGTCTGGTTCAGTTGGTCGAGTTCCCACCCGATGCGCCAGACGTCCCATTGCTGCTGGCGCTGGAGACGCAATTGTTCCTGTGCCTGAATCGATTGCTGAAGGGTTTGGCCAAACGTGGTCAGGAAATCCGCGAGCGCCGTGTGCGTTTGGCGTTCGTTGCAATTGGCTTGGAGCGCCACAGCGATCAAGTCGGTCCTTTCCTTGTCTGCTGCCAGGTGGGAGTTGATCCACTCAGCTAGACCATCCATCGCGGCTCGGGCTTCGGCTGCGTCTGTGGCCGCGATGAAGCCTCTCAATTCAAGCGAATTAACAAGCGCCATCCTTTGGTCTTTGGAGAAATAGTCAGTATTGCTCGTGTTGCGCAGGACGGAGGACGTGCAGCGCACAGCCGCCCTGTCAAGCGCCTGTCTTTCCTCTGCCGTCTTTCCAACATATGTACCTCCGGTCGGCCTAGTGAATGCTCGTCGGATGAGTTTGCACGAGTCGATTTGCCACGGGTCGAAGTCGGCACCGGCAGTATCGGATGGGGCTGGCTCCAGGGCGTTAGTTGTTGAGGAATCCCCTCCGAGGCTCTGAGCCCTCGCGGATGGGAGAGTGCAAATTAGGGCTAACAGCACCATTGCCCCCACTGGGAGCACGGTGGCACACGAAAGGGGTGGGATTCTGGTTTTCATTGCTGCAACGCCTCCGTTTCTCATTCAACCGTGATCCCGGGAGCAGGTGGCAGCGGTCGATTCGTGTTTTCAATTGACCGTGGGGTCGCCCGTCAAATAGCCCACGGCACAAGAACGCTGCCGTGGCTTGTATCTTAGCCAGCGTCATTAGAATACTTGCTCCGAAGGGTAGTGGGGTTTCGGGGAGGCCGAACCGTGGTGAGGCCCGATCTGCGTT
>Ga0315281_10005114_pt1 | contig 18831 bp, 19 predicted proteins | sample YL17G07_0_MG_FD_204540 | JGI IMG/M metagenome (GOLD analysis project Ga0315281, IMG submission 204540) | Sediment microbial communities from Yellowstone Lake, YNP, Wyoming, USA - YL17G07_0 | ecosystem: Environmental > Aquatic > Freshwater > Lake > Sediment | place: USA: Wyoming | collected... | reverse complement strand
GGCGCTGGAAGCCATCCTCGCGCTGCTGATCCCCGCCGTGAAGCAACTGGTTGTTCTTTTTTCAAATACGAATTCCGCCGATTTTGTCGAGATCGCCCACGGCGCATTGCGCGCGCTCGGTTCCGCCGACGATCCGGGCGAGCTGCTGCTCTCGCTCGATGCGCGCATCTCGCACATCCTCGTCGACGAATTCCAGGACACTTCCATCAGCCAGTGGGAGCTGCTCGAGCGTCTCACCGCCGGGTGGCAGAAAGGCGACGGCCGCACCGTGTTCGCGGTCGGCGACCCGATGCAGTCCATCTACCGCTTCCGCGAAGCCGAGGTGGGCCTGTTCCTGCACGCGCGCAGCGCGGGCCTGGGCGGCGTGAAGCTGGAGCCCATCGTTCTCACGACCAACTTCCGCTCCCAGGCCGGGATCGTGGACTGGGTCAATGTTATTTTCCCATCCGTCCTTCCTTTGATTTCCGATGAGGCCTCGGGAGCGGTTTCCTACTCGCCATCCACCACGCATCATCCGGCCCTGTCTGGCGCGGCTGTTGCGTGGCATTGTTCCTTCGATCGTGAAACCGAAGCCGGGAAAGCGGTTGAACTCGTAACAGCCTCCACCGGCTCGACGGCGATCCTCGTGCGCAACCGCAGCCACCTCGACGCCATCGTGCCCGCGCTCCAGGCGGCCGGCATCCGCTACCGGGCGGTGGAAATCGAGCAGTTGGGCGAGAAGCAGGTGGTGCAGGACCTCTACGCGCTCACCCGCGCGCTGCTGCACCCGGCCGACCGTGTCGCGTGGCTCGCAATACTGAGGGCACCGTGGGTTGGTCTGGAGTTGTCTGAGTTGAGCAGGTTCTTTGAAAACAGGAACGACCAGACAATCTGGGAGCGCGTGCAGGGCATTCCTTGCCTGGATCGTTTCCGCGCGGTCCTCGCCCCCGCGATCGTCAACCGCCTGCGCGGCGGCCTGCGCGAGAGCGTCGAGGGCGTCTGGCTGGCGCTTGGCGGCCCGGCCTGCGTCGAATCCGGGACCGATCTTGAAGATGCCGCGATCTACCTGGACGAGCTGGAGAAACTGGAACAGGCGGGCGGCCTCCCCGAGCCAAAGCTGCTCGAAGAAAAACTGCAAAAGCTCTGGGCGCTGCCCGACGTCGACGCCGGCCCGGGGAGCGTGGAGATCATGACCATCCACAAGGCCAAGGGCCTCGAGTGGGACACCGTCATCGTGCCCGGCCTCGACCGCGCCCCGCGCTCCGGCGAGCGCAAGCTCTTCGAATTCAAGTCCCTCGCCGGCGCAAAACTGCTGCTCGCCCCGATCAACGAAACCGGCGGCGACAAGGAACCACTCTACGAATACGTACGCCGGCTCGGCGCGGACGCCGAAGACATCGAAGCCGGGCGCCTGTTCTACGTCGCCGCCACCCGCGCCAAGCAGCGCTTGCACCTGCTCGCGTGCGCGAAACCGGACGAGGCGGGCGCACCGAAGGCTCCCAACAAGCGATCACTGCTGGCCAAAGCCTGGTTCGAGGCCGCGCGGCACTTTGCGCCCGCGCCGCCGGTACCCGCCGCCCCTGCCGCGCCCGCGCGGCCGCAGTTCCTGCGCCGCCTCCCGGCGGCCTGCCGCGTGCCTCCGCCGCCCCCGCCCGCCGCCTGGGAAGCGCCGCCCGATGCCCGCGATGAGGATGAGAAACCGCAGTTCGATTGGGTGAACGAAGCGACGCGCCTCGCGGGGGTGGTGGCGCACGCATGGTTTCACCGCGTCGCGGTGGACGAATTGCAGGGTTGGAATGCGCGGCGTGTCGACGCACTGCGGCCGCGGTTCACGCGCGAACTCGAGCGCCAGGGCGTGGCTCCCGCGCAAATGAAACGCGGCCTCGAATTGGTGACAGCGGCCCTGAAGAACGCGCTGGCCGACGAGCGCGGCCGCTGGATCCTCGGTCCGCATCCGTTTGCCCGCAGCGAACACCGGATCAGCACGCCGGCCAGGAAGAACATGCGCATCGACCGCTGTTTCACGGACGCGCAGGGGGTCCGCTGGGTCGTGGATTTCAAGGTCGGCGAGCACCGGGGAACGGATACCGGGGCCTACCTGGACGAGCAGCAAAAGCGCTACGCCCGGCAACTCGACGGATATGCGCAGGCGATGGGCGGGGCGCGCCGGGCGCTCTATTTCCCGCTGCTGCGCGGCTGGCGCGAGTGGTAGCCGCGCGCGCGGCTAGGCCGCCGCGCCGCCCATCTTGCTGACGACGCCGCCCATGATGCGCTCGAAGAACGGCACGTCGGGCACCTCCTCCATGAACGCCGCCTCGCCGGCGCGGAAACGGCGCGTGATCTCGGAGCGGGTGCACTCGACATAGTCCTTTTCGCCCCGGTCGGAGAAGATGTAGCGGGTCTTGCGCGGACTGACGAAGATCAATCGCACCGGCCGGCGCTCTTCCGTGCCGGCTTCCTTCAATTCCACCCAGTCGCCCTGCTTGAGGTCCTCAGGGTAGTTGGCGCCGCGCGCCCCGCGGCCGTACTGCGGCGCGTCCGCCGCGGACAGTTCCGCCTCGCTGACCTGCACGTTGCCGGCGCCGAACGGGTTCTTCATCGTGATGCTCGGCGTGAAGTCGAGCGCCGAAGGTATCGATGCGGGCGCCGCCGCGCCCGGCTCGGCGGCCGCGCCCTTGGCCGCGGCCATCATGATCCTGGTGTGGTAATTCATCAGTTCGGCGAAGAAGCGCTCGCGGATTTCCTCGTCGATGCCGGCGGCATTCAGGCCGGCGGCGATGCGCTTGAGCAGCGCCGGCACCATTTGCGCGAGCTTGCGGCGCTCTTCGTGGCTTTCCTTGGGCTGGACGCTCCAGATCAGCTGGTCCATCGCTTCGATCGCGTTCTTCCACGCCGTGCTCGCCACCCCGCGCTTGACGTGGATGATCATCATCAGCTGCAGCCACTGCTCGATCAGGAATTCGAGCACCGGGCCCGGCAGCGGATAGACCTGCACGCGCGCGCTCACCTCCTGCTGGGCCACGCTCTTGGCCACCGCCAGCGCCTCCTCCTGCATCACCCGCTCGGCGGCGGAGCGCGACTCCTGCTCGATGCGCCGGTCTTCACTCGCCATGAGGGCGACCAGCTGCTCGCGGACGATGTCGAAGATGTCCACTTCGTCCTTGAAGCCGGTGATCAGCTCCTGCAGGATGGTCTCGAGGTGGCCGAAGAGGGCGCTCTTGGTGTTGAAGTCGGCCGGCAGGCGGATCGCGATCTCGCCCAGGGTATCGAGCAGCAGCCGCGCCGGATGGTCTTTCTTGGAGAAGAACTCCTTGTCCGCGATGGCGACCTTGAGCATCGGAATCTGCAGCCGGCCGATGAGCCCCTTGGCGCCCAGCGGGATCTTCGGATCGTCGAAGAGCTGGTCGAAAATCCTCGCCACGATGTCCAGCGTCATCGCGTCCATCTGGCCCATGCTCGCGCCGACGTTCGAGCCCTTGAGCTCGTGCAGGATGTTCGTCGTTCCGGTCACCGCCTCGCCCGAGGGCAGCGTCGCGCCCGCGCCCAGGGCGGCGAGGCCGTCCAGCTGCAGCTGCGTGAGCGAGCCCAGGAGCTCGGCGCCCTGCATCAACGGCTGGCCGCCGACCCCCGAGCCCCCGCCGCCTGGCCCCGCGCCCGCGTTGGCGGCCATCATTTTCTGCAGCATCGCGAAAATGTCCTGGCTGGCGGCCTCCGGTTTTTCGCCCTCGCCCTTGGCGGCCTTCTTGTCTTCGTCCTTGCGCGTCACCGCGTAGCGGATCTTCGGCAGGATCGAGTTCTGCACCAGGAGCTCGTTCACTTCCTTGTAGATGGCGCGCACGGAATCGAGCACGTGGTCATCGAACAGCTTGACGAAGATCGAGCGCAGCTCGAGCTCTTCGATCCCCTGGCGGCAGGTCTGCTTGTAGGCGTCGCAGATCGCCTGTGGGCTGAACGGATTGTCTTCGGAGGGCAGGTCGGCGTCGCCCAGCAGCACGCCCACCCGCTGGTCGAGCGCGTTGATCTCCTCGTCGCAATTGCGGCGCATGCGCGCCGCCAGTTCGTTGAACGCGAGCGTTTCGTTCAGGTCGTCGTCGGCCATCAGCTCGAGCATCGAGACGTCGGCGTCGGCGAAACTGCCGCCGATCTTGCGCGCCCGGTTGCTGCGCTGGTTGAACTCGCCCAGGTAGCGCACGCGGTACGCCTTCTCCATGGCCGCGCGCTGCGTGCCCGCGGCGTCCCTGGCGGCCAGGTAGAGCTTCTGCTTTTCGCGGTCCTGGGTCTTGGCGGCCAACTCCGCGAGCGCCGCGTCCGCCTTGTCGAACATGCCGGCGATGGCCTGCTCCAGCTGCGCGCTGACCAGGTCACGGCATTGCGTCAAGAGCCCGTCGAAGACAGAGGTTCCCTGCGTGGCCATCGGCAGATCCGCGTGCCCCATGTCAAAAAGTGTAACGATTGTAAGCCATTGGCCGCGTGAGGGATTTCACGAAACCACAGAATCTTCCTGAATATTCCCGGCCGGCAAGGTCCCGCATGCGCGCCCGGCCTCGCTTACCCTGGCGCCATGAGCCTCAAACGCCGCAATCGCTTCGCCCGCGCCTGCTGCCCGGGCGCCGTGACATTCAATGGAGGTAAATCATGACCCGAATCACCGTACTGCTGATCCTGTCGCTCCTCGCTGCACCGACCTGGGCGCAATACCCGGTGCGGCCGATCCGCCTCATCGTACCGGCCGCCCCGGGCGGGGGCACCGACATCTCCACGCGCAGCATCGTGCCGGCGCTGCCTGAACGACGCCACGCAGAAAGCGCTGAAGGACGAGGGCGTGCTGCGGCGCCTCGCCGCCTCGGGTACCCAGCCGATCGGCGCGGGGCCCGAGCAGGCCGCCGCCCACATCCGCGCCGAGATGGCGCGCTGGGACCGGGTGCTGAAGGCGGCCGGCGTGGGGCCGAACTGACGTCCGCTTGACCGCGCCGCGCCCGGCACGTATCGTCTTACCTGACTATCTTACTTTTCGGGGGCGGACGCCGTGGAGAACACCCGGGTATCGAGCAAGGGCCAGATGATCATCCCCAAGCGGGTGCGGGAGGCGCTCGGCCTGAAGAAGGGGACCGAGCTTGCTGTCGAGCTGCTCCCCGAAGGCGGCTTCGCCGCACGGCCGAAGGCGACCGACCTGGTGGCCCAGGTCAGAAGCATCGCCGGGATGCTCGCGCACCGCGGCAAGCGCATGTCCCCGACGCGCGAGCGGGCTGCGATCCTGGCCGCCGTGCTTGCCGAGGACGAGCGCACCAAGCGCAAGGCGCGGAGGCGGTCGTGATCAGCGTGGACACGAATGTACTCGCGAGGTTTGTGCTGGCCGACGACGCCGCGCAGCACCGTCGGGCGGTCGCCGCGCTCGAGGCGGACGAAGACCTCTTCATCCCGGTCACCGTGCTGCTCGAGCTTGCCTGGGTGCTGGGCGCCCGGGACGCGACGCGCGCCGAGATCATCTCGGCGCTACGCAAGATCGTCGGCTTGCCGCGCGCGCATGCGCAGCATCCGGAGGCGGTACGGCGTGCGCTCGACTGGATGGATACCGGGCTGGACGTCGCGGACGCGTTCCACCTGGCGCTGAGCGAGCGCACCGACAAGTTCCTGAGCTTCGACGCGAACCTGTCGCGCCGTGCAGCGCGTCTCGGCGCCCGCCCGCCGGTGGCTGCTCCCTGAATTCGATCCGGAACCGCAAGTTGAAGACGCGCCTTGGCCTTCGCCAGCGCCTGTTGGCAATTCGGAAGATGGGACTCGTGCAATGGAGCGGGAGAAAGCTACGCCGCCCCAAGCCCGTTGCGACGCTGCGCGGAAGGAAAACGGTAGCGGAACTGCTCGTAAAAAGCCGAAGGTAGACGTTGCATGTCCCTGAAACGCCCCCGCGGCGACCCCGGCACCCTCGTCGTCCTCGAGCACACGTCGAAGATCCTCAAGGGCAATCCGCTCGGCGATCCGCACCTGCGCAAGCTCGGCGTCTGGCTGCCACCGGGCTACGACGACGGCGGCCGCAGTGCACGCCCCAAGCGCTACCCGGTCCTCTACGACCTCGTCGGCTTCACCGGCTCCGGCCTCGCGCACGCCAACTGGAAGCCCTTCGTCGACGGCGAATTCCGCACACTGGAGGGCCGCGAGCACCGCGGCTGCTTCGGCAAATCCTCCGGCGGCTACGGCTCGATCATCCACGGCATGCAGTACACCAAATACTGGGGCGCCATCGCCGACCACCGAGGCCTTTGCCGCGCGTGCTACACTGTCTTACGCGGATCATTGAAAAGGGCCGTCGCCATGAGCACGCTCACCATTCGTCTCGACCCGGCGCTCGAGAAGCAACTCAACGTAGTCGCCAAGGCCACCAAACGCCAAAAGAGCGAGATCGTGCGTGACGCCCTCCGCCGGCAGTTGGCGCTCACGCAGTTTCGCGCCTTGCGCTCCGCCTCGCTGCCGTTGGCCGAGGCCGCCGGCTACCTGACCGACGAGGATGTGTTCCGCGACGTGTCGTGAGGGTGGTGCTCGACACCAACGTACTGGTGAGTGCGTTCACCGCGCGCGGCCTGTGCGCGGATCTTCTTCAGGCACTTCTCGCCGACCACGTGCCTGTCGTCAGTGTCACGGTACTCGCCGAACTGGAAATCGTTCTGCGCGCCAAGTTCCGGCACTCTGTGCAAGGCGCCGCCGAGCGCGCCGGATTTCTGCGCCAGTATTGCGAGCTCGCTGCGGCAGCCAAACCACGGGCCATTCATGGCATCGACGCCGCGGATCGAAAAGTGATCGCGGAGGCGCTCGCGGCCTCTGCCGATGCGCTTGTCACCGGCGATCAGGCGATGCTCGAACTGCAGGCCGTGGACGGCATGCCGATCCTGTCGCCGCGGCAACTCTGGGATACCTTGCGCCGATCCCGGAAAGGATGACGGGGCACCGGGTGCGGGTACACGCGGAGTAGGCATGTCCCTCAAACGCCCCCGCGGCCTCGGCTCGGAACATGCCGGCACCCTCGTCGTCCTCGAGCATCACTCACGGATCCTCAAGGGCAACCCGCTCGGCGATCCTCATATAAGGAAGCTCGGCGTCTGGCTGCCGCCGGGCTACGACCACGGCGCAAGGAAACGCTTCCCGGTGCTCTACGACCTCGCCGGTTTCACCGGCTCCGGCCTCTCGCACACGAACTGGAAGCCCTTCGGCGACAACGTCCCCGAGCGCGCCGCGCGCCTCATCCACGAAAAGAAAATGGGGCCCGCGATCATCGTCTTCCCCGACTGTTTCACCGCGCTCGGCGGCAACCAGTACGTCAACTCCTCCGCGATCGGCGACTACGCCGACTACCTCACGCGCGAGATCATCCCCTTCGTCGACCGCGAATTCCGCACCCTCGCCAGCCGCGAACACCGCGGCTGCTTCGGCAAATCTTCCGGCGGCTACGGCTCCATCATCCACGGCATGCAGTACACCAAATACTGGGGCGCCATCGCCAACCATTCAGGGGATGCCTACTTCGACTTCGTCTACTGGCACGACTGGCCGAACACCCTGAACGAACTCGCCAAGTACCGCGTCCCCAAGCGCAAGCCCGGCGCGCAGAAATTTCCCCGCAACCGGAAACTCGAAGCCGGCCTGGACGACGGCCGCATAGCCAGGTTTTTAAAAAAGGTTTGGTCCAAAGAAAAATTGAGCAGCAAAGAGGGCCACGCCATCATGAACCTCTGCATGGCCGCCACCTACGACCCCGATCCGCGCGCGCCCCTCGGCTTCCGCATCCCCTTCAACGCCGAAACCGGCGAAGTCATCCCCGAGCGCTGGCGACAATGGCGCCGGCACGATCCTGTTAATTTAGTTTCTTCTTACAAACAAAACCTGAAATCCCTGCGCGGCATCTACATCGACTGCGGCTGGCGCGACCAGTACCACATCCACTACGGCTCGCGCATCCTGTCGCAGCGCCTCGCCGAGGCCGGCATCCGGCACCGCTACGAGGAGTTCGATGACGACCATTCCGATATCGACTATCGGATGGACGTCAGTCTGCCGTTTCTCTACCGGGCGCTGATGCGCTGATGGCCGACGTGGGCGTCGTTCACTGTCTTAGCCCACTCTTGTACAACAGTTCCTCTACGGCGCTATCGAATATTGATGCGATCTATTTCATCGACAAGGAAATTAGAAAAGGCAAGGGGCAATGGGAAAAGAAAATCACAGAAGCACTTTCCCGAGCAGGAAAGGCGACTTTTAAGAAGCGAAAATTCGAGCTCGACGGTGAGGCGTTTGAAATCGAAGCGGCAACGCCGGTGACTGGAAAAATTGAGATAGGAATCGATATTAAGAGGATCGAAGCGCGACGTGACATACATAAGCGTAGCGACGAAATAGTCAACAAAGCCAGAGCATTCAGGGAGGCATATCCTGATTCTCAGTTTGCTGCCGTTATTTACTACCCGTTCATTGACGAACACATAAACGTTCAAAACCGTCTCCGGGCGACACAAATAGACGCAGTTGTATTTGCGTCAGACGGTGAGGAATCAATAGAGAACGCCGCAAAGCACTTACTCGCTGGTCTCAAAAACAAGAGAGCAAAGTAACAACTATTGCTGCAATCGTGCCTGACGCCTCTGAGCTCGAAGCGGTGATGCGCTGCCACGAGCGCAGCAAGCACCACTTGAACCGCTTCGCCGCCGGGCCCGGCGAGCTCGACTGGGCGAACCAGCCCGATCCGTTCCGGCGCTACGCGGGCGCGGTGCTGACGCGGTTGCCGGTGCTCGGGCCCGACGAGGAGCCGGTTTCGCCCGCGTACGAGAACCTGTACGCGCGCGGCGCGGACCGGCACCGCGCCTGCTCGAATACGCGCTCGCGCTCCCGGCGTGGAAGCAGGCGGGCGGCACGCGCTGGGCGCTGCGCGTGAGTCCGTCGAGCGGCAATCTGCATCCCACCGAGGGCTAGGCGCTGATCGGCGGGATCGCGGTGCTGGGCGAGGCGCCGGGGCTGATCCATTACGCGCCGGCGCAGCATGGCCTGGAGCGGCGCGCCTCGACCCGCAGCCGCAGCAGGATGAACCGGTAAACGACGACGACCCCGCCGGCGTTGATCGCCAATGGGAACCAGAGCTTGGCGCGTGGTAACAAGTGGTTACTATAGTCGTGGCTGCGATCCGCGTTCTTGAGTATCTCGAGAGATCCGGCCGATCGCCGTGGCGGCGCTGGTTCAACGATCTGGACGCGATTGCCGCAGCCCACCAAGCGTGGGAAGACTACAAGCAGCGCCGCAAGAAGGGCGCGACATAGGAGCAGGCATGGGACTGACCCGGGATTTCAAGGAAACCGTCGTGGCGCGCGCGCGAAGCGACGCGAGATTCCGCGACGCGATGTTCGCGGAAGCGATCAACGCCTACCTGGCCGGGGATACGCAAACCGGCAAGGCGATGTTGCGCGACCTGGTGAACGCGACCATCGGCTTTGAAGGTCTTTCGGCGGAGATCAAAAAGCCCTCGAAAAGCCTGCACCGCATGCTCGCGACGCGCGGCAATCCGAGCACCGGGAATTTCTTCGGCATCGTGAAGGCGTTGCAGAAAAAGACCCGCACGCGCTTGCGCGTCGCGGTGCAATCGCAGTGATCGTCGCCTCCGGCATCGCCATGCAGGTTCGCCGGGCAGGCATCGCAAAAAAAACAGCGAGGCGCGGAAATCTCGCCTCGCTGCCGTGCGGCGCTCGGCGCCGCGGCCGGTTCGTCCTGCGACGAATTCGAGCTACTTGCCCTTGGTCGTCACGTCCTTCTTGTCCGGGCTCTTGACGGGGCCGTCCTTGGTCTTGACGTCCCCGCTCTTGGCCTTCGGCTTGGGTTCCTTCTTGGCCGGTTTGGCGGCCGCCGGCGCCGCCTTGGGCGCTTCCTTGGCGTCTTTGGTCTTGACTTCCTTGCTGTCCGGGCTCTTGACGGCTGCCCCGCCCTTGCTCGTGACGTCCTTCGACTGCGCCACGGCGCTGGCGCTGGCGGCCGCGAACACCGCGGCGATGACGACGGATAACAGTTTGCTCATGACTTTCCTCCCGGTTGGTTTAGGTGCCTGGGGTGGCGTCTTGGTGCGTCTTCCCCGTGGCGCAATTCTAGAGCATCCGGCATCGCCATGCAGTTCGGGGCCAACGAGCGGGAGCTGGACGTGGTGCCGCGGGGCCCTGCGCAGCTGGATCACGACAGCTCCGCCGGCAGCTCGCCCCGCGCACGCATCGACTCGATCGAGCGCCTGGCCACTTCATAGCCCAGGTGCCGGTAGCTCTCGAACTGTGCCTCGTCGAAGAACTGGTCCGCCGTGGTCTCGTGCGGAAAATCCTTCATCGTGCGCCGGTAATTCATGATGTCCGGCGGCATGTCGGCGGTGAGCGAGGATTTCCAGTAGATGAGCGTGCCGGCCGGCGCACCGTTCGGATACCGGATCTTCGCCACGGCGTAGTGCCGCGCGCCCGGCCGGGCGCCGCGCGGCCGGATGTCGTCCACCTTGCTCTGGCCGAAATCGAATTCGACGCCGAAATCCGTGTAGCACTTGCGCCGCGCCTCGGCGAGGTCTTCGAACGCGTACTTCGGATCGGCGCCCGCGTCGCTCGCCAGGATCAGCGCGCAGCGCCGCCGCACCAGCTCGTAGATGCCGAGGTTCTCGAAGTGCCCGCCGTCGCTCAGGCTGACGAACGGGTAGTCCTGGTCCGCCGAGCCGGTGAGTTCGGCCCACCAGTAGCGCAGGCCGAACATCGGGTCGCGCTCGCGCCAGGCATCCGGGTGCCCGGTGTTGCCGCACCAGTGGCCCAGCCGGACGTTGAACACGGTCATGAGGAAGGCGACCGCGGGCGAGGTGTGGTAGCCCATGTTGGGGCTCGCCGCGGCGCCCGAGATGGCGACCGCGGTGCCCAGCATCATGGACCGGTCTTCGGCGTCCTTGCCGTACCCGCGCACCGGGCGGTAGCCGCCGGTGATCTGCGACGAGGCGGGCTCGTAACCCGCATGCAGCGCGCTGAAGGAGAACGAAGCCGCGCGCCGGTTCTGCCACGCAAGCTGGCGGCCGCGGTTGAGGTTGATGGCGGTGCCCAGGATGTGGAGCGGCTTCTGGCCGGCAAGGTCGGCGAGTTCGACGTCGTCGTCCTCGTCGAAGCCGGTGAGCGGATGGGGCTTGCGGGCCGGGTTGGTGGCGCCGAGGTAGCAGCGCGTGAGCCGGTTGCGGTAGAAGTGGTGCAGCGAGAACACGTTGATGTTCACCCGCCAGGACAGGAACAGCGCCGCCAGGAACGCGGCGAGCGTCATCGCCGGCAGCGCCCAGAACAGCTTGAACCAGCGCGAAATGGATGCGGTGTCCTGCGCCGCGATGTCCACGAACTGCCGCCCCCAGCTTGGCGCTTCGATGTCGCGCACGGTGAGGACCGGCGATCCCGGGGTGCGCTCGGTGCGCAGGTACACGCCGGCGGCGGGGGGCGCGGGCACGCTCGCGGCCGGCGGGGCGAGCGCCAGGTGCAAGCTGCTGGGCACCGCCTCTAGCGTGCGGTGCACGCCCCAGGAGAGCGCCAGCAGCAGCCCGCCGACGAACGCGTACGGCGCAAGCATGGTGAGGAGCTCAACGAAGCGGTTCGATTCGGGCGTGCCGGTGGCCTTGCTGCGCGAGGCGAATACGCCGAACAGCGTGCTCAGCACCCAGGTCGCGCCGCCCAGGCCGACGATCCAGTTGTCGGCGAAGCGGATCGTGGATGCGCCGTAGAACGCGATGCCGAACAGCACGATCCAGGCGAGGCCCAGCGCGAGCAGCCGCGCCCCGAACACGCTCCAGAGCTCGCGGTCGGGCTCGCCGAAGCGGCGCCCCATCAGGCCGATGTGCGCGACCACCATCAGCATGATCGCGCCGATCACCATCGGCGGGCCGAAGGCGACGCCCACCCACAGGCGGTGCGCCTCCGGCACCGCGACGATCGCCTCGGCGACGCCGAGCAGGAGCGCCGCGCCGAGCGCGCCCGTGAGCAGCGCGACGATGACGAACATCCCGGCCCACTTGGCCTTGCGGCGCGACTCCAGCAGGTTCAGTTGCGCCTTCACGTGCGGGACGAAGGCGGTGGCGAACGCCAGGCCGAGCAGCCACACCAGGAAGTAGGCGAGCGTCACCGAGCGGAACCAGGGCCAGGGGGCGATCGTCTTGCCGTGCAGCTGGATGTAGTAGGCGGCGGTGAAGAGCGCGGCGGCGAGCACCGGCAGGTCGACCAGGATGCGCAGCGTCCAGGGGCGCATGAACCAGGGGCGCTGCACGCCCGCGGCGGCGGGGACGTGGAGCAGGTTGCGCGCGATGAGCAGGGTCGGTGCGAACAGCAGCGCGAGCACGATCAGGTCGTACCAGTGGTGCAGCGGCTCCCAGGGCTGCACGGCGTCGGCGACGAGCGCCGCGCCGCGCGGCGCGAGCAGCAGCGCGCCGAGCAGCGCCACCACGATGGTCAGGTTGAGCAGCAGGTTGCGCAGGTAGGTGGCCACCGCGACCAGCGTGTCCCGGCTCATGCCGACGCGCGGCGTGAGGTAGTTGCTGAAGGCGCGCAGGAAGCGGATCGCCGGGTGCTCGAGCCCCCTGGCGTCGCGGCGCGCCAGCTTTTCCTCGGCGCCGGCGACGCTGCCGCCGGCGTAGCGCCGGATGAACAGCGACAGCCACGAGCCGATGTAGCCGCCGCCGGAAATGGTGGAGAGGTAATCGAAGCGCCTGAGAAGATTGAGCTCCGCGAGCGCCTGGATCACGCCCAGGTTGAACGTGGCGCTGCGGATGCCGCCGCCGGAGAAGGCGAGGCCGAGCGCCCGGCCCTTGGGCGGCATGCCGCCCCGCGCCTGCTCCTCGGCCAGCACGGACTCGAAATCGGCCGGCCCGTCTTGTTCCATGGCGCCTCCCAATCAATACCCGCTGCAGAACTGGAAATGCATCGGATCCTTGCCGGCGCCGCTCCAGCGTCCGCCCCAGGTGAAGCCGAAGGACTCGAAGACCTCGACGATGCCGGGGGCCATGTCGCCTTCCCGGCCCATGCCGTTGGTCTCGGGATTGAGGTCGAGGGCGATGCCCCAGGAGTGCGTCGAGAGCTTGCTGCTGGATCGCTTGGCGCGAAAATTGAAGCAGCCCCCGTAGGTGTCGCCGAGCTGCGCCTTGGCGATCTTGCGCAGCGTGTCGCCACGCTTTACGACATAGATCCGCGCCACATTCCCTCCTATACCCGCGCGCACCGTCCCCGTAGAAATTGGCCGCGCGCTGAAAATGCTACGCCGCAGACAAATATTTGAAAAGCGCTTGCGTCGATCTGCACGAGACGGGCCAGATCTTCGCCCGGGAAATTCGCAAGAGCCGGTAGGCGGGGAGGCGTTGGCTGCCGCCTGGCTAGGCCTTCGCCGCCTTGAGTTCCTCCAACCGGTCGGTGGCCGGCGCGGGGGTGCGCGAGAGCGCGCTGATTTCGGCGCGCAGCGCGGGGGTCATTTCGATGCGCACCGAGTTGAGCGAATCCCGCAGCTGCTCGAGGTTGCGCGCGCCGACGATGGGCGCGGTGATGGCCGGGTGCGCCCCCACCCAGGCGACCGCGGTGCTCACCGGGTGCAGGCCCTTCTTTTTGCAGAAGGCGACGAACTTGCCGGCCACGTCGAAGGCCCATTTTTCGCCGTAGCGGGCTTCGTACATCTTGTTGGACTTCAGGCGTCCCGCCGCTTTCGCGCCCTGCTTGCCGGAGTATTTGCCCGAAAGCAGGCCGGCGGCGGCGGGGCTGTAGGGCATCACGCCGATGCCATTGGCCTCGGCCATCGGCAGCAGTTCCACTTCGGCCTGGCGCTTGACCAGGCTGTACATCGGCTGGATCACCTGCAGCCGCGCCCAGTCGTGGCGCTCCTGCAGGTCAACGGCGCGCTGCGTCTGCCAGGCCGAATAATTGCTCACCGCGGGATAGAGCACCTTGCCCGCGCGCACCAGGTCTTCCAGCGCGCGCATCGATTCCTCCAGCGGCGTGCGCTTGTCGTAGTGGTGCAGGAAAAAGACCTCGACGCGGTCGGTCCGCAGGCGCTTCAGGCTCGCTTCCGCCGCGCGGATGACGTGGCGGCGCGAAGTGCCGCGCGCGTTCACGTCGTCGCCAGTCGGGTTGAAGCACTTGGTGGTGATGACGAGGTCGTCGCGATGCCCGTGCATCAGCGCGCCGAGGATTTCCTCGGACTTGCCCTTGTTGTACTGGTCGGCGCTGTCGAAGAAATTGATGCCGGCGTCGCGGCAGGCCTTGTACATGGCCGCGGACGTGGCCTCGTCGGCATCGCCGCCGAAGGACATGGTGCCAAAGCAAAGTTCGGAGACTTGTACGCCGGTGCGGCCGAGGGGTTTGTGTTTCATGGGTACAGTCTACTTCGGCCGGACCCAAGTCTCCGACCACGCGAGGCAGGCGCTCGACGAATCGCGTTCGCCGCGCTTCTCCGCGTAGGGCGTTCCCGCCGCGACGCGGCCGTTGAGCGAGATCCGCGCGGCCTTCGCCGGAAAGAACGTGCTGAAGACGCCGATCGGGCGGCCGCCGGACCCCGGCGGCATGTTGAGCACGAAGGGCGCGAGGAAATCCTCCCACGACAGCAGGACCTCGGCATCCTTGGCGGTCACCAGCTCCGCGGCCCTGGTGTCGATGCCGCCCAGGCGCGCGAATGCGCCCTGCGCAACCGGCGTTTTAGCATCTGCAAAGGCCGGGAACAGCAACGATTCGATCTCCTTCTGCAGCCAGCGCGCCACCGGCGGGTTGTCGGACCAGATCTTCACTTCGCCTCCGGTGAGCGTGCTTTTCATGAAGAGAGCGTGGCCCGCGCCCGCCGGGCACCACAGCACGCGCCAGTGGCTCGCGCGGTCGGTCTGCGTCTTGCCGCCGTCGGGGCTGTAGCGGATGAACGAGTTTTCCCCGGTCATCATTACGTCGTTCGGATCCACGGGTGAGGTCATGGTTTTGCTCCGTTGCGCTGAGGTTCACATAAGATATCAGGCAATGAAGGATGTCTACATTGCCGGCACCGGCTGCACGGCCTTCGGCAAGCTCGCCGGGCGTTCCTTCCAGGACCTGACGCGCGAGGAGGACCCGGTGCGTCCGGGTCGGGGCATGAGGTGGACGGTTGTATTAAAGCCCCTCTTTTCTACGAGTGCTTGAGGACGTCGCGGATCGTCTCGACGACGATCTTCTTGCTGTAGGGCTTCGTGATGTAGCCGTCCGCGCCAAGTTCCAGTCCGCGGCGCACGTTCTCCTTTCCGGTGATCACCGTCAACAGGACGACCGGGAGCAGCGCCAGCCTGGGATGGCGGCGCATGGCCGCCAGGATCTCGAAGCCGTCGCCGTCCGGAAGCCTGATGTCCAGGAGCACGATCTCGGGCAGCCGCCCCGCGTAAAACTCCTGGCGTAACGCTTGCTGGCTGGCGGCCAGACGAACAATGTATCCGCCCATGCTGACCCGCATGTCGGCGAGCGCGGCCTGGTCCGGGTCGTCCTCCACGACAAGTACCGATATTTCGCCGGGCGTTTTCTGCAGCGGTTCGCGGTTCCTGATGCGCTCCAGGGCCAGGAAGGCACCCGTGTCACCGAGCGTCGCGGCCGCCAGGCTCGTCTGACGCTCGAAGTGCTTGCGGTCTTCCTCGGCGAGCGCCGCCCGCGCCGCCCGCGGCGCCTTGAACAGATCCGTGAAATCCAGATTCTGCGTGATGTCGGCCAAGGTCGAACTCAGATAGCCGAGTTCCTCCATTTCAGCGAGCCAATCGGCAAGCAGCGTGTCGGGAAACTGGCGCAGACAGCCTCGAACGACGTCGAAGTGCGTATTCTGGTCGATCAGCGCGAGAATGCGCTGGTGTTCGAGCGGACATGTCCTGTCCGGGTTGGTGAGCATTTTCAGCCCTGCGGCGCTGCGCCGATAAATGCGGTCTGGAAGAGCCATGCCATCAAGGATAAGCTTTTCGCCGTGCATTGCGTTGCCGTGGTTCGAGGGGCGTAGAATCGGCAGCGGTGCAGGAAGCACCCGAAAGATCGGCCGTTTGAGCCGGTCCGTGTGTTCGGCTTCGGGCCCGCAGGGCCCTCTTTTCCGGTACAGGCCTGTACCACTCTGCGAATCGGCAAGCCAGCCGCGTGCGGCGATATTTCTCTGTTTGGTTCTCATTGGTCCCGCACGTGTTTTCAATTGACACAATTGGGGGGGATACATGAAATCCAGAATGAACCTGAAATTGCAGATCGCAAGTGCGGGGTTGGTCGCGGCACTCACGGTTGCCGGTGCCGCCACTGCCCAGACTCTTCCAAAGGAAGGCAGCTACGACTTCACCAGCTGCTGGTCGGGCGTCAGCAACCTGATTTCCTTCTCGAAGACCCACCTCGCCTTCAGCTACGAAATGACGGGTACCAGTCGCAGCAACCCACCCGGCGGCTTTGCGGACAAGAATACGTTCCGCTGCGTGGGAACGAACGCCTCGATGGACGGGAAAAACACGGGAATCGCCATCTGCGAAGGGATCGACCCGGGTGGCGACAAGCGCCTGACGTATTTTTCGTTCATGAGCGATGGCAAGGTGGTCAGGGAGACCGTTGCCGGCACCGGAAAATATGAGGGCATGACCACCAGCGGCACCGTCAAGGGGCTGGGACCGTTCCCGGTGATCAAGGCCGGAACGTTTCAGGATTGCAATCACCAGACAGGCACCTACAAGCTGAAGTAGACCGGCACGCCAGTCCGCGCCGGAAACGGCGCGGACTGACCCACTTTATGCAGCCGTCAAGGAGAAGGAAGAAAACATGGCACTTTTTATGTTGATGGGAAAGTATTCGCCGGAGGCGATGAAGGCCATTCTGCAAACCGGTTCGGATCGGGAGGCGGCAGCCAGGAAGGCGCTTGAAGCAGCGGGCGGCAAGCTGCTCGGCTTCTACGGGATGTTCGGGCAGGACTACAACGTCGCCATCATCGCGGAGGTTCCCGGAAACGCGGAATACATCGGGGCGATCGCTCCCGCGCTCATGTCAGGGACGTTCTCGGCATTCAAATCGATCCCGCTTTATACGTCGGCCGACGTACAGAAGGCGTCGAAAATAGCCAAGAAAGTCGCTGCAAACTATCAGCCGCCAAAGAGTTGAGAAGCCGCTCGATTTCACTCGCAGCATGTGCCTGCACCCCGCTTCGGCGGGGTTTTTGTATGCCGTACGCTCGGGCGGGCCGATCGTGAACGCCGATGCCTTCCGCATGAACCGTTTCACGCTGCGCTTCGCCGGCGCGGACGTAGAGGCGGCGTTCGCGGAGGAGCAGGCGCGCAAGGCGGTGCGCCCGGTGCGCATCGCACTTGCCTGTCTGGGCGCCCTGAGTGTGGGCAACTACGTGCTGACGATTCATGTCTTTAAAAGCATCGTGGTTGGTATCGGCGCACTCAACACGCTTCTCTACACGATTGCGCTGTTGGTCGTCTACGCGGCGGGCTACGCGCTCACCTACCGTCCGGTATTCCTGAAGCGGCAGCAACTGATCATGTTCCTCTTTGCCTGCTTGATTTCGGTCGGAATTGCCCGGTGGAGCGCGCGACTTCCGCTCGAAGTCCTCGAATCGCGCGGGTTCACGCTCATGCTGGGGTACACCTTTTTCATCTACAGCGTAATTCGCCTGAGATTTCCTCAGGCCATGCTCGCCGGCTGGCTCGGCGCCGCATTTTTCGTTGGATACCTCTTTGGACTGGACTTGATGGGGCCTACGGCCGCCGGGCGGACCGCTTTTATACTGGGCATGGCGAACTGCGGGGGCATGCTTATCTGCTACCAGATGGATGTGTCTGCGCGCCGGGAATTCACCGCGATGCGCCTTCTTGACGAGGAGCGCGAACGCTCCGAGCGCCTGCTGCTGAACATCCTGCCGGCGCCGATCGCCGAGCGCCTGAAGTCTTCCGAAGAATCCATCGCCGAGCACTCCGACGGCGTCACGGTGCTGTTTGCCGATATCGTGGGGTTCACTCCGCTGTCGGCAAGCAAGACGCCGCAAGCCCTGGTCGAATTGCTGAACCGGATCTTCTCCGAATTCGACGCGCTGGCCGATGCGCACGGCCTGGAGAAGATCAAGACCATCGGCGATGCCTACATGGCGGTCGCCGGGCTGCCGGAACCGTGGCCCGACCATGCGCCGAGGGCCGCGCGCATGGCGCTCGCGATGCACGACGCGATTGCGCGGGTGGCGGCGCAGACGGGAGAGAAACTTGCGCTGCGCATCGGCCTGCACTCGGGGCCGGTGGTGGCGGGGGTGATCGGGCGCAGGAAGTTCACCTACGACCTCTGGGGCGACACGGTGAACACCGCGAGCCGCATGGAGTCGCATGGCGTGCCGGGCGCGATACATTGCACCGAGGCCACCGCCACGCTGCTGCAGGAAGCGTTTCAGCTGCAGGCGCGGGGCGCGATGGAGATCAAGGGCAAGGGGGAGATGCGCACATTCCTGCTGACCTCGGCAACGAGCGGCGCCGCACCGCGGCCGCCAGGATAATCCTGGTGAGCGACACCTCCGTCATCCGCCTTGGCGCGGTGCGCGTCCATGCCGGCGCGAAATCCGGCAAGTATCCCGACGGCAACCAGGTCACCGTGCGGGGCGCGGACTCACTCGCCGCGTTCGACACGCCGCTGGTCGCCAACCGCCTTGGCGCCGAGCTGCTCGATGCCGACCTCGTGGTGCTCGGCCACGTGCACGAGGACCACATGGCCGGCCTGCACCGCCTGCGCCATGCGCCGCTCTACGTGCACGAAGCGGATGTGGCGGCCGCGCGCGGCTGGGAGGGCCTCGCGCGCCACTACGGCTACCTGCCCGAAGTGCTGGCGGCCATGCGCGGCAAGATCGAGC